>Ga0099364_10010651_pt1 | contig 12626 bp, 13 predicted proteins | sample TergutTh196P3_FD_73070 | JGI IMG/M metagenome (GOLD analysis project Ga0099364, IMG submission 73070) | Microcerotermes parvus P3 segment gut microbial communities from Pointe-Noire, Republic of the Congo - Th196 P3 | ecosystem: Host-associated > Arthropoda: Insects > Digestive system > Gut ... | reverse complement strand
CCCCGGCAGGGTGATTTTTTTTGGTTACTTTTTTTGTTCAGACAAAAAAAGTGACTTGCCGAAGGCAAGGTGCGCCCGCAGGGCGAAAAAACCCTTCGCCGGAGGCGACACTCCCCCCCTGGAGGGGAAAAAATAAAAACACCCCCACGGAGTGGAAAAAAACAAAACCAAAAACAAATAAACCCCTTCGCCGAAAGCGACTCTCCCCTCCCTCGGAGAGAGAAAAATAAAAACAACTCCCCCCCGGAGGGGAAAAAAAAGAAATATTTTAACCTCGCCTCTGTTTTATGGAAGGGGCTGAAGGTGCACAGGCATGGGCACGGCTTGCCCCAGAAGGCCGGGGAGGTGATCTGCCGCATAGCTCCACGGGCTGTTGACAAACACCAGCGGAAAATCCGCCGACACACGCAGGTTGGCAGCCGCTTTGTCCTCGCCATCCAGGTTGCCCGGGCCCCTGTTGCTCCATAATAGGGCGCTGCCCTGTCTGTTGGTCATACCGCTGAAAGCAAGGTTGTTGGACAGAGAAGCGCTGGAGTTCCGAAAGCCCGTCACGCGGCCTACATAGCTGTTGCCACTCACCCTCGGGTTTAAGGCCATGCTGCTCCTCAACGTGCCGCCACTATAGTTATGGCCCACGAGGCCACCTACATAGTTTGTGCCGCTAACGCTGCCCGTGGCATAACAGTTTTGTATGGTGCCATGCTCATTAACCCCCACCAGGCCGCCAGCATTCAGCATGCTGGCACTCACATTGCCCGTGGCATAGCAGTTTTGTATGGTGCCCGAAGAGTTGGTCCCCGCCAGGCCCCCCGTATTGCTCCAGCTGATATTGCCGTGGCTGGTTATGCCCACGGAGGCATAGCTGTTTTCTATTCTGCCGGACTCATTCGCTCCCACCAGGCCACCTACATAGTTGGCACCTACCACATTGCCTGTGGCATAGCAGTTGCGCACGGTGCCACGGTTTAGCCCCGCCAGGGCGCCTATATTGTTGGCACCTCTTATGTTAACCTCCAGCACCCCCAGGTTTTCTATTTCAGCACCTGTGCCTATAACCCCAAAAAACCCGTGGCGGAAAGTGGTGGCATTTATGTTGATGCCCCCAAGGCTAAAGCCCGCACCATTAAAGCTGCCTAAAAAGGGGGCCTCATATGTGCCTATGGCCGTCCAGTTGCTTTGGTTTTCCGCAGGTGGGGGCAGTACAATGCTTTCTGTCAGCCTATAGTGCCTTCTGCGGCCAAGCTCTGTCTGGGCATAGAGGTTAAAAGCTTCCACATTGTTGCGGTGGATGGGTATGGCACGGGCTTTGGCTTGGCCATCCACAACATTAATGTCGAGGCTTTGGGTGCCCCCCGCATACTCATAGCCCCTGGGCATGTTTTCCAAACTTAAACGAAGGGTTATGGGGCTTTCGGGAAAGGCCGTCACCCCATCATAACCAACGGTTATGTTGAAGGTTTTTGTATTTCCAGCAAAGCTGTCCACACTTTGGAAGGAGAGCCCCTCCACAGCATTCATAAGCTCCAACCTCACGTTGTTGGCATCAACACTGTTTTCAAAGCCAGAAACGGCAAGCCTGAAAGCGGTGGTCGTGTCCGTTTCAAGAGGCGTCAGGGCCATCATATGGGTACTCAGGGCTACATTCAGCCTGGGAGTGCCAGGTGCCAGGGGCTCCCATTGCGCATAAACCCGGAGGCTCTCACTCACCGTTGTATAAATGGAAAAAGCGTCTCCACTCCCATCCGCTTCCATATTCCACCCCACAAAGCTATGGCCCTCTCGTGTGGGGGGCTCAGGCAAAGTGTCCAGGGTTGTTTCTGGCGGCAGCACTATTTTGCTTTGGGGGTTTGCTGGGGTGTCCCCACCGTTTTCGTCAAAACTGATGAAATAGCCCTCACCATCCCATTCCAAGGGGTTGTTTTTTCCCCCCGGAGAAGACTCTTCAGTGCAGGCCCCCAAGGCCATGGCCAGCAACACACACAGCGAGCCCAGGGCAAAATGTTTCATAAAAAATTCCTTTGAGGTGTTTGTTTTTATGTTTTCAGTGGGTTTCATTCCAAAAGCTTTCTAAGTTGTTTCGGTTCCTTAACTTGGGCTTTCTACCACAATACCTCACAAAACACAGGGAAAAATACCTTATACCCGAGGTGTATACATGCGGCTGAGCTCGAAAATGCTGGGCCTCAAAGGCTCGCAAGCATGTGCCCAAGCATGGGTTTATGGCTTGGCGTTGTTGAGTGCTGTGGCGCGTGTGCCTCAAGCAGAAGCAAAAGCTGCCCGCAGGGTGCAAAGCCACTCTCCTCCAACTCCTCGCCCGGAGGGCAAAGAGAGAAGGTATTTTCAGAGAGGCCCCTTGCAGGCAAAAAAGGAGCTCTCTTAGAGTTTGCCTTCTGCTTTCAGTTGGGCAACCACGGCGTCAATGCCGCGGCGGTTTATAACGCGCAGGCCATGGGCTGAAATGCGCAGGCGTATCCAACGGCTAAGGCTTGGCACCCAAAACCGCCTATATTGGAGGTTGGGCAGCAAACGCCTCTTTGTTTTATTGTTTGCATGGCTGACATTGTTGCCAACCAAGGGGCGCTTGCCCGTAACCTGACAAACCCGACTCATAATAACCTCACTAAGGGCTACCAACTGGATTTGGTAACGCCGGTAAGCTCTCCTTGGAGCGCCTTCTCGCGGAAAGTAATCCTCGAAAGCTGAAAATAACGCAAGGTGCCTCGCGGCCTGCCTGTCACCATGCAACGGTTAACCACACGCGAAGGACTCGAGTCTCTGGGCAGCTTGTCCAACTTCAGCTGAGCCTCAGCCCTGGCCTCTGAGCCTGTATTGGGGCTTTTAATGAGTTTTTTCAACTCCATGCGACGCGCGGCATATTTCGCAACCAGCTTCTTTCGCAAATTATTCTTGTTGATTTTGCTTTTCTTTGCCATGGCACACAACACACTTCTTTGAGGAACAATTTCAAAAAAAAAACCCTCAAAACACTTTTTGGAATGCTTTTCAAGAAACTTCTCAAAACTCCCCCAAAATGCTTTAAAAAAACTTCTTGAAAAATTTCGAAAAACTTTCCAAAAGCCTATTCTCCAAAAAAATTGCGCCCCATGCGGGCACGTGGACTATTATGGACACATTCCAAAACTTCATTCATTCCAAAGGCATTCTTCCCGACTCTATTGTGGGCACCTCCAAACGGCTGGAGGCAACACAGCTCCATGACAGAAAACTCCTCAAGCAAAGGGCGGCCAAACGCCAAAACAAGGAAGCTGCCTCCAAAAGCTATGCGCAGATGGATATTGCCAAACCCCACAGCGGCCGAGGCCTTTCTGCCGCCGCCGTGGCCTCGGCGCTCAATAACCAGGCGCTTTCTGCCCGCCAACGCAGCAAAATGCTCAGGGCCGTCAATGCACTCCTGGCCAAAAAGAAAGAGGAGGCGGTGGACATGAAAACCCTCTTTGGCGATAGCTCCAAAAAAGAAGGCAAAAAACCCAAAGCCACAAAAAAATAAGGCTACCAAAAAATAAGGCCACCAAAAAATAGCGGCACAAATGCAGGCTTAACCTCGCAGGCCTGGCCAAAGCCACGTCAAGGAGGGGGGAGCCTGTCAGGCATTATTTTTCAGGGTTGTCCTTTTCAGGGTTGTCCGAGGGGTGGGCTTGCTTCTCTCTGAGCACATGGGAGAACGAAGCCCCTTTGTGGGCTTCGCTCTCCTGGACCTCTCTCAAAAGCGCTTCAACACGCCTCTGGCGAGCACCATCGTCAATTTCCAAGGAGCCTGTGCGCTCTATGGGCAGGGAGGCTGTCACCGTCCGGTGCTCGGAATAGAAAGGCATTTTTCTCCTTTATGAGACGGGAATGGCCGGTTGGGCCGGCTGCTCTTCGAGGACAATATGAGGCGTTGGGAGTTGCATCTGGTCTGTCGCCGCAACCGCTTCTGTCTTCAAAATATTTGCAATGGAAGCCGGCTCATTCATCGTCAAAATTTCTAAAACCTTCTCAACAGTCCAACGTCCGCGCGCGTTAATGAGGGGGCCCTTGTCCGTAAAGCTGAGTGTCTCAGCAAGCGAAGCGTCTTCTGTCAAACGCGTCTCTACTTCTGCGCCCAGCAAATCTCGCGCTGCGCTCAAAATCCGCACCAACACATGGTTCCACGCGGACAGAGGCTCTTGCGCGTCTTCTACCAGGTCCAAACCCACGGGCAAGTTGGCAAGGCGCTCGAGAAACTCGTCAATTAACTCGCCACGCAAAATGCGCCCGTGCTGTGGGGCAATAATTTCGGGTATAGGGTTGAGGCGGCGAATGGCCTCAACCGTGCGGGCCAGGGCAATGCGCGTAGGCATATACATTTGGTGAAAAGCGCGAATGCCGGCCCAGTCAGAGGTATCCGCCTCAATCCCCTGCACCCCCTCGGGTGTGAGGCCTCCTAAAAAATCACCTGAAAACAATACGCGTGTCTCTAAGTCATAAAGCATCACCGCCCCCTTAAAGTGACAAAAGGGGCTGGGCACTGGGAGAATTTGGTGCCCCGTCGGCAAAGTAATGCCCTGCGCAAAACGGTCCAGGGACAAAAAGCGCTCCCGCGGCAACCCCATGTGTATAATCAGCCTGAAGGTGTCCTCAGAGGACAAAATGGCTGCCTTCGGGGAATAGCGCGCCATCAGCAAAGGTGCGGAGGAGCTGACGTCCGGATCCTGATGGTTGAGGAATAGCGCCGAAACACGCTCAAGGCTGCCGATGACGCTGGCCGTCTTGCTGCTCACCACAGCAAAATCCGTCGAGGAGCCAGGATCCACCAACAGGTTAAACTGCATACGCTGGCGCGTTTGAGGGTGGCGTGACTCGAAAACACGCAAATAGGGGTTGGCATGAAATATACTTTTGGGGTCTCTCTTGCCAACCCAGAAAGTCCCGGGCGCAATTTCCACAGGTGTAATGGAATCTAACATGTACTCATTTCTCCCAGCAATTTTGAAACGTTGTGGAAAGAAGCCCACCGCCTCCCTTCAAAACCCGCCCTCAGCCTGCCCTCTGCCGCCTTGAAGCTGCCTCACCCTCCACCCTCTTTGGCCTCAAAAACTCCCGGCGCCCCTTCAGCCCATGCTTCTTCAGTTGCCCTGAAACTTCCTCCAAATGCCCTGCCTCGCCTTCAGTCCGTGCTTCTTCAAAAACTTCTACGGCCTTCAGCTTGTGCCTCTTTAAACCTCGCCCTCCTCCCGCGCCTCTTGCCCCTTCAAGTGGCCTTGAAACGGCCTCTTCAAAAAACATCCCCGGCCTTCAAACAACCACCGCCCAACCACCGCCCTTGCTCACCGGCCCCTCATGTATTCTCGCATATCAAAGCGCACAAGCAAATAGGCTTCTGAAGAAGAAGCTTAGCCTCTCTTTCCTTTTTTTCCATGACTTCTCTTTCTTTTCCTGACTTCCTCGTTTAAAGCAACGTTTTCATTGCATTTACAAAAGAAGTGAGTGGCGCTAAAAGAAATGCCTGTCGGTTTTGGACGATGCCATGCCTATATATGAAAACCCCGAGCTCCTCCTCAAAAGCGCCCTTGAGAAAATTGTCTATTTTGAAGCACGCCAAGAGCAACTCCTGGCCAACTCAAAACGCGCTCTCGCAGACGCACAAACCCTGCGCCAACAACTGGAATGCGCCAACAAACGCGAGGTGGAATTGTCCAAAAACCTCGCCGCCATGGAAACACGCCTCCGCCACCTGCAAACAGAAAAGGAGGAGGCCCTCAAAATTATTGCAACCCTCCGCGGAGAGCGCGCACAGTGGGTGGGAAAAATTCTGGAAGCAGCACAACTCCAAAACCCAGGGGAAACAGGCTTGGATACTTTTGACTTGTCCAGCTTTATTGCTTTGCTGCGCGGCGAGGTGCTTAACCGCAAAAACAGCCCCTGGAATACACATGCAGCACAGGCTGAAAACGCAACACAGGCTGAAAACGCAACACAGCTTGCAAACGCAGCGCCGGCCGCAGAAGTGGCAACGGAGGCAGCCGCGCACTCCGCACAAGAGTTTGGCGCTCGCTTTGAGGCACAAGGGCGCTTGGGCATTAGCCCCAAGGAGCAGCAGACATTGCAGGCCAGTGAAAGCCTTCTGGCAGACCATGTGCTGGAGTTTGGCTTGCAAGAGCTTTCTTCTCCTGAGGCCAGCACCCGCCTGCGCGCGGCCCTTCGCCTCAAAACCCTGGGGCGAGCCTCAGCGGCCCCTGCCCTCGGCAAAGCCCTTCATGAGGAGACGGATGCTGAAGTGCTTATAGCGCTGATAGAGGCCTTCTCCGCCTTTGCCAAAACCGAAGGACTGCCTCTCGTTGCCCCCCATGCAAACGCCCATAACCCCAAAGTGCGCCTTGCCGCTGTGAAGGCCCTCATCCGCATGGACTTGCACGCTGCTATGCCGCAACTCCTGGCCGCATTGGAGGACGCGGATTGCCATATACGACGTCGAGCTACTTTGTGGCTTGCCGGACTCTCTCCCGAAGAAAGCCTGCGCCTGGGCAGCCTCGCTCTGGAGGACAGCAACCCTGAGGTGAGGGCTGTTGCCGCCTATGTCCTCTCCATTGCTCAGCAAGAGGCAGCCAAACCTCAACTCCTGCGTGCCCTCCATGACGAGCACTTTAAAGTACGCAAAGCGGCCGCCAAAGCCTTAAGCAAATATTCAACAGAAAATTGGACCTCACTCCCCCCTCTGGAGTTGGCCGAGCGCCGACGTGCCCTGCGCCGCCTCCAACACCCCAACGCGAAACTCCCTGCCATGGCCCCCACACCCATGCCCACCCTGCCTCCCCTGCCTCAACAACAAAACCAGACAAGCAGCTCCGCTGCGCAATGGACTGCACCCGCACCCTCTCCTCAAGCTTTGCAGCCTCCTCAAGCTTTGCAGCCTCAACAGGCTTTGCAAGCTCAACCCGTTTTGCAAACTCCTCAACAGACACAGGCGCCAACCTATAACCCGGCGCTCTCTTTAAAATTGCTGAGCGCACTGCAAAGCAGTTTGCGCGGAAAAACACAGGAGGAGCTTGTTTCTTCCCTGGAGGGGCCTGCGCAAACCCTGGAGGCTTCTCTGTTTGAGTTGGAGAGGCAAGGGCATATTATAAAAAGAGGACAAAAATATTTCATCGCCTAGCCACTGCTTTGCCCGGCCATAAAACATGGGCCTGGCCCTAAGAAAATTCCATGGAGACGCTGCGCTATAACTTGAAAACCGCTTCCAACATGCTGGGCCTTCGGCCCAGTGAGTTAATGGCCCATGGCCGACAAGCCGAGTGGACTCCAGAAGAAATTGGGGAGTTGCGCGCCAGGCTTTCCCTCTATCCGCCTCCTGTGGGCAATAGAAAACAACTTTTCCTCAACTTTAAGGGAGGGACAGGGAAAACCTCTCTCTCCACCTCCTATGCGTGGCGCCTGGCAGAAATGGGTTATGGCGTGCTGCTGGTGGACTTGGACTCTCAGGGGCATGCCACCAAATGCCTGGGCTTTGAGGGGGAGGATTTTCCGCATACGCTGTTGGATGTTTTCCAAAAAAAAATAAAGCTGTCCGCTATTCTCCAAAAAACCACGCTGCCTAACTTGGAGTTTGTCCCTTCTAACCTCAACATGAGTACGGTGGACTTGGTCCTCATGCCCATGGCCGGCAGAGAGTTTAAACTCAAAACCGCCCTCAAAGAGGTGGAGGCCCATTATGACTTTATTGTTTTTGATGCACCTCCCTCCTTTGGCTTGCTGAACCTCAATGCCCTCGTCGCCGCCAACGACCTGCTCATCCCCGTCCTCGCGGACTTCTTGTCCTTCCATGGGCTGCGCTTGTTGTTTGAAACCCTCCAAAACCTCGAAGAAGATTTGGGGCACCTGCTTGAGCATATTTTCATCGTCGTCAACGCATTTAACCAAAGCTTCAAACTCTCCAAAGAGGCTCTGGATGCTCTCAAACGCCACTATGCGGATTATTTAATGCCTCACGTCATCCGCCAATGTACCAAATTCGCCCAGGCCTCAAGCGCAGGCCGCCCCATCTTCCTTGAAGACCGCGACAGCAAAGGCGCTCAGGACATTCAAACGCTTGTTAACTTCATCACCTCCACACTCGTCAAAAACTCGCCCTCCATTTCCCCCAAGAGAAAAAAGTGAAAAAATCCTTCGATAAAAATGTCCCAAGGTTGAAGCCCAGACTGAAGTGGCAAGCTGAAACCACCTCCCCGGAAAACCATGCCAACACCCCCCCGGAAGAAAACAACGCATGCTCAGCCATTGCAAGCCTCGCCGCCGCTGTCAAAAACAGAGCCGCTTCGCGCGAAGAAGAGCCGCTCAGTGCCCTCCAAGCATTAAGAAAAGCCATTGGGAATGACGGTGGAAATGCCGGTGGCCATACCGCCGCCAAGCCTCTACCCTTCAACTTGCAAGCTCTGCCCCCCCCTCCCGCTGCCCAAGTTATGCCTTTGCAAGAGCTACCCTCGCCAACGGTTGCCCGGGGAATACCGGAAAACCACCCTGTTGAAACCCAGGCTGCTGAAACCCACCCTGTTGAAGCCCACCCCGTTGAAGCCCGCCCTGCCCTCGCTGTGTCCGAGCAGGAGCTTGCAGAGCGGCGCATGCGCCTTAAGGAGCGCCTGAAGCTGGCTCGGGAGGCTCCGGGTTTTCTTCCTTTGCCTGCCAAAGCTTTTCAAGCTGGCGAGTTGGCTGTTGAGCGCATTGCTTTGCTGCAACAAGAAATTTCCAGGTTGCGAGACGAAAACTTGCAGCTGACTCAAAATTTGGAGGCCGCACGCCGACGTGCAGAGGAGGCAACAGAAACAGCTCGCATGCGCATGGAGGAAATGGAGCATATTTCTGCTGAAATGGGAGAGCGCTCAAAGCTTATGGGGGAGTTGGAGGAGGAAATGCTCACCATTGAGGCGGAGCGTGACGAAACCTTGCTGCTTTTGCAAGAGACGCGCGCGGAGCTGGGTACACTCAAGGAGAGTTATGCAAAGCAAGGGGATGAGCTTCAAAAACGCGAAGAGGCGCTGCGCACAAGCCTGGAGGAGGAAGAGGCCTTGGCCAACGAGTTTGAAGCCCTTCGCATGCAAGCCGATCAGCTGAAGCTGGCTCACCAACTGCTTGCCCAGGACAGGGCCTCTTTGGCCTCTCAAGTGGAGGAGCTAAAGCAGGAGCGCGAAGAGTTGCTTGGGGCACAAAAAGCCCTTGAGGCTGTGCACAAAGCCCTTTCCAAAGCTGTTGTTGGGAAAAGCTAGAGCGGTTTCACTTTGACATGATCTCTTCGTGAGACTCGCTTCGCTCGTCTATTCCGCTCCGGGAATTATTTGAGAAAGCACGCTTTCTCAAATGATTCCCTCCGCTCCATTGGGCTCCGGTTTCGCTTAAGGAATGCACTTAAGTGCACTCCCCTCGCGCCTGCCCCTCGGAATTGGAGCCTCGCCCGCCTCGACCTCATGTCCAAGCGGAGCGGAGGGAATGAAGAAAAAGCATGCTTTTTCTTCATTCATGGAGCGGAGTGCAGGCGAGCGTTAGCTCGCCTCAATTGAAACCGGTCTGTAAAATCGAATCAATTCAACCTGAAAACGGTCTTATGTCCCCCCAAAACAGTTATTCCTTCAGCAGGGTAGCTTCCAGGTAGGAGGCAGAAGGGTCGCCCAAGGCCACCTCTGTGGAGTGGGGGCCTTTTTTGGATTTGTTGGTTTTGCCTGAGGAGCCCGTCTTCGTCATCCGGCACTCGCCGTCAAAATGTACGCCCTTGGCAATGGAAAGCGTGGGCGTTTCCAGGGTGCCTTGCACAATGGAAGGCTCATGCAACTCAATGGACTGGGTGGCCTTCAGCGTGCCTTCCACATGGCCGTGGATGACGAGGCTGTCAGCCACAATGTCCGCATACACTTCAGCGGTTTCTCCAATAATGAGGGTGCCCTGGGCAAAAATGCTGCCCTTAAATTTGCCATCAATTTGCACCTGTCCTTCAAATGACAGCTTTCCTTCAAACTCGCTGCCGCGTCCAAGCAGTGTATGTGCTTCTCCAGACATGAAACCTCTCCTTTGTATAGGCTCTAAACTTTCATTCTAAAACCCAAGAGGCTGCCACGCCAACACGTATTTCCACCTTTGCCCTGAAAAGCCTCTTTCTCCTTTATGTGCTCCTTGGGGCTTGTGCGCCTTTGTCCCCTTAAAGCATTCCTCTGGCCAGCTGTTTTCACCGCCCTTGGCTGAGCTGCGGCTACATGGTGTTTTATGGGCTTATTGGAGCAGCCGGCTCAGCAGCCGCTCCAAGTCCTCCAGGTTGAAAAAATCCATTTCCACTCTGCCACTGCCATTGCTGTTTTCCACAATTCTGACGCGCGTCCCCCATTTGCGCTGCAAGGCTTCCACCCTGTTTTGGGTGGCCGGCGTGTTTTTTAAGGGCTTGGCCGCAGAGGTGGCCCCGGGGGGTTGTTTTCGCGCCCTCACCTGGGCTTCGGTTTGGCGTACACTGAGTTTGTGGGCTGCCACATGCCGCGCGAGGGCCAGCATGGCCTGGGGGTCCGCAAGGCCCAAGAGTGCGCGCGCATGCCCCACCTCCAGTTTGCCCTCGCTCAGCAAAGCCTTCACCTCCTCAGGCAACTGCAAAAGCCTCAGCGCATTGGTTATGGTGGTACGGCTTTTGCCGACGCGCTCTGCCACCTGCTCCTGCGTCCAATGGCGCTCGGCCAGCAAGCGCTGGTAGCCGGTGGCCTCCTCCAAAGGGCTTAAGTCCTCCCGCTGAAGGTTTTCAACCAAGGCCATTTCCAAAGCCTCTTCACTGCCCACCTCGCGGATGAGGGCGGGAATTTCACGCAGGCCCGCCCTTTGCGCGGCCCTCCACCGGCGCTCTCCGGCAATAAGCCTATAGTTGGCCCCCTCGCGGCGTACCAAAATGGGCTGCAACAACCCCTGCTGTACAATAGAGTCCGCCAACTCATCTATACCTGAGTCATCAAATAATTTTCGAGGGTTATATTCATCCGGCAAAATATGCTCAATGGGGAGTTTGAGTATACCGGTTTTGGTGGCCTCGGGGCGGGCGGCGCCAATGAGGCTGCCCAGGCCGCGGCCCAGGCTGCGTTTTTTTTCGGCGAGGGGGGAGCTCATGTCATTTGTTCCTGTTGTTTGGCGCGTTCCAACAGCTCTCTGGCCAGGGCAAAATAAGCCACACAGCCTTTGGAGCCAATGTCATAGAGGAGAATGGGTTTGCCGAAGCTGGGGGCCTCGGCGAGGCGCACATTGCGTGGAATGAGGGTTTGGAAGAGCAAATGTTTAAACTCACGGCGCACCTCTTCGGCCACTTGGCGTGCAATATTGGCGCGAAAGTCATACATGGTGAGGAGAATGCCCTCTATGCGCAAGGCGGGGTTTAACTCTTGGCGTACCAACTCCAGGGTGGAGCAGAGTTGGGCCAGCCCCTCCAGGGCATAATATTCGGCTTGGAGGGGAATGAGTACGGCATGGGCTGCGGAGAGTGCGTTGAGTGTCAAAAGCCCCAGGGAGGGGGGGCAATCCACCAACACATAGTCATATCGGTGCTCGACCTGGCGCAGGGCTTCACGCAGGCGGAATTCCCGCTGCTCCTCGGAAACCAGCTCTATTTCGGCGCCCACCAAATCCGGCGTAGAGGGCACCAACTCCAAAAAGCGCAACTCCGTAGGGCAAATGAGTTGCTCCAAAGGCTGCTCGCCCAGCAGAGCGGCATAAACATCTGTTTTTCGGTCAAGCCTCTCCAAACCCACACCGCTGCTGGCATTGCCTTGAGGGTCCATATCCACCAAGAGGCAGCGTTTTTCGGCGGAAGCGAGGCTTGCGGCGAGGTTCACCGCGGTTGTCGTCTTGCCGACGCCCCCTTTTTGGTTTGCAATAGCAAGAATTCTGGCCATAAATAGGTGGTTATGCCCTAAACCAAAACAGGGCAAAAGCCAAGGCGAGTCCCTTTTTTCATTTTATTTTTATTTTTTCCCCTCCGGGGAGGGGGAGTCGCCTTCAGCGAAGGGTTTTTTTGCCCTCCCGGGCAAGGTTGTTTTGCAGAGGGGGCCTGCGGCCCGGCTCTTTTCAAAGGAAAAGTTTTTTTTGTGGGGGGTTTTTGTTTTTTCCCCTCCGGGGAGGGGGAGTCGCCTCCGGCGAAGGTTTTTTTTCGCTTTCAGCGAGGGGAGGTTTCGCCTCCCGGCGAGTCACTTTTTTTGTTTTTAGTTTTGTTTTTTTCCCCATCCGGGGGGGGGAGGGGGCCTGCGGCCCGGCTATTTTCGCCCTGCGGTCGCAGCTTGCCTTCGGCAAGTCACTTTTTTTGTCTGGACAAAAAAAGTAACCAAAAAAAACCACCCTGCCGGGGGCTTACGAGCGGCCCCAGGAAGGTTTTAATACGAGCAACCGTTGGCGCATTAAACTCTCTGGGCGCAACTCGGAATTAAAACCTCCCTGGGGCTTGCAGACTCCGCAGCTCTCTGCTTCGCAGACTGCATCATGGGCGAATAAAATGTTGGCGCGTGGGTTGGTGAAAGTTTTTCGAGCCTCAACTTCCCTTCATTCCAAAACGTTGAGGCTCGAAAAACTTCCACCAACCATAACGTTGCAATGTTGAAAAAAATTCAACGCAATTTTGGGGGCTCACTGAAGGATTCCGGACGCCT
>Ga0099364_10010650_pt1 | contig 12627 bp, 6 predicted proteins | sample TergutTh196P3_FD_73070 | JGI IMG/M metagenome (GOLD analysis project Ga0099364, IMG submission 73070) | Microcerotermes parvus P3 segment gut microbial communities from Pointe-Noire, Republic of the Congo - Th196 P3 | ecosystem: Host-associated > Arthropoda: Insects > Digestive system > Gut ... | reverse complement strand
CATTTGCCGCAATTACGCCGTAATTGACCGCTCCGAGCCAACCCGACATGATGATGCCCACACTACCTGAATGAAATAATCCCTCAATTTGCTGCGGCAAACCACGACTCACCGCCAAACCCTCATATTTCGTGCCAAAACTCGAACCGCCCCAATGCTTCGTATAACGCTCAAACGTCCGCGGCGTTGCCGCCTCCGTCCAATCCAAGTTTTGTCTGACCTCCGGGACATACTTCTCTAAATAGTCCAACGTTTGTTCTGTTAATTCCGACTTTCGCCGAGCATACTCTTCCGCATCGAGACCGTTCCAATCATCATAGTGTGCATTGGTACTCGAAACGATATAGCAGCGATCCGTGCCAGGCCGCGTCTTGGGATAGTAGAATGAAAATGTCCGACTCGTTATATTCTTATCCAACAATTTTTCCGAATTGAACTCGGGAGCGGTCGATGTAAAGAGTAAATCGCCGCACCGGTTTTCGTCGAGCATGTATCCCTTGCTCAAAGCGATGTAGACTTGCGTGCTTGAATTGTTGAGGCGGACGGCTTCCGCTTCTTCGATAAAGCCGGGCGAGAAATGTTCCTTGCCGACCATATCGAAAATTGTCCCCTTTAAGTTGGCATTGGAGAGCACCGACTTGCAATGGATGGTGTGTTCGCCGGTTTTGGTTTGGAATATGACGGCGTTAATTTTTTTCGCATTGCAAACGATTCGACAAACGTTTGCACTTCGGACAATGTCCACGCCGTTCTTTTTGAGTTCGGCTTCCATCATGCTGATCAGCACGTCGGTTCCGCCTTGGAAAGTATACACGCCTTTCGACATAAAGTTGGAAAAGACAATGCCGTAGGTCAAAGCGGGATCATCGAGCGTCGAGCCGTTGGCGTAGGTAATCGGCTCCATGAGCAACCGAACGACATCTTCGCGGCCGGGAAAGAATTCGTCGAACAGTTCCCGAGTCGTCAGGTTTTGATCGTCGTAATGTGACATGTCACGGGCTTTGTTGAAAAAAGCGTAAACTTTTTCAGCGGGAACCTGGAACCGCTCGATCAATAATTTCGTGAAATCGTCCCGGTTGAACGTCGTTTCAAGCGAAAATTGCGGATTATCGAACCGAATCCGTGGCAACGGCACAATTCGGTCAGCGATTTCGGCGTTCCAATAGCGGCGGCAACTTTTAATCATGCCGACCGGAAACCCATGCAGGGAAATGTCGAAAATATGCCCGCCACGACGGTTAAACGTTGTCGCCAAGCCGCCGAGCTTGTAATGCTGCTCCACGAGCAAAACCGAATAGCCGGAACGTCCGAGAATGTTTGCGGCGGTTAATCCTGCCAACCCGCTACCGATAACGATAATATCGTACTTTGACTTCATGTTGAAATGGCTAATGACGGCTTAACTTCAAAAAAGCAGATTATACAGCTTCCTGTTAAAGGGACAAGCCCGAAAAAATCCGGTTCTCTCGCGGGATTCGCTCTTTCGAAACGAACCGGCCACGACTTGACAAGTTTAGTTTGCCTTGCAAGAATTTTTTTTTGGCCGTTTTTTAGCAGGAGTGGAAAAAGTTTTTTGGGGGTTGACGCGGAGTACCGTTATTTGACAGGGTGGTTCTACAGCCTCAAGTCAGAGAGCATTTCAACCACCCTCATGGAATTGAATATCCTTCAGTTTCGTGTATTCCCCACCCAGGGCGTAAAGTTCGGCGTCGGTTCCTTTTTCCACGATTTGGCCGTCTTTGATGACACAAATCATATCTGCGTCTAGGACCGTCGCCAGGCGATGCGCAATCACAAACGTCGTGCGGCCATGCATCAACTTTTTCAACGCCGCCTGAATCAGTTGTTCGGATTGGCTGTCCAGCGCACTGGTCGCCTCGTCCAGCAAAAGAATCGGAGCATCTTTCAAAATCGCCCTCGCAATCGCAATACGCTGCTTTTGACCGCCGGAAAGCAGGGTGCCGCGTTCTCCGACTTCGTTGTCGTACTGATTCGTGAACTCCATGATAAACTCATGCGCGTTCGCCGCGATTGCCGCCGCTTCCACCTGTTCCGGTGTCGCGTCTGGACTGCCGTATTTGATGTTGTCGGCAATCGTACCGCCGAACAGGAAAACATCCTGGGAAACCGTCGCGATATTCTTGCGAAGCGACTTCAGGGTGAACCGGCGAATATCGGTGCCGTTAATGAGAATGCCTCCCTGTTGCGGATCGTAGAATCTGCCGAGCAGGTTGAAAATCGTCGATTTCCCGCCGCCGCTCGGTCCGACAAAGGCACAAATCGTACCAGGCGGAATCTCCAGTGCGACCTCATGCAACACATTGCCGTCCGCGTTGTTGTACGCAAAGGTAATCCCGTCCAGCGTAACACGCATTGGCGCATGTTGCAGCTCCACGGCATCCAGAGCGTCCACAAGTTCGGGCGGACGGTCCAGAAAGGCAAACAGCTTTTCGGCGGCAATCAGGCCGGATTGGAGACCGCCGCCGACACTGGTCATCGTTTTCGATGGCTTGTAGATTGCCGTGAGTGCCAGCATGAAAATCAAAAAATCGCCGGGCGACATGGCACCGCTGAGGATCAGGCGTCCACCGACAATCAAAGCAAGGCATAAACCGACGGAAATCATCATTTCGAGAAGCGGCGTTTGCAGGCCGGAAAGCTTGGCGGACCGGAAACTGTTCACGATACGGGCTTCTTCAATGATTTCCATGTTTTGTGATTCCATGTCTTCCATGCCAAACGCCTGGATGGTCTTGATTCCGAGGATCGACTGGTTGATCTGCGTTATGGAATCGGCGTTGATGTCATAACCGGCCCGAATAAGAACACGGCGTTTCCGTGTGATCAGGACCAATGGTATCAGAACGCCGGGCGCGAGGAACAGAAGAATCAGCGTCATATAGGGGGCGAACCAAAGCATCAGGCCGATCATAAACAGCATCGACGCCGTGCCTTGGACAATTTTAATCACCTGACCAGTCACCAATCCGAAAACGGAGCCGATCATCTTTGTAAAATACTGCTTGATTTTCCCGGTTTTCGAGCCATGAAAAAAGGCGACCGGTTGCTTGAGCATGTGCTGATACACCCGTCGGCGCAGATTGGTGATTCCCAGAAGTCCGGCTCTGGTCATGATGAGTCCCTTGGCATACCCGAACACGCTTTTGACGGTGAATGCGACGATCACCTGAAGGCCGACCAGGTAGAGGGCGGTCATGTTTTTTTCGACAATCCCTTCCTCAACGATGGTTTTGATCAGGGTGATCGAATAAGCCTCAGCGGCGGCGGCAATAATTGTACAAATTGCACCGGCGACCAGCCATTTCCAATAGGGCAACCCGATTTCCCGCCAGACACGACCGTAAAGCGACCATTTAAGTTGCGCTCGCGGATCGTCATTGCGGAGAAAAGATGTAAGCTTTTGCCACATGGAAATTACGCGGCTTTCAATCGTTTTTTAAGCGGCTTGATAATTGCATGACGAATAATTTGCTCCGGTGCCTTAATGATGCTAGTAATTTTTCCTCGAAAATGATATTTTATTGTTCTCAATATACCGCCATCTATCATTTCATAAAACAGCCTAGTTTTTTTAGGTAACATTTCGCCTGCCTCACTACGCAAAAACTCTCGATCTTCATCGGTAAGACTTGCACGGATTAACTCCTTGAATTCCTGTTGTAGTTTATTGGAAAACTTATTATACTTCTTAAAGAACAGGGTTAGTTTCAAATCATGGTAGATATCTCTGTAGAAGGGATAATGCCTACCTTCCTTCAAGAAATGGAGAAGATCGGCCATCCTTTTACATATATAAAAATGACTCGAATCATGGTTTTGCTGATAGGAATTAGGACGGACACTATAGTGGTACAATATCTCGTCAAGCACAACGATTTTTTTTGCTTGCCCAATACCTCGCCAATTCTGAACCAGATCATTGGTTGGGTGGTTTGTTTTACAGAAAAAAACTCTATTGTTTATCAAAAATTGGGAATTCCAGACTTTTCGCCAAGGTGCCTGCGATTTTGATAATAAGTCTCGTTTTTCATCGGGAGAAAATCGAATCCTTGGCAAACTTGAATTGTACATATAAAATTTCAGAATTTCGCCGCCTTTTGTATTGTTAATCATGACAGCGTCCGCCTCAGTTTCCTCCAGGATACCATACGTTTTTTCACACAGCGTCGATTCCATCCAGTCATCAGGATCAGCGAAATAGACATATTTTCCTTTGATGTAGGGAATGCCAGCATTGCGTGCCGAACCGGCTCCCTGATTTTCCTGGTCAATAATTTCAAGACGGGAATCACGGTTCGCATATTCCTGCAAGATGGTTCTCGAACCGTCTGTAGAACCATCATTGACGCAAATGATTTGAATTTCACGCATCGTTTGATTGATGACGGAATCCAGGCATTGACGAAGATATAGTTCGACATTGTAAACGGGAAAGATGAGAGTCATTTTTGGTGATAACGAAGTCATTTTTTAAAAAATGTTAAATAGCGGGTATTTAAAAATACATGTTTTTTAATGAGAGGGGAATAATTATTTCGAACAATTTCGCGTAATTTTTCTATACATATTGTCTTACCGTTATTTTGCGACTCGAAATCATAGCCATCTAATTTGTTGCTTTTTGTTATCCCAAACAATTTTTGGCATTTATACATGTCGCAGTGAACATTAAGGTAAAACCGTCCCAGCGAACAAACGTCTATGTTTTTGAGATTTTGGCTCAAAATTTCAATATCAGCCAAAAGTTCTTCCTCTGTCTGTGTTGGCAACCCCCACATAAGCCATGCATGCGTTTTAATTCCGTTTCTGTGAAATAATTCCAAGTTGGAAATAATATTTTTGGTCGTCGTTCCTTTTTTTACAAACGTTAAAAGCCTTTGATTAAAAGTTTCAACTCCAAACATTACCATTTCACAGCCACATTGTTTCGCCTTTTGCACAATTTCATCGTTATAAAGAGGACTGACTCGTGAATAATAAAACCACTTGATTTTTTGAGAAAATTCCTCTTTTGACAAAGCTTCGACAAATTCAATAAAATACTTAGGCTCAATGGCCTCATCGACAAACTGGAAATTATAGATATGATACCTTTCTGTCAGTGTTCTTAAGTTGGAGACAACCGTTTCAACCTTTTTTATCCGAAAATTTCGCCGATACGATTCTTCATGATTACAAAACGCACAATGACCCCAAAAGCAACCTCTGGATGTTTGATAGGATAAAATTGGTTCCTGTGCCAGATATAAAGAGAAATCGATGCCTTCGTAATCAGGAGTGCAAAGTGTCGTTACATCCTCAAGGATATTGTTCGTTGAATAGAGTTGACTATGATTCAGATAAATCAGATTTGGAATACTTGAAAGTGCATGTTTATTGTCTTTTATATGCTCAACAAACATTCTTACTGCTGTTTCACCTTCACCGATAACAACAAAATCCGCATAATTCTCCAAAAGTTGAATTAAGGCATCCGGGTTTGCTTTTTTTATTGTTGCCAGATAGCTCCCGCCAGCAATAATCTTAACGTCTGGTTTAAAGGCTTTTAAAATTTGGATTATTCCAAGTGCCGGTACGAATTGTGATTGTGAGGTTATCGAGAGACCAACAATTTTAGGTAAATTTAAAAAATCTTCGGTCAAACGAAATTCTTCAATTGCATTGAAAATCGTGCTAATATCAAACTGATCAACCAGTTGATCCAATGTTATCTTACGAAATACATCAATGCTTACAGAATAGTCTTTAATAAGATTCTTTACGAGAATATCGAAAACCCCTTGCTGAACGAAATCGAGTGACGGGTAAATCTTTTGAAAATCTTTCATTTTGAGTTCCTCATTGTTCAAAAACTCAATCTTTGCCAAATACTCTTCATAAGTCTTAAAGTCTTTATGGATGTAGCTGGAAACCCGATTTTCATAAAAATTTTTCCTCAAAAGTATTTTTGATTCTTTGTGCCAATTCCTGTTAAACATCTCGTGAAAAACCATAATCCCAATGTCAATATTCTTTGCTTTAATACCGTGTTTTTTGAGTTCGGCAACTAGACAAGGCACCGCACTGAATGGGCTGTATACATCCCACATTGGCGGGGTCATGAATAAGATATCAATAGAGCTACCTTTGCTGTTCTGCCCTGATATTTTTATGATTTTCTTCAACAAAATGTTATTATGCTTTTTATTTGTTTGATCCTGTCTCCATAACAATTTTATCGCTTTTGCTCCACGTGTAAACAGTCTTTTGACCTCCCGCCAGATTTTGGCGATTCCTCTTGGTTTTGCTTCTTGTATCATTTTTCTACAGCACTGATTTATTGAGATTTTGAATTTGTGTAGGCTCGACAAATACGATCTTATCTGGGCAAATGCAACATTCTTTCACATCTTCCGAGCGAAAGTGTTCTAAAATTGTGGTCGCATCAGCATCGGGGGACAAAGGAGAGTAAGTCAATCCTCCTTTCCATGAAGCGGCGGAAAGGGAACCTTCACGTACCCCCTCGTTTATACTTGCCAATATTGTACATTTATACAATCGATTACTTGCTAATGCGGGGCACAATTTCGAAGTACAAACAGCAAAAGCATCTTGGGGAGAACTGTTAAAGGGCATTGGAAAACCGTATTCATCTAATTGATGGAAAACACGCCATTTTGCATTACTTTTACTCAATCTATATGAAATGTCATTTTGTTCTAAAAAAGTACAAACCCTCATTATTTCCTCACAAGCAAGGTCCTCACTGGAATGATCCGATATCGTCACACTGATATTTGTCTTTTTTAAAACTTCAAACACTTTTGGGGATGTCTGGTTTATCAGTAAGCCATTGCTAACAATTTCGAGTTGAGAGTTATTCCAGATTCTTCGGCTTTCAAGTAAAACTGATGCAATGTCCGGATGTAAAAAAGGCTCGCCGCCAACCAAGCGAATTTTATTGCAATGGATTTTTTTGCTCCACGTCTCAAACCAATGCACAATTTCTTCAGTCGGAACAAACCCTTTCCGATAGGGGCTCAGGTGCGAGCAATAGGTGCAACGCAAGTTGCATCCCAATACTATGTCAATTTCAAAATAGGAGATATTTACCCGACCGTCCTCACGAATGTATAATTCAGAATGAAAATTCTCACAGTTTCTGTTTCGTTTATTATTATTTTTTACGCGTGGTTCTTTTATTCGTGAAAACGGTCTTTTAATCTCCCGCCAGACCTTTTGTACAATGTTAATCTGGAGGGGGGGCAATCTGCGTCGTCTTTTCCATCATTCTTATCTCCCTAAAGGTTAAAATCTCCTTACATACCTCTCACGCGGCTTTGAGCCGTTTTTTGATTTGTGCAAACGCGTCATGGAGCGAAAACACCGCAGTCCCCCAAAAATCGTGCTCGCCAAGCATCCGGTAAAACGACCGAATCTTAAACGGTAACAAGTTCGAAGAAGCCGTGCGCAAAAACTCCCGGTCTTCCTCCGAAAGGGATGCCAAAATCAATTCCCCCAACTCCGCCCGAAATTCCTGCGGCATCGCGACATATTTCCGGTAAAACCGCCGAAGTTTCTGCGATAACAAAATCGAACGATATTCCTGAAACTTGCCAATCTCCCGGAAGGTTTCCTCAATCTTACACATCGTCTCCACAATGACCAAATGCCTTTCGTCGAGAGTGGTTTGATAAGAGCCCGGACGCAAGCGGCGGTTGTGGTAAAGCGATTCATCAAGAATCGCTATTTTTTCCGCCAATGCACACCCTTTCCAGCTGTGCAGAACGTCATTATGCGGACGTTTTCCTTCGCAAAAGCGGATTTGATTTTGACGCAGGAAATCGGACCGCCAGACTTTGAGCCAGGGGGCATCGCAGAAGCGAAGCAGGTCGGTTCGATGTTCGGGATCAATGCGAATCTCAGGAAAACCGGGCTGAAACCGAACCACCGGCTTGGTTTTTCGATGGGGAAATTCCCGAACTGCCCGAAAACAGACGACATCGGCACCAGTTTCTTCGATTCTTTGAACCGCTTTTTCGCAGAGATCGGGTTCCAGCCAATCGTCGGGGTCGGCGAAATAGGTATATTTCCCTTCGATGTAGGGAGAGGCTGCGTTACGTGCCGAACCTCCGCCCCCATTTTTTTTGTCGATGACCTGAATGCGGTTATCTTTTTCGGCGTATTCCTGGATGATTTCCAGTGAAGCGTCGTTTGAACCGTCATTAACCAGGAGGATTTCAAGACTTTCGAGCGTTTGACCAACGATACTGTCCAGACATTGCCTCAGGTATTTTTCGACGTTATAGATCGGCACGACAACCGAGACGGTGGGCGATCCCTGTTGGCGGGACATCTTGCCTAAACCACCGGCTTTGCCCCCCCCCTATCTTTCCTGGATTTAATGAGAAACTGGATTTCATCATGGTTTTTTTGCGTTTTTACTGTTCCCCAACCTGAAAGCTAGGAGAGACTGTAGGGATTGTATCGGTTAAACCGTATCGGTTCTTGAGGAAAAGTTTTTGTCACGCACACAGGCGAGGGGTGTGATTTTGCATTTTCATTTAAGCCTTTACCCGGGAAGCAAATGTTTGACGAGCTCAAGTGTGTTCTTGTGCCCATTCCATTACGGAGTATAATGACTCTGTAAAGGCGTGCTCAAAATTACAAAATCCATGTTAACCCCCCCCCATCTGCTAACCCATAGACGAGTGAAACCATGCAACTGAAAATTATCGGTGAGTCGATCAATGATTCGGTTCCTTCGACCCATAAATTGTTTGAAGCGGAAAATATTGCCGCCCTGAAAGAACTTGCCCAATCTCAGGAGGAAGGGGGGGCCGCATTTATCGATGTTAACGTCGGTCCGCGAACACCGGACTTCATGCAAATGTTGGTCGGCGAAGTTCATCGGGTAACAACCGTACCGATTTCCGTCGATACACCCGACCCGGCACTTGCGGAAGCGGGGCTCAAAGTGTGCGATCCGGCTCGTGGCAAACCGATTCTCAACTCAATTTCGCCGCTCCGGGCAGAAATGTTCGAACTGTACAAACTCGTACCGTTTCGCCCGATTTTGCTCATTTCCGAACACAAAGGGGGAGCGTGTCATACCGCCGGAGAAACATTCGACGCCGCGAAATTCCTGATCGCCGAAGCGAGGAAATATGGGATTCCGAACGACGACTGCATTTTTGATCCCGGTATTGCACCGATTGGAACCGATTCCGAAGGGAACGTCAAGCGACTTTTGACCGCACTGGAAATGATTCAAAACGATCCAGACTTCAAAGGGGTTCACGCTTCGGTCGGCTTGAGTAATTTCACCGTGATGCTCCCGCCAAAACGGGCAGACGGTTCACCGACCAAAGGGCCGCTTGAAAGTGCGTTTTTGACTAAGGCGATTCCGCTCGGCCTCGATCACGTGATCGGTTCGGTCAAGCGAAAATACGAGTTGCTTTCTCCAGACCACCCGGCGATGCAATGCCTGGAAGATTGCCTCGCCCGCGGCGGATTCGAGGCGATTATGCGAGTCAGGGAGTATTACAAGTAAAAAGCAAATGTGTCCCCAAAAACGCGAAAGGCTGGTCAAAAGAGAGAAACCACCGGACTGACATTGTCAGGCGGAGCAGGCTGTTCACCGGCTCACCCCCGGGCTGTACAATTTTGGGAGCAACTCGTAAATTTGGCCGGCGTCGATCTTGGTTTGTGCGCCACTTTCCGGTTGGGAGACCGCTTGATACGCAGGGCTGCCAATTTGGATCGCCATCTCCTCCGGAACCATTCGATTGACCGTCCGGTTTTCCGACAATGGCTGTTGAAAGATATTAACATTCACGGTCGGCTGTGAATTCCAGCGGACTTTCCAATCCTCCCAGGAAAGCGTGGACGGATGGGTCACTGAAGCATTTGCCCTGATTTCCGCAAAGGAGGAAATGTTTTGAAAAAAAACAAGCTCGCCATCCCATTCTGAATAGGTTGCGATTTCTTCCGGATGAATCTCTTCCTGGCTCATAAAACCGAAAAATTCATTGATCGGCGTATTGTGTAGCCGGAAAACCGAATGCTTGACCAACCACTTGACCGACAACGGGTAGGAATTTTCTTTCTTAACGAAACGATTGAGCCTCGACTTGCAATAAAGGGAAACGTGTTGCATGGAAATGTGGACTGTTCGGTCTCTTTCCCGGACGAAACCGGGGATGTCCCGGAGATGCACAAAGGGAAACTCGGTTGCGAAAAACGCATTATTCACCTCCATCCGAACCGAACGTTTGGCTTCCACCGATAGCACGGTCGTTTCCCCGCGAACGATACAATTGTTCAGCATGATTTGATTGGCAGTCAAGTCGCTTTTTTCCTCTAAACTTCGTTCCGGATCGTTGAGCACTCGTCCCCCAATGGTTCCTGGCAACCTCTCCGTCTCGCGTTCCAGAAACGGAATATCCAAAGGATCCAAGACGGTATTGGGTGGCCGAAAAAATGGAGGAACAGGGGGGGGGGACGCGAAACCTGCGAGACTCGGTTCCGAATCACTCAGCCGACCAACTCGGAAAACAGAAACTCCTTCGTGATAAAAACCCGGTTTCGTGTTTTGAATCGTGATCAAACAATCGGACAAAAATAACTGGCTTGGACCGAGCATATCGAAAAGGGACCACTTTTCAGCGAGAACACTTGGGGAAACCTCCATTTCGAAAGCGATTTTGTGGAAACGAATACTTCCCCCATTGACCAGAAAAAGAAAAATACGCCCTTCTCCTTGGACGACGGAAGAGTCAACCGGTTTAAATTGAAGAATCGGCGCAAAACCCTTACTTGCCTGAATTGTCAAGTGTTTTCCAACCAACGACATCGGTTCGACTTTCATCGTCGTCGGGCTGCCGTTGAAACGTAACTCGATGGTCGTATCCTTGCCAGCAGCGGAAATCGCTGCTCCAAGATTGGAGTAAATTCCCTCTTGATTTTGAAAATTGAACGGATCGACGGTCAGGATCGTCGAATCGGTTGACCGATTGTTGTCGGAACCGGCGGTTCTTATCGGCACAGTCGCCGCAAGTGACATCGATGATTCTGCATTGGGCGTGTAAGTTTGCAAAGCAAGTGTTTCACTGAACAAACCGACCCCCAATCCCGAATATTTGACAGGAGTTGGCCAAGCCGAGGACACCGTGTTACCGGTTTGAGACCAGGTTTGGAGACGATTCCAATCGTTTTCATCCCAGTATCTCAGGGGCCATTCCCGCCGGGGAGCCAGTGGTTCACGACTTGTGATCAGCTCCTCATCGTTTTCAGGTGGAATGTTTACGACGACACCCGGAAGAACTGGCGGAGGCTGGCGTGTTTTTTGAGGCCAAAACCAATTCAAAAAAACATACGCCGTCAGAAACAACACGACCCCTGAGACCCATGGGAGATGTGTCAGGAATTTCGACTGTTTGGGTGCCGAACGCATCGTCCAAACCGCTTTACCATGTTTGGAGGGGCGTAAACCAAGTTTTGCGGCAATGTCCGTTAAGTCTGCCAAAAGCAAGGCTGGTGTTTGGTATCGCTGGCGCGGGTCTTTGGCCATCATTTTTTGGAGGAGATGCGCCACATCCAACGGAATCCCGGGGAGAAAATGGCGAATATCCGGCGGTTCGTCCCCTTGATGCTGAAGCAGTTTTTGCAGCACGGTTCCTTCATGGAACGGAGGACGCCCGGTCAACATGAAGTAAAACGTGCAGCCAAGCGAGTAAATGTCGGAGCGAATGTCCGCATTTCGGGGGTCTCTCGCCTGTTCCGGCGAAATGTAATCGAATGTTCCGAGTGTAACACCGCTGGCCGTCAAATCATCGCCCGGATCGGTCGATTTAAGCAACCGGGCAAGTCCCATGTCGATCAATTTGGCCCGGCCTTCCAGAGTAATCAGAATGTTCGAGGGTTTCACATCCCGGTGAATCACGCCATGTGAAGCGGCGTGATCCAATGCGTGTGCAATCTGGATCAGGTAAGTAATCGCTTGCGGGAGAGAAAAAACGCCTTGATTTTCGACCCAGGTGCGAATATTTGTTCCTTCAACGAATTCGAACGCGATAAATGGAATTTCGTCTTGTTGACCGGCGAAATAAACTTGGGCGATATGTTCATGATTCAAACGAGCCGCAGACCTTGCTTCGTTCATAAAGCGTGCAACTGAGGCTTGATCCTGAGCCCGTTGACGCTGTAAGACTTTCAGTGCGACTTTTCGGTCAAGCGATTTGTCGAGTCCGAGGTAAACCCGGCCCATCCCGCCGCCGCCGATAAATTTGGTGACCGTGAAGGGTCCGAGCATCATGCCGGAGGAAAGTTGCAGACCGGAAGGCGGAACGGGCCCGGTGAACTCTTGCCTCGTGTCGCCCGGATGAACCTTTCCCTCTGTTTCCAAAGGAGAAGAAACGATCTCCAGGGGCGGTTTATCGGAAACAACCGTTTGATCGTTTTCGGAAACCGTTTTTTTGGGACCATTGAGCGGGTGCCCGGCATGTTGGGCCAGACGTTTCGGCCAATCCTTTTGGGCGGAAAAATCCTGAGTTGCGGACAAACCCTCCAAGTCCGCCGCATTTTTCAGGGCGTCAAGAGACCGGTCTTGGGGAGAGGGTTGTTCAA
>Ga0099364_10010649_pt1 | contig 12628 bp, 8 predicted proteins | sample TergutTh196P3_FD_73070 | JGI IMG/M metagenome (GOLD analysis project Ga0099364, IMG submission 73070) | Microcerotermes parvus P3 segment gut microbial communities from Pointe-Noire, Republic of the Congo - Th196 P3 | ecosystem: Host-associated > Arthropoda: Insects > Digestive system > Gut ... | reverse complement strand
TCCGGTGGCTTCTGTCCATTTTTGGGGGGATAATACGAAGGCATTCAGGCCTGCTTGCCGTCTAAACCCCTCGAATTCGAGGGGTTTAAAATCCGGGTTATTTAATGTCTCCCATAATCCCAGGTATTCAATAGTATTCCGGTTACGTATCCAGTTACTTATGACGGTGTTAGGTTCGTCAGATTTGAATTTTGCTATATCAGTAAGGGAAACAAAATCTTCTTCATTTACCTGTATAATTGAAATATCTGTCTTTTCTACGGTTATTTTTGCCATTTATTACTCCAACCTTAGCCTTAATTGTGGCGAATTCACCATAAATAAACATGGGCTTGTTTAAGGCATAATATCATAAGAAAGCAGGAAAAACTACCAGCTGGCTCTATTCCAAATTTGCCTTTTGACAAATTATAAGAACTTCAATTATTTTTTGATGATGTCTACTTAAATATTGCCTTGGAGTGTGTTTCGGGAGGGCTAACCTATGCACTGCAGAGGGGGTAGCGGAAAAGCCGGAGGCTTTGGAGCGAGAGGGAGACTTCCCCCAATAATATTATTTATTAACTAGGATTTAAGATAAAGAATTTTATTTTCATCAAGAATTATTTATTTAATAGACTTATTAGCAGGTCTGTATAAGAAAAAACGCTACTCCGATAATTATCAGCCAATAAATTCTTGATAAAAAAAACGAAAAAGCATTGCTGTTATTATGTTTTACATTGACATCATTAATTAATTTTTGTGTATTAATTTTCTTTAATGTTTCTTCATCTTCAGATAATTTTGATAATAACGAAGGATGATTATAAAAAATTGATTGTGTTAATCTTATTAATTTTAGAGATAAATCTGTACGTTTTGCTTCATTATGTGTATAAAGCGCTAAACTACGTATAGCATTTAATAAATTTTCATATGCAACAGACAAGGAAGATTTTTCACTTGCATTTAAATTAAGCCTCGACATTAAATTATGCCATTTGTTAGATAAATCAGAAACCGTATTAATTGAATTTTCTAATGTTAAACTTTCTTTATTTGATATTGTTTTATTTATTTTAGCTATAATTTCATTGAAAGTATTAATTGCATTTTCAAAATCAATATTAGTGCCTATACCGCCAAGTATTTTTTCATCTTCAGTAACTAGAGAAGAAAATTCTGGTAATTCTGCAAAAACAATTTTTAACTCCTTGGTAATGTTTAGTGCTAAATCATGACGCTTAATTTCTTTGTTACAAAATAAAGCTAATTCACGCATTTTATTAGCAAAGAAATAACTGTCTTCATGTCTTATCCCCTTATTTCGAGCATGTAATTGTAATGGCTGAACAAGAAAATCCCAATTTTTTAAATTAGTTATTATTATATCCAAACTTGTCTCAATATTATTCAAATATTGTTTGTTAAATACTTTCTCTATGTTATCAATTAGGCCAAGGCCATTTTTAACAACATCCTTAATTGATAACTCGTATTCTGATAAAAAATCTTCTAATAAAATATAGTCATTTTTTCTTAAGCGATTTACAATTTCATTAGCAATTTTTGCATAATAATTAATTTCGTTTAACTGAAAGAATTTAGAATATATTTTTTTGATGTTATCTCTATAAAATAGTAAAACATTATCTACATAATCTATATAAGTAATCAGGGGGAAGCCCGAGATAACTCTATGTTTATTTATTTCTTCAAAAATACTGTTTTTATTTAGATAACTAAATCTAACAAAAAGTTCTGTAATAATAGCATAATAATCAATTGGTTTCTCATTTTTTTCTAATAGCATATATGGGAAAGAATAAAACCTTATATTAAATGCATCTAGAAAACTTATATTACCAATACCACCTTCTAAATAACCTGTGTCCTTACCATCACGAGTGTGAAATTCATGATAACGACCTTCAATTTCAAAACGGTATTTTTTTTCTAAATGTGGAAGTTCATTTAAATAATTTAGAATTTTATCTCTTTGCTCTTTTGAACAACTTGAAAACCACATCATTTCTGCAATTAGACGACTACGAGGATTTAATAATTTCTCTTGTGCACTAGTAATAATGGATGAATTTTCAAATAGCATTTTTTGCTCATAAGAGGAAATAATTTTTTCCTTATTGTCATATACTTCAATATTTAATACATGAAATGGATTGTCATTAACAGAAATTAAATCACTATAGATTTCTCCTAATTTTCCAGTATCATAAACATTTTTGTATTTTGAAATAATACTATTTAGTAATTTATTATTAGTATAATCGTTATCAGAATTAATTGTATCTTGAATTATTTTTAATACTTTATACAAATTATCATTATGTATATTATCCAATTTGTTAAAAATCAATTCATTCGAATCGTCAATGAAATTCTTTTTAGAAGACGTAATTTTTGTGCTGTCATCAATATTTGTTAAATTAATTAGTAATCTATCTTCATTAATTTGTTTCACTATATCTTCAAATTCAATAAGTATAATATCTAATGAATATGCGAGAGATAATATATTTTTTACAATTTGGTTTACATCAGTATCTTCTATATAAGGAAATAAATAATAATTTAAATTATATTCTGATAGAATATTAGTTTTTTTAGGTGCATAACTAATAAGCATGCCTTCTGGAATATTAGCCATCAAACTCTTATTACTTTCGTTTTCTAGCTGGTTTAAAATATCAAAATCATTATATTTATTATTTTGAATAATATTATTTATGAAAATCAACAACTTATTTAGATACTCTTCTCCAAAATGAAACCATCGAAGTTCAAAATAAAACCTTTTATTTGAGTCAGTTAATTTATCTTTAGCATCATCTATTATAGTTATCTCATTAGAGGAATATTTTTTATTAGCTAGTTGAATTATTTTTTCTTTATTATCATATATTGATGCGTCTAAAATATAGAATGGATTTTCACGTATATCTAATATCATAACATGCTCCCTTAATGCACTCCAAATCCTATTTTAATCTCTTCTTTCTTTATAGGTGGAAGTTTGTTTATTGCAGAAATAATCAATTCATTATCTATGAATTCAATATCATTTTTAGCTGCATAAAAACAGGCTTCCTTTATAACAAATGTAACATCAGATAAAGGTCTTTTTAATAGTCTAGCAGAAATATCTTTGATATTAATATTTTGATTATGAGGTATTTTACTTAAAACACTCTCAACTAATTCTTCAGTTTCTTCAATAGATGGCATTTTCACTTCTAAGATGTGGTCAAATCGTCCACGTCTTAATATGGCAGGGTCTATTGTGTCAATCATATTGGTCATGGCAATTATAAGAACATTTTTTTCTGTAGCTTCAGGAATACGTCTTAAAAATTCAGCAACTTCTTCAAGTCGATGTGTATTATGATTACTTGTATTTCTGGATGATAAAAATGCTTCCATTTCATCAATAACAATGATAGAAGGAGCTGTTTCAATAGCTTTATCAAAAACCTGAGATATTTTCTTGCTTGTATCATGTATAAAAGGACTACCTATAGTGGCAGAAGATATTTGATAATTTGGCATATCAAGAAAATCAATTAATTTGTTGACAGCAAATGTTTTTCCACAGCCAGGAGGCCCATGTAAAATTACTGCGGAAGGGAAATTTATACCCATTCTTTTGTATTTTTCTGTGTTATTTATAACATCTATTATATGTTCATTAAAGAAATTTTCTAATTCTGGTCTACCTTTTAAAATAAACTTCTCATTATTTTGTGTGATTTTTTGAATGTTTTCATTATTTGGTGATTTCAACATATTTAATTTAAGATTTGCACTTTCAACTATTGAATAAAAATCTTCTTTTGACATCCAGTTTAATAATACACTTAGTCTGTTTACATTTCTTATTGAAATATTAACTCCACCAGAAAGCCATTTACCTAATAAATACTCGTCATCAAATGTTTCAGATACAGAATATGTAGGCAGCAATCTAGATATTTGTTCAATAAATATTGAGTTATGTAAAGGAATATTTATATTTATAGTTCTTGTCTCCTTTAAGGCTAGAGCAAATGATTGAGCAGATATAATGTTATCTGGAAAAGGACCATGTTCGCTTGAAGAAATTAAATAATCTTTCTTGCTAACATATAAATAATATTCTTCGTCGTTAATTATATATTTTTGAAAAAGGGAAATCGTTATAAAATTATCATTAATCCATTTTTGTATTAATATTGGTTTGACAAATAATATGTAAATGTCAAACGAAGTTATAATTATTTGCCAATTTTGGTCTGAAGCAATGAGTTTGTCTAAAATCATATCATCGATTTTTGTTCCTCGTGAAAACCATATTTTGTTTTCCATAAAATTATCCTTTTATTATGTTTGCTTCATCAAACATATCTTCACCAAAAGTGTCTATAATTTCTATCAAAGAAAGTTCAGCAATTGTGCTTCGAAGCTCTTTAATTTTATCATTTTGTAAATATTTTAACCCAGTATTTTTTAGTTCTTCAAATTTTACTTTGTCAGAAAAATTACTTCTGTTTGAAACCATTCTGTTAAAATAATCAATTACAAACCAATCTTGACGCCAAAGGATAATGAAATTTTTTCCTTTCATCTCATTAAGAATATTCTCAAAATCAGTTTCATTCCTTTCTATTGACCGTTTGGCAGTTTTTGATAAATTTTCAAAAACATCAATTTCTACCTCTGTTGCATATTTTATAACATTATTATTAAAAAATTCATAACATAAGTTGAAATCGATAGTACGAATCTCTTTTAAATTTTTTTGTCTAATAGTAGAAAGTAGTTTTTTTGCTTCAAGTAATTCATTAGTTGCTTTTTGGACATCTTCCAAATCACTTTCTTCGCTATTTAATGTAGTTGCATTTTGAGCCTTTTTCTTAATGTCTTTTAAATCTTTGTTTTTTAATCTTTTTTCAATATCTTCAATTCTATTAATAAGTCTTTGACCATCATCAATAATTTTATCAATATCTGTAAGGTCAGTCTGCCCTTCTGTTCTTGAATAGAAATTTCTGTTTCTAAAAATGGCGCCAATGCAAGGAACTGATAACTCAATCCTGATATTGCCTGAATCAGACATTTCATAGAGACATTCTATTTCAGCTCCAGTAGGAATAATGCCTGAGTCGAAATCATTACCAGTAATTTTAATTAGTCCAATAAAACGATTATCAGTTATGGGATTTGGGATTGCTCCTTCCCAAAGTTTAAAATTAATCGAATGAGAAGAACCAGATTTTAATGTTTGTCCAGACTTAAAAATTTTAATACCTTTTTTGGGTAATGATTCTCCTTCTTTGATTAAAGAATCAAGAACATGAGTACCACCTAATTTATCCAAAACTTCTACGCTAATTGATTGAGAGGCTGGTATTGCCCCAATAGTAGCAAGTGTTTTTGTAATTGTAATTTTGTTATTGTTTAATGAAATTAAATTACCTTTTGCATCAGATATTATTATTTCAAAAATATTTTCACCATTGTTTTGTAATGGAATTTCAAGAATTTTGCCATTTACAAGTTCAGTCTTACCTGATGTCCAACCAGTATCCATGCTTGTTATTTCAAGTGATAAACCATTTATATCTTTACCCGAAAAACCTATCTTTGCAGATGATTCAGAAGTTCTTGTTGTATATTTAAATGAAACATCATAATCTGTTTTTACTTCTCCAAGGCTCTCTTTCCTGTTATGATTTTCAGTAGACCAGTCAATTGATTCTGAAAATATACTTGCTCCTTCTGCTACTGCAGTCATTGGATTATTATTAAAATCAGTATTTTTAATTGCAAGCTCAAATGATACTTTATCCCTTAATGGTTTATAATTAGTTGGACCACCAATAAATACAACTTTTTCTATTTCATTTGATGTTACCCCTGACTTAGATAAAACATCTCTTGTAACAGTAATTGTTTCATTAACCAAGTCAGATATTAAATCATCTAATTCCTTTCTAGTTAATGATATATCAATATATATTTCCTTTTCATTTTTATCCAAACAGTTTGCTTCGTTTTCAGTTAATGAAATAATACTAGTTTCTTTTGCAGATAATTCAATTTTAGTTCGTTCTATTGCCCAAGTAGCCAATCTGCATAAAGCCTTATATTCTTTTGACACTAAAAAATCATCTGGAAGACAGAAATTATCCCTTAGCCATGGAATTACTATTTGATTAAAAATAAGTCTATCAAGGTCACGACCACCACACATTTCTTTACCACCATGGGCAAGTAAATTTACTTTTCCTTTAATATTTTCAGCAATAGAAATATCAAAAGTGCCGCCACCTAAATCGTATATCAAAAATAATCCTTCATTTTTTGTGTTTCGCATTACACTCATAATTGCAGCAACTGGTTCTTGCATTAATGCTACATTCCCTATCCCCGCAATTTTTGCCGCTTGCAATGTAGCATCTTTTTTCATTTGATTAAAAGCTGCAGGAACTGTAATTACTGTTGAAGTATTTGGGTCTTTCCTGATTTCTTCAGGTAAATAGCCATAAAGAACTTTTAATATTTCAGCACTACATTCTTCAGGAGTCATGATAATTCCTGCTGATTTAATTTCGATTTTTGTACTTGTACCCATGAATCGTTTAAAATTGGTTGCGCTGTTTTCAGGAGAATACGGTGCTTGATTATATGCTTTTTGTCCAAAAAATTTATTACCTCGTTTATCAATAAAGATAGCAGAGGGAGTTACATCATTTTGTTCAGGACTTTTCCATATTCTTATATCTGTACCGTCATAAGAACAAATTGAACTGTTTGTTGTTCCAAGGTCAATTCCGATATAGTATTTTTTCATTGTTCTGTCTTCCTTAAAATTACAGTACCTTGATGTGCTAATTTACCTGAAATCATTAAAATAGGCTCAATCATCTGTTCAATTTCTAAAATATCATTTTCGCCAAATTCATCTAAATTAAGAGGAGTAATTGGCAGTCCAATATCATATTTCTGACCTTCAACATTGACAATACGAATATCAGCATTTTGCATTGAAGATTCTACTTTATTAAAAAAATATAGATACTGATTAAAATATTTATTTTGCTCAATAGGGTCAAGTTTAGATATTGCATTTGCAAATACCCGTTGAAATCGCCAGGATTCTACTGCAATATTAATTAATGATGCTTGAAGATTTTGTAAACTTGTTACTTCAGTTGTCATAATACCTCAATTTGCTTAAACAAGTAAAAAATAGATTTTTAACCTCTTCAAGCATAATGCAGATTAAGATAGGACAGTAGATAAGAGAGTATAATAATTGTGTTGAAACTAATCCCATGTTATTTTCCATTTTTACTCCCTCATTACCTTTCTTTGTTTCTCAATATAACCACTTTGAGCAGTAGATAAATTACTAAGTCGCTGTTCAAGCAGGTCTTTTTCTATGGGGTCAACCCCAGGGGTACGGAGTATGTTTTGTATTCGGGTTCTATGGGAAATGAAAGCAATGTGGTAAGCATCTTTTGGAAAACCATTTGCACGGTATTTCCCGATATGAGGATAGGTTTCATCAGCCGTTTTGTAACCTGGTTTGTCTACAGCTTGTAAAGCTAAAAAAGCATCGTCAAAACTCTGTACGGCTTTAGTCAAGCTTGTTAGAGTATGTTTGTCAGTCTTTGCACAAAGTTCTAATTCCTGGGTTATAAAAGTGTACTCGGCAAGAAGGACAGTATGGGGGTCGATAGTGGATTGGGCTTCTTTGAAAGCAGACATGGCCAAGTCGATGCCTTCCTCGTAAGAAATACGACCTTCCTGTTCCTTTCCTCTTATCGCAAAACCCTTCCGACCCAAATCAATTTTAATTGCCGCTTCATAAATATTATTTACTAAGCCAATCTGTGCCAAATTCTGCCTCTGCTTCTGATAAATTCCAGCCGCTTTCAACTAGAGGTTTTACACCTACTTTTTCTTTATAGACTTTCGCCAGATATGGCGGCATAGGTATTGACCTTATTAGCCGACTAGAACCTTCTATATCTCCAGATCTTCGTAATTCACCAGCTTTTAAGGAAAGGGCTAGTTTCTCGTCTATTGTCATGGTCTGGGCTTGGGGCATAGGCTCTCCTTAGGGTTATTATACCGTAATATTGGGAATTCCGGCAAGTGGGCAGGTAAATTGATGGATTTTAACTATTTTCTGGACTTTTTGGGGGATTGGAGATGGAAATATGCCTAAAATGTCAAAAATTTACGGTACTTCGGCATTTTCTCTCCCTTGACGATTATCTTTCATGGCTTTTATGAGGGCTATGAGGACATCCATTTCCTATTGAGACAGAACCACACCATCTACATTTATTACCTGGGCGATGCATATGTTTTTTAGTAGGGCTGTGTGTGCAACTATTACCGTAAGAGGAGAACGCAGAAAACACAGCGTTTCTCATCGCCTATGTGCTCATGTTTTTTATGAGGACTGCGATGGCAGCCATTGCCGAAGGAACTTAAATTGCAGTATTTGCATTTTGTACTCATGTACACCGCCTTGGGTTGGGTTGAGCATACACTATTCGTAATAAAACCGCAACAGAGGCGGTATTTTCATGTTTTTGGGTAAATATATAACTTTATTTTAGGAAAATTACACTTTATACTTAATTATTTTTTTTCAAAAGATATCTATAGTTTGCATATTATTACATCCAGGATACATCAATAAATCGTGATGGTAGTTGAGTTTTTTTACCTCCCCATGGCATTACTTTCTCTAGTGGAAATGATAAATAGCAAAGACGTTTTGATCTTGTTATTGATACAAACATATTATGCTTTTCTTCATTAAGCTGTTCTGGGCTATTTAATGTTCTATAATCTGGAAATGTACCTTCATTCAACCCCATAATGAAAACAACATCAAATTCAAGACCTTTTGCCATATGTACTGTTGATAAAATTAGCCCATTATCATCAGATATATTAGTGATACCTAATGCTATTGAGCGCATAAGATCAGAAATAGAACGTTCTTCTACTGAAGTCTTTCTACAGTACGTTTCCCACCTTTCAATCCATGCTTGATAATCATTAAACACAAGAAATCTTTCTTCATCATTGTTGAAATTAGAATATTTTTCACAATATATTTTAAATTTTTCTAAAATTCTTTCAAAACGAATGGGATTACTATTTTGAGATAATATATTCCATGCATCATTTAGTAAATCAGAAGTTTGTTTTCCTAGTTTACATCCAAAAAAAGGACTGTTCCGTAATTCTGAAAAAGATTCAATATTTGGTATTTCACTTTCGTTAGAATTAAATATAGATAACAATTCTGATAAATGAAGTTTATCACTAAGATTCACTAATAGCCGTAGACCAAGATCAAATATTTTGAAAACATTTGATTCGCTGTTTAGTATTTGATTAGCTGAAACTCTAAGTGTATAGTCAATATTATTCTCTTTCAATAATTTTTCTAATACTGAAAAAACATATCGATTTCTACCAAGTACAGCGCATTGATGGATTTCAATTTTCCCTCCTTCAACATCTGGGTGTCCATTTTTTAGTAATTCTTTTAGTTTTTCAATTACCCATTTTGCTTCAGTATTTTCATCATCATTCATTTTGACTAAAAAATCGCCTTGTATGGGTATTTGTCCTTCAATTTCAAAATCTGGTTCTAAAATTTTTGCCGCCTCAAGTACTGATTTAGAAGAACGATAATTTTCTGTCAAAGTATATTCTTTTGCATTAAATTCCTTTGGAAATTCTTTGCACATATACTCACTAGAAGAACCATTAAATCCATATATGGCCTGATTTGGGTCACCAACCATACAAATACAAGAAGTCGTACCGGCCAATATCTTTATTAACTCATACTGTGCTTTGTTCAAATCTTGAGCTTCATCAACACAGATATATTTGTATATTCGCTGGTATATTCTTGATATCGATTCTTTTTCTGCTAATATTCTATATGCATATAATAATATATCATCAAAATCAATTGCATTTTGGGCAAGCATTAAATTTTGATATTCCTGATATAATAATTTACTTATTGGTTTTTGGTTATAATCAGATGGAAACATTAGATTTCTTTTTGCTTTACTTAAGGCATAATATGATTCTTTGATCCATTTTTCATTATCTTGGCTGTTTGAAAGAGTTTTTTTCTTTAATTGAGGTATAGACCCAACAGCATCTTTAAATATTGATAGCCTATCCTGCTCTGATTCAAATATATGTAATTCTGAATTTAGACCAATTGATGCAGATCGCTGTAGCACAATTTCCATACAAAAATTATGTATGGTTCCAATATATATATATTCAGATAATTGCTGTTCTGAATAGCTATTCAAAAGTCTGTCTTTTAGTTCATTTGCTGCTTTATTGCTGAAAGTAATGGCAAGTACTTTTTCACCTTGCTTATTTTTAGATATTAATGTTTTTATACGCTCCGTCAAAGTACGAGTTTTTCCACTTCCTGCACCTGCAAGAACATACAAATATTTATCCGATGCATTGACAATTTCTTGTTGTTTTTTTGATAACATCATTTAATTACCTTCAAGATACCATCAATTTTCACCAAAAGTTCCTTGATTTTAGGAGGAAATTTTCTATCTCCATGACATTCTCGACAAATAGTTTGCGCTATAATTCTTGCATATCTTGTTTTTTCTTTTTTCATACAGGCTAATAGAATAGTATTTTCATCAAGATTATCTATTTTATGATTTTTAGTATAATTTTTTTTGCAATTATCAAAAAATGACAAAGTGTGTTCTTTTCGTCCGTTATCTTCATATTCATTTATGGCTTTTATAATCACGTTGCTATAATTATTTTCTATAAGATATGATTCATAATTACTATCATCAATAATAACTATATTATCATAATCTGAAACACTTGTTTCATTGGGCTCTTTTTGGATTGCGTTTAATGTTTTATTTAATTGATCGATTGTGTTACTTTCACCATCACTAAATACAAACCACTTTACACCTATGATTTCAAGGACTTGTAAAAATGGCAAATAATTTTTACCACTTCCTCCAACACCAACAAAATTGACACCATAAAAATTAGGTGGCTTATTAAAATACTCTTGAAAAAACACAGGTAGTGCTTGTTCTTCGGTTTCGCCTTCAACCAGAACTGTTATTGCTGAAAATAATATATCTCCTCTTGAGTTTAAAACAGCTCTTTCTACTTTCCTTATCTCTTCTTTATCAATATTCATAGTTAATAAAGAAATATATTTAGATTTTGCATCTTGAAGAGATGCATATATCAAATCATTAATATTTGATGTTGATATTATATAAGGGGAATGTGTTGTAATAATTTTTTGTCCTGTTATTTCACAAAAATATTGAATGAGTCGGCGTTGTGAATTAGGATGTATATGGGCTTCTGGTTCCTCTAATGCCAAAATACAAAAATATGGATTTGATTGACTTTTATCTAAATATTTATTAATAATCGTTTTTAAAGATGAAAAAACAGCTCTGCTTCTTGTACCCAATCCTAGATTTGCAATTGGGAATGAATCCGCTGCTGTAGGAGTAATATAAATATCTAGTCCTTTATATAATTCACTGATAGATCTAGTAACTGGACTTATTTCTACTTTATTGTTTATAACATCAAGAGCATTAGATAAATCGTCTTCTACTTTTTTCAAAATAGGCGCTTCATTTTTTATTTTTGTTCCTATTAAAGCCAATGAATCTTCAACCTCTGTTTTTATCTCTTCGGACAATTGAATATTGGCAATTTGCTTATTCCATAATGAGCTTTTGTCTCTTATATCTAACGCAATGTCTCTTTGTGCATCAAGAAAAATAAAATCAATTACCGATGTTGTTTTAAAACCAATACCCTTTCCTACTGTTATTTTATTATTTTCCCATAAATTAATTAAATTACGCTCCCAGACATACTCATCTTTTTCACTATCATATGTATATTTTGTTCTAAATGCAAAAAATTCAAAGTCATTATTGTCTGTGAAAATATTTTCGCCAAAATGCCTTCCCCATGCATCATCGAAGGATTTAATCCTGTCTCCAGCATTATTTATCGGAATAAACATCAAATCAATAATAATAGCTTTCTCTCTGGAATATGGGCATTCTGGTGAGCTATAGACATCGCTTTCATTAATGTTACCCGCTTTAAAGGCATGTTTTAATGCGTACAGTAAGTTGGATTTTCCGCTGTCGTTCATTCCAAAGAGTATTGAAAAAGGACTCAATGATACTTCTACCTCTTTTATCGAACGAAAATTTTCAATATGAACAAGAGATAGATGGATTTTGGGGTTATTGCTTGCCATTACTTCCCCCACTTGCTCATTTTCTTCTCCCAGCATAAATATTTCCATAAAACATAAAAGGGAATAGTTGTTTTTTCTGAGAGCTGTATGTTAGTAATTTCACGCCTTTCGTAGGCTTTTCGGGAAATTTGTTGACGTAAATCACGAACCCCTAAATGTCTTGTTGCCACATCATTTGCATAATAGAGCCTTGCTTGTTCAGTTCCCAATGGTAAAATTTCAACAAAATGAGACCAGCTTAATTGTGTCGACAGTGTCGACACAATCTTGATATCCGGAAAAGCCTCCGCA
>Ga0099364_10010648_pt1 | contig 12628 bp, 10 predicted proteins | sample TergutTh196P3_FD_73070 | JGI IMG/M metagenome (GOLD analysis project Ga0099364, IMG submission 73070) | Microcerotermes parvus P3 segment gut microbial communities from Pointe-Noire, Republic of the Congo - Th196 P3 | ecosystem: Host-associated > Arthropoda: Insects > Digestive system > Gut ... | reverse complement strand
GACAAATCTGCTTTAACTTTTAATTTAGTTTTTGGCATAAATTACTAATAAAAAAATACAAATATAAGAAAATAAAATGTAAATGTTTAAAAGACTTTATATAATAACACCACAGCCGTAGGGTTTGTAAATAAGGGGATTCTGAAACGAGTTCGGAATGACAGGAGCAAAAAATTGGTTATGCTGAACTTGTTTCAGCACGACATTTTTATAGGTGACCTTATTCTATTTCAGCACTAATTCTGCTACATTTTCTATGTGATAGGTGTGGGGAAACATATCTATCAGATGAACATTTAGCAAATTATAGTGCTTTGTTAATTCTGATAAATCACGGGCTTGTGTTGCAGGATTGCAACTCACATAAACAATTTTTGGAGGAAGTATTTGCAAGATATGTTTTATTAAATTAGGATGCAAACCACTTCTTGGCGGGTCAAGAATTAATACATCAGGGCAGGGCAAGGTATTTAGTAAATCAGGAATTTTAGGACTATGCAGGTCGGAAGAATAAAATTCTACATTACTAATAGCATTAATATTAGCATTGTTTTTAGCATCTTCTATTGCTTGCGGATTTAATTCTATGCCAAAAACTTTCTTACATTTTTTAGCAACAGGAAGAGTAATTGAACCCGTGCCACAATATAAATCCCAAATTAAATCGCTATTATTAATACTCGCAATATCAATAATTAAACCAATAAAAGTATCAAGTTGATAAGAATTTGTTTGAAAAAATGAAAAAGGAGATATTTGATAATCAATCCCTAAAACACGTTCTGTTAGATATTTTTTGCCTTCTATAAATTGTATTTCTCCGATATTAACACCATTTTTGTTGTTAATAGCCCAAACTACAGACAATAAATTAGGAAACATCTTCTGCAATTCTTTTTTATACCAATTAATAAATATCTTTTCGCTATCACTAACTACATCAGAAGTAATAAGAATGCACATATTTTCGTTCATTAAAACGGACTTACGCAACGTAAATCCTTTCAAAAAACCACCACCTGCCTTGCTTAATTTTATTGGTTGAACATCTAATTTTATTGCTTTTTCGCGAATTGCATCTAATATATTATTCCAATCTGCATCTTGTATTTTGCAATCTTTAACATCTAAAACTTTATCAAACTTTCCCGGTATATGTAAGCCGAGTGCAAAGTTTTTATTATGTATTTCATCTTTTTCAATTTCATTTTTAGTTAGCCATCTTGAAGCAGAAAAAGAAAAATCCATCTTATTACGATACTCCCATTTTTGTTTTGCAGCAATAGTATTATGATAGCAATTTGCACTAACTTTTCCCAAACGATTATGGGCATCTATTGTATGCTGTCGCTTCCAATAAAGTTGCTGTTCGTAATCCAAACATTGCCAACTACAGCCGCCACAAGCACCATAATAATTGCAAATCGGCTCTATTCTATGTGGCGATGGTGCTATAATTTCTTTAATAGTTGCTTCTATATAACCTTTCAATTTTTTATTTGCATTAGCAACAACTACATCGCCTGGCAAACCGCCTTTAACAAAATAAACTTTGCCATCGTGTTTTGCTATAGATATTCCTTCAAATCCGATAGATTCTACTTTAAGTTCTATTATATTTTCATTTTTTTTCATTTTATGATATTTTTTTATACAATATACTAAAAAAGTTGTTATAATATATACATAACACGGGGTAATCCCCGTGCTAATTCTTTGTTATGCTTAACTTATTCCAACATCTCCTTAACAAATTTTTACTCGTATTAAACAAAATAAGGGGATTCCGAAACAAGTTCGGAATGACAATTAACAAAAATGCTGTCTTGCTGAACTTGTTTCAGCATCTATTTAACAACATTTTACTCGTATTAAACAAAATAAGGGGATTCCGAAACAAGTTCGGAATGACAGGATACGGAAAACTTTATAGGTTATCTATTTAGCAAGCGGTATGGTAAATTTGACTAATATTCCTTTCAATCCTGCATCGTGTTCGTTAGTTATTTCGAATTTTCCGCCGTGTAGTTCTACAATTTTGCGTGCTATTGTTAGACCGAGCCCAACTCCTTGTTGTTCGTTTTTATCTCTATCAAATTGAACGAATGCAGTAGCTATGCTTTTTAATTGTTCAGACGTTATTCCTATACCTTCATCCAGTATTGACACAGAGTAAAAGCCATTAACTATTGCTGTATTGATTATAATTTTCTCGCCTTTTTGCGAAAACTTAAACGCATTATCTATTAATTCATTTATTAATCTGTGAAATAGTTCAGACACCATCGCTATTGAAATATCAAAAACTGTTTCTTTAATCTCTATATCAGCAGTCCGCTCATATTTTATACCAATTGATTCTACAAGGTCATTAATAGTAATTATAGGTTCGTCTGTTTTTGCTTTACGCATTTCTGTAATTATTGAAGGCGATTTAGAATTATTTTCTAATGTAGTAAACATTAAGAAGTTATCTATAATTCGCTCCAATCTATTAGTAATATCTATCATTTGGTCGCATTCTGCTAAAATATCTGTTTTATCTAACACATCAATATTATTTTTTAATTCATTGACACAACCTTTTAATAAACTGATAGGAGTTCTAAATTCGTGTGGCAGAGCATAGTTAAGGTTTTTACCAACGCTTTCAACTTCACCTTGTATTTTTTCCACTATTCGTTGATCTTTTTTCCATTGCGTTTCAACGGCTGCTATTAGTTCTTTTTTAGTAAAAGGTTTAGTTAAGTAGTCGTCTGCACCTTTTTCAATACCTTCACGCATTTTTTGCTTTTCTGTAAATGCAGTAAGAAAAATGAAAGGTATTTGTCGTGTAGCGGGGTCTTCTCTTATTGCTACTATCACATCAAAGCCCGATATACCTGGCATTGATACGTCACAAATAATCAGGTCAGGGTTAATTTCTTTTGCTTTTTCTATACCCGTTTGTCCATTGTCGGCAGTAACTGTTTTGTAACCTGCAAACTCTAACAATGTAGATGTGGATTCTAAAATAAAATCAGAGTCGTCTATTAGTAATATTGTCTTAGCCATTTAATTTTTATTTTTATAGATATTCATTAAATATTTTACAAAAATAGTAAAAATATTTGAAAAAATAATAAAACAATAAGAAGATTTAGAAACAAGTTTGACAGGACAAGGATTATCACGGGGATAAATCCCCGTGTTAATATACCACCCCTGCCCCTCCACAGGAGGGGAACAGTTCCCCTCCCGTGGAGGGGTGCTTGCTTTAGCAAGCGGGGTGGTCGTTCTGTTGTCATTCCGAACTTGTTTCGGCATCTCTTAAATTCAATTTAAAAAAACGTATTTTTGCATATAAATTACAAATTAGTTATGAAATATAATAAAATTTTATACTGCCTGATTTTGCTAATAAGCGGAAATATATCCGCCCAAGAATATACTAAACCGCTGGAACTACCTGCATTTATTATTGAAGGCGTGGAACAGCACAATATACGCTCAAGTATCAAACAAGCACCCAATAAAACAAGTATTCTAACCACATCTGAATTAGATTCCTTGAATACATTTGAAAAACAACAACCTACACTTATTCCGCCATCTGAACTCCCCGCTCATTACATTGATAAAAAATATATGGCAGGATATATTAACGCATCTTATGGACTATTTAATACACCTGAAATTGATGCACATTATCGCTTCTGGGCTGATAGATTTGATATCTTCGCCTCCGCTGGAGGAAACAAAACCGATGGCGATGCTCTAAATTCTAATAACAATAAGTTATTCCTTGATATTAGAACCAATTATATTGCCGATGAAAAGTTCTTTATTTTCGGCGGAAGCAATACGCGAACTAATTTATTCCTTAATACCCAAAATTTTAACTTCTACGGATATGGAACTAATAACACAAATCAAAACGAAATATACCCCCAAAAGGACTATTATGACAGAAATATAACGCAAGCAAAGTTCGAAGTTAAATCCGATGGAAGATATGAAAACATCCTATTTGCGGTTGGCGGCACCGCTAATTATATTGCTACGAATAATAACGAAGCACGACATATTACCCCTAATAACATTAGTAATTACTATGCTCGCGGTTATCTAACCGTAAAAAATTATTGGAACAACTTTCTCCTTGCAGGCAATGCCGATATCAATTTTGAAAGTTATGATGCAACGATGATAAACTTTTATCAATTTGATGCGTCTGCTTCATATTTTGATAACAACTTCTCTATTTTATTGAGGGGAGGTCTGCAATTTACTAATAATTCGCAATCTATAAACCGCAACGCCCTTCTTTTATCTGCTAATATTGAGTATAGAATCAATAAACTTTTCACTCTTAAAACAAATATATTTAGTGGAATTGAAAAAACAGAATACGAACATTTAATCACTCTAAACCCTTATATAACGCGGGCTACAATAGATCACCGACACGACCTTCCTAATATCAACGGAAGCATTTGGTATCACCCTAATGAAAATCTTATGCTATCTGCGGGAGCAAATTGGCGATATTCTAACCGAAATATCAACTTTATTAGCGATACGCTCGCTGAATTTAGCGTTCTTTATATTGACGGAATCGTGTTTGATATTTATGGAGAAATGTTTTGGAACATTAGCAAAAATGACCGAATTATTAGCAAAATTGCACTAAATATGAACGACCTAAAAGAAAATAATCACCTAACTTATATACCACTTTTTCAATTCACAAATACATATCATAGGCACATTATTGACAAATTAAAGGGCTACGTTACGCTTGAATTAACAGGTAGCAGGAAATTATATGCCGAGCAAAATGATATTTTAGACCCTTATGTTTTATTGAATTTAGGACTTGATTATACGATTAATCCATTCAATTTTTATATTAAGATAAACAATCTTTTCAATAGCAATTACGTTATTTGGGAGCGATACAGAGAGCGGGGTTTCTATGGTGCAATAGGAATTATCTTTATGTTTTAGCAATTTACAAATCGGAAAACCAATTTATAAATTGGAAAAGCAATTATATAATTGGAAAAGCAATTATATAATCGGAAAAGCAATTATATAATCGGAAAAGCAATTATATAATCGGAAAAGCAATTATATAATTGAAAATTGCATATTATTATTCAAAAACCAATTATATAAATCGGAAATTGCATAATAAAACGCAATTACCAATTATATAATTGGTTTTTCAATTATATAATTGGTTTTTTTCTGTATAAATCGCTTAAACAACAGATAAATAGGTGATTCCTTAAATAAATTGCAAAAACGTTACTGAAATTGCAATTTTTATAAAGGTCATGCTGAACTCGTTTCAGCATCTCCCTATATTTTTTCACAAAAAAATCCTTATTTTTGTATTTTAACTTATATAAACAAATTTAAAGTTATGAAATGTATTAAAATTGCTCTATTTTTGCTAACATTTTTGTTATGCAATACGCTTATAGCACAAATCTACGAGTTTGATTTTAACTTCAAAAGTATATCAAAGCCATCTATAAAAGTTGATTGCGGCTTTGATTATTCTTCGCTAAAAGAAGAAAATAAAACAGATTTAACTAATTCTCTTAATTCTTTCGGAATAGTGTTAGGTGTGGCATCTAATCAAGATTTGTTTTCAATTACTAAAAAAATAAAATATGCCTTTTCAAAAGATACTATGTCTATTGAAGTAAAGGAGTCACTTAATGCTAATTTGACATCTAATTCATTTTGGGGACTTGGTATATCTTATATTTTAGATGGCAGTGATACTTCTGCCCATAATTTAATAGGGCTTTATGTTATTGGTCCTATTGATTTGGAAGGAGCGGGCTATAAGTTTGCTAATAATGTATCATTAAAACTTTTAACAGGAAGAAATATTACTTGGTATGCTCCTCGAATATCAAAACCACGTCTTGATTCGCTTGCATTAGTGGATGAACTTGCAAATTATCCTGATATACGAGTTTTTGGTTCATCTGTTCGTTTTGGTGAGAGATATCAAAGTGAAATATCTTTTCAATTTATGAAAAATGTATCGGTATATTGCGGTGCAAATAGATTAGTAGTATTTCCGCGAACATTATTTTGGAAGTGGGCAGGTAGTGAAATACTTTATAGTATCGGCGATGGTGCTTTGAGTTATTTTACAAATAAGATAAAAACAAGTAGTCCCTATGCTTATCCTGTTGTTGATTTTATATTAAAGACAGGTCTATATTATGGCATTAGTGAATTGCAAAGAAGTAAAATGAATTTTCCTTTTAACACTGCACCTGCTTTGCTAATAGACCAATATAGAGCAGGTATTCAGTTTGATTTTTAGATACCTCTTATATTTGTAATTACAAAAAAAACGTATTTTTGTAAAATATTACTTGAATAAAAAATAATTTATAATATATAATCAAAGTATTATGGCTATAAAACTTGCTATTAATGGTTTCGGCAGAATCGGTAGATTAGTTTTCAGAGAAATAATGTATCGCAACTCCGATATAGAAGTAATAGGTATTAATGACCTCACAAGTGCAGAAACACTCGCACATTTACTAAAATTTGATTCAGTTCACGGGAAATTCAAAGGTGATGTGAAAGTAGATGGAAATATTTTAATAGTTAATGGAAAAAATATTCCTATATCTGCTGAACGTAGTATTGAAAATATTCCTTGGAAAAATCCTGATATAGTGCTTGAATCTACAGGTGTATTTACTAAACGAGAAGACCTCGAAAGGCATCTATTATCGGGTGCCAAGAAAGTGGTTTTATCGGCTCCCGCAAAGGGCGAATTAGATGCTACAATTGTATTAGGAGTTAATGATAATGTTATTACTGGAAATGAAAAAACATTGTCAAATGCATCTTGCACCACTAATTGTTTAGCACCAATGGTTAAGGTTCTAAATGATAAGTTTGGTATTGAATCGGGCTTTATGTGTACCGTTCATGCTTACACAAACGACCAACAAATATTAGACCTTCCGCATAGTGATTTGCGTAGAGCAAGAAGTGCTGCAATAAACTCTATTCCAACTTCTACAGGAGCAGCAAAAGCAGTCGGTTTGGTGATACCTGAACTAAAAGGAAAATTGCAAGGTTATGCTATTCGTGTTCCTGTGCCTGATGGCTCTATTACTGATTTCACTGCTGTGCTAAAAAAAGAAACAACTATAGAAGAAATTAATGCCGCTATGAAAGAAGCATCAGAAACATACCTAAAAGGTATTCTTGAATACTCTACCGACCCAATTGTATCCCAAGATATTGTAGGTAATAGTTATTCTTGCATATTTGATTCTAAACTTACGGATGTTATAGGTGGCAAATCTAACTTCGTAAAGGTTGTCGGCTGGTATGATAACGAATGGGGATATTCCTGCCGTATAGCAGATTTAATATCTAAAATAGGGAAATAAGAAAAGATTAATCTTATTTAGAAAAAACGTCATACCGAACTCGTTAGGCATCTCTTAATAAAAATTAGGAGATGCTGAAACAAATTCGGTATGACGTTTTTATAGTTACCTTATAAAAAAATATATTAGTAGCAAATTGTTGCTTATTTCTTTTCTTTTTTAACAACAAACTTAAAACCATCCCATTGTTTGCCTGTTGTTGCTGCCCTTTCTAAAAAATTTGCTTTTGCTTCTTCGCTTACAACGAACACTTTACATTTTTTCTTATTAATGCCATCAAAAACATTATTTGCAATTAATGGAGGTCTTTCAACAAGAATAGTCATCTCTTTTAAATTAACACAACCGTTCAATGCATTCGGACCTATTCCATTGTGCAATGCAGGAATATTTAGTGTAGTTAATTTTTTGCAATCACGGAAGCCATTAACTCCTATCGTTGATGCACTATTTAGAGTTACTAATTTTAATTCAGAACAACCCTTAAAAGCATTGTCCTGTATCCAATCAAGTTTATCGCTTATTAAACCTTTTATTTTGGTATTGTTTTCGAAAGCAGCACGTTGTATGCTTACTACATCGTCTTCAATTATAGCGATAAAATCTCCTTCATAACCATTAAGACAACGAGTTATATCTTCAATAGTAAGAGATTTATCTTTGCCTGATGGCTCATTAAAAAAGATTTCTTTTTGGCAATAAACTTTGCCTGTTATTAATAATCCTGTAAGGATTAACATCAAATACTTTTTCATAATAATATTTAAATATTTTTAATAACTACAAAAATAACGTTTTTTTTTGTAAAAAAAGTAAATAATTGTTTTTTTGAAAGCATTATTAAAATAAAACCTTATTTTTGAACATTTTAATAGAAAATAATTAGTATATAGAATTATATATGGCTAAAAAACAAGTTAAATTAAATAACATTGTTGTAAGATTTGCAGGTGATTCGGGAGACGGAATGCAGTTAGTCGGTGTCCAATTATCTAATTTGTGCGGAACTTATGGCAATGGTGTAAATACTTTCCCCGATTATCCTGCTGAGATTCGCAGTCCCGAGGGAACGCTATATGGGGTATCTGCATATCAACTCCATATCGGCTCACAGCCCGTTTATACTCACGGAAATTATATAGACATTCTTGTGGCTATGAATGCATCGTCAGTGAAAGTGAATCTTCCTAATGTGCGTAAGGGCGGACTCATTATTGTAGATACAGCAGGGTTCGCCGATAAGTTTCTTAAACTTGCTGAATATACTACCAATCCGCTTGAAGACGATACTTATAAAGATTATAAGGTAGTCAAAGTTGATATTAATAGTATAATGGCAGAAGAGGCAAAAGGCATGGAACTTTCGCTAAAAATCGTGTCAAGAACGAAAAATATCTTCTCGTTAGGAATGATACACTGGCTATTAAATATGAAATTAGAGCCAACTATAAAATGGCTCGAAGGCAAGTTTGATGCAAAGCCAGGCATTAAAGACATAAATATTAAAGCACTAAAAAGAGGATATAAATTTGCTGAAGAATGTCCTGAATTAGAAACACAAATGTTAGTTCCGCCTGCTGATAAACCTAAAGGAACTTATAGAAACATTACAGGAAATGAAGCATCAGCATTAGGATTATTAACTGCATCACGATTGGCAAATATGCCACTATTTCTCGGCTCGTATCCGATAACTCCTGCCACTGAGATACTACATTTCTTATCAGGGTTTAAGAAATATGGGGTTCGGCATCTTCAAGCAGAAGATGAAATTGGAGGTATTTGTTCTGCTATTGGTGCGGCATTGGGAGGTAATCTTGCTTGCACTACGACTTCAGGACCGGGACTTTCATTAAAGATAGAAGCACTTGGATTTGCAGTTATTGTTGAGATTCCGCTTATAATTGTTAATGTGCAAAGAGCAGGACCTTCTACAGGAATTCCAACCAAGATGGAACAAAGTGATTTGTTGCAAGCAGTTTTTGGAAGACACGGCGAAGCACCAATGCCTGTATTAGCGGCACGTTCTTGCTCCGATTGTTATGATATTTGCATAGAAGCGGCAAGAATTGCTACTAAATATCTAACTCCCGTATTGGTCCTTACTGACGGCTATATAGCACAAGGAACAGAACCATGGCGCATTCCTGATGTTGATAAAATGCAAAAATTCCCTATTGATTTTGTAACAGAAAAAGAAGGTTTCCAACCATATAAAAGAGATGAAAAAACATTGAAAAGAATGTGGGCTATACCGGGAACTCCAGGTTTAGAGCATAGAGTCGGCGGATTAGAAAAACAAAATAATGGTTCTGTGGTGTCTTCTGATGGAATGAACCACCAAATTATGTCTGAAATAAGAGATAAGAAAATAAAAGGTATCGCAAATGATATTCCTGATTTAGAAGTTGTTGGCGATGAAAATGGTGATATACTTGTTGTTTGTTGGGGTTCTACATTTGGTGCGGTTAAAACAGCACACGAGTCATTAACAAGCCAAGGTAAAAACTTTTCTTTCGTTCATTTAAGATATTTAAATCCATTACCTAAAAATTTAGGTGATATACTATCTAAATTTAAACGGATATTAGTTCCCGAAGTTAATTTAGGTCAACTTAAATTTATTTTGCAAGGGAACTTTTTGCGTGAAATAGAAGGACTAAATAAGATGCAAGGCATCCCATTTAAAGCAATAGAAATAGAAAATAAAATTATAGAAATGTTAAACCAAGGAGATAAATAATATGGCACAATACAATGAAATTATACATTCAAGTAATACATCAGGCGAAGGATTAGATCCGAAGGATTTTAAATCTGCCGCTGCTGTCCGTTGGTGTGCGGGCTGTGGGGACTTTTCCATTTTAGCAACGTTGCAAAAGGCGATGTCAGAAATGGGTGTCCCGAAAGAAAAATTTGCCATCATATCGGGTATAGGTTGCTCAAGCAGGTTCCCGTATTATATGAACACTTTTGGTTTTCATACAATACACGGAAGAGCAATTGCTATAGCAAGTGGTATGCGTTTGGCAAGACCTGATTTGTCGTTATGGGTGATGACAGGTGATGGTGATTGTTTAAGTATTGGTGGCAATCACTTTATTCACGCCTGTCGCAGAAATATGAACGTCAATATCCTTATGTTTAACAACGAAATATATAGTTTAACAAAAGGACAACAATCTCCTACTTCACGCGTGGGTCTAAAAACAAAATCCTCACCATTAGGAACAATAGACGACCCATTTGAACCTGCTACATTAGCACTCGGAGCAGGTTCTACGTTCGTTGCAAGAGGTATAGATACCGACCCTAAATCTATGAAAGAACTGTTTAGAGCAGCACATAACCACCAAGGAACTTCTTTCGTTGAAATATATACAAATTGCTTGATATTCAACGATGGTGCTTTAAAACCTTTCACTGATAGAGCAATCCGTGACGAAGCAACTATTTGGTTGGAACATAAACAACCACTCCTATTCGGTGCCGATAAGAAAAAAGGTATTAAAATGGACGGTGCAAGACCGCGAGTAATTGACCTGAACGACAGCCGACATAGTATTGACGAGGTATTAGTCCACAATAACGAAGATTCGTATATGGCATTTCTGCTTGCTAATATGAGTTACGATACGACTATGCCGCGACCTATGGGTATCTTTTTAGATATTAAACTTGATACCTACATACAGCGTTCAGAAAAGCAATTAGCACAATACTACGACCCGAACGCTGACCTAATGGTATTGCTAAAAGGTGATGAAAGTTGGGAAATATAATTTGCTATTGCAAAACACAAAAAACAGCGAGAAATAATTTTACTCGCTGTTTTTTTTATGGTTGTGTTATATCCGCCGAAACAAAATTGGCATATCATTTTTATAGATTGCCATATAAATAATTTTGTTTATAATTTGTATATTTGAATTAAAATAGTTTTAATATTATCTAAATAAATGAAAAAAGCAAACATTATTTTTATGGGAACACCCGAAATTGCAGTTCCTACATTAGAAAAATTAAACCAAAAATATAAAATATCTGCAGTAGTAACTATGCCCGATAAACCACAAGGAAGAGGCAAAAAAATTATCCCCTCCCCCGTCAAAATAAAAGCAATTGAACTCGGACTAAATATACTACAACCCGAAGATTTAAAAGATAATAATTTTATAAAAAAAATAGAAGATTTAAATCCCGACATTATAGTTGTATTTGCATTTCGCTATTTGCCGAAAGAAGTTTATACAATAGCAAAATTTACATTTAACATACATACAAGTTTATTGCCACAATATAGAGGCGCTGCACCTATAAACTGGGCTATAATAAATGCTGAAACTCTTACAGGTATGACATCATTTTTGCTAAATGAAAAAATTGACAATGGCGATATAATTTTACAAAAAAGAATCGTTATTCCATACAATGCAACTGCAGGCGATTTAACAAATATAATGATGACGGAAGCACCCGATTTTGCTATTGAAACTTGCGAAGCATTGATATCTAATAATTATGAATTAACATCTCAATCCGATGTTTTTGAGTTTCCTGCACCAAAACTATTTAAAGAAAATTTAGAAATCCGTTGGACTGAACACGCTATTTCAGTTGTTAGTTTTATTAATGGATGCTCACCTGTGCCTTGTGCTTGGACTACTTGGGACGGCAAAACAATCCAAATCCTTAGAGCAAAAATTCCAACAAGTATTGAAATAATTGAATGTGATAATGATGTTATTAAACTAAAAAATCCTGGTGATTTTTGTATAATTGATAAAAAATTATTTGTTAGTTGTGCTGTTGGAATTGCAGAAATAATTGAAATAAAATTAGAAAATAAAAAAGCACTATCTATAAAAGATTTTTTGAACGGATATAGAGGCGAAAAATGTGGCAAATTTATGATGAAGTAATTTTAGTAAGGTATTAGAGAGTATTACTTATAGGTTGATTTTTTGATATTTTAAACTCAATAAGTCAACAATATCAGCAATTTCATTGATTAAAAAAATGTAAAAAATACAATATCAACCTTTGGGTAACACTCTCAATAATAAATCATATTAAAGCATTTATATAATGTCTTTTAAAAATTTGCAATAAGAAAGATTGCATATATTTTTGATTTTTTCTTTATCAATATTATTGCTCCATTTTTCAAAATCGTTAATCCTTTCTTCCATACTTTTAAC
>Ga0099364_10010647_pt1 | contig 12629 bp, 10 predicted proteins | sample TergutTh196P3_FD_73070 | JGI IMG/M metagenome (GOLD analysis project Ga0099364, IMG submission 73070) | Microcerotermes parvus P3 segment gut microbial communities from Pointe-Noire, Republic of the Congo - Th196 P3 | ecosystem: Host-associated > Arthropoda: Insects > Digestive system > Gut ... | reverse complement strand
CGGTCCCATTGGAATTGCCATTGCGCCGAGATACTCCGCGCCCGCTTGAAATCCGATACCCGCAGTCCAAAGACCATATCCCGGCGTTATGTGAATACGGTCTGCTTTTGTTATCCCCGCCGTTTCATAACAACGGCTGAACATAACCGTCCAGTCATTTACATCCTGCCGTGTATACGGTATAATAACCGGTGTGCCGGTTGTACCTGTCGATGAATGTATACGGACTATATCTTCGTCCGAAACAGCCTGAAGCCCCAACGGATATGCTTGCCGCAGGTCGCCTTTATCAGTAAAAGGCAGCTTTTGAAAATCTTCGATTGAGTTTATATCTTCTATATCAATATCGGCGAATATTTTTTTGTAAAATTCGCCTTTTAACGCCATTTTCAAAGAATTTTTTAAATCATTTATTATATTCATTATACAGTTCTCTCCCCAACTTAAATGCGGCTATATTCAATTCTAAAAAACGCTCGGGTACTATTTCGGGCAGAATTTCTTCCAAAGCCGCCGAATCAAACGGAAATACGCCCCATTCGGCTGCCGCGCCGAGAAAAGCGACGTTCAGAGCTTTTGAATAGCGTTCCATAATTTTACCGCTGTCAATTATAGTAAGATTTGCGATATTCGCTTTTAAAAACTCAACCATGACTGAACTTTCATAGGTGATGTTTTGAGAATTTCCCGAATAGCCAATCGACTTTACCGCCGTGCCGCAAGTTATCAAATATCCCTGCGGAGAGAGGAACGGCAACTGCCGTACCGCTTCGGCGGGTTCAAATGCTATAATCGCGTGGGCGTTGCCCGACGGGATAATCGGCGAAAAGATACTGTCAATATTTTCGCCTATGCGTATATGGCTTACAACACTGCCGCCGCGTTGCGCCATTCCGATTGTTTCGGTTGTGCGGACGTCAAAACCGCTTTTCATTGCGGCAATTGCGATAAGTTTGGACGCTAACACAGTACCCTGTCCCCCTACGCCCGCTATCATGCAGTTAAACATTTTATTTGTCCTCCTTTTTTTCATTGGTTATAGCTCCCTTAGCACACAGTTCGGCGCATATTCCGCAGCCTGTACAGAGAGCGGGACTAATCACCGCTTTTTTATTATCCATACTGATTGCGGGGCAGCCGAGTTTTTTTATGCAGAGTCCGCAGCCGTTGCATTTATGCTCATCTATTTTAAATTTTGGGTTCGGTTTGGATAAATTGTTACAGAGAGCCTCAAAAATGATTACGCGAACGCCCTTTTGCCCGATAACCTCGCGGACAGCATCTTTTGCCGCCTGTTGGTCGAACGGATTAACTTTAATTACAGTAGAAATGTTCAATGACGATACTACTTTTTCAATGCTGAGTTTTTCTGTCACATTGCCCATCACAGTATGTTCCGTACCCGGGTGCGGCTGACCGCCGGTCATGGCGGTAGTGGAATTGTCGAGTATTACAACTACTATATCCGTTTGGTTATAAGCGGCGTTAATTACTCCTGTAATACCCGAATGGAAAAACGTAGAATCGCCTATAAAAGCAAAATGCACCGTATCAGAATCAACTCTGCGAAGCCCTTGCGCCATAGTAATTCCACCGCCCATACAAAGACAGGTATCGACCATATCGAGCGGCATTGCGTTTCCGAGCGTGTAACAGCCGATATCTCCCGTATATACGGCGGATATGCCCCGCGTCGCCTCTTTGACCGCAAAAAACGACGCTCTGTGAGAACAACCCGCACACATCACGGGGGGTCTTACGGGAAGCGGAGGCGGCGTTATCGGAACAGGCAGTTCGGGAGCGTTTATATCAAGAAAATCTGCAATGACTTTCATAATACTGCCGACAGTATTCTCTCCCGCAATTTGAGTATGTCCGCTTTGCTTGCCGATTATTTTTAGATTCAGGTTGTTCATTCCGCATATACGAAACAGTTCGTTTTCGATAAAAGGGTCCAACTCTTCGATGACAAGAACCTCGTCAAGTCCGTTCAAAAATTCAAGAGCCAGTTTGTCGGGAAAAGGTACGGTCGAAACTTTTAGCAGTTTGCAGTCATCATTGTCTATCAGGCTGAGAGCTTCGCGGGTATAGGCATAACTCACTCCCCCCGAGGCGATGCCTTTTCGGCTGTTGCTCTCAATTATAATATTTTTATTATATAAAGAAAATTCTCCTCGTATTTTGTTTAAATCTTCTTCGATTTTCAGTTTGTTTGCATAAGAAAGCTTTGGAAAAATAACCCATTTGCTGTCTTTAACAAAACCTTCGTGTTGTTTTATAGGAATCGGGTCAAGAATTTCTACCGTGGCGTAGCTGTGGCAGACACGGGTAGTAGGTCTGAACAAAACGGGGCGACCGTATTTTTCCGAATGAGCAAACGCATCAGCAATCATAGTATAGGCTTCTTCGGGCGTTGAGGGGTCAAACAACGCGAGTTTCGCAAATTTTGCGTAATGGCGGGTATCCTGTTCAGTCTGCGAGGACAGGGGACCGGGGTCATCGGCTACAACAATAACCATACCCCCTTTAACTCCGATATAGTTCAGGCTCATCAACGGGTCGGAAGCTACGTTCAACCCTACCTGCTTCATTGTGACCATTGCCCTTGCGCCAGAAACAGCCGCTCCCGCCGCTACTTCAAGCGCGACTTTCTCGTTGACCGACCATTCAACATAAATACTGCCGTTATTGTGTTTAGCCACAGTCTCCAATGCTTCTGTAGACGGCGTGCCGGGATACCCCGTCACAACGCGAACCCCAGCTCGGATTGCTCCCAACGCAATCGCTTCATTGCCCATTAACATTTTTTTCTCCATTAAATTATACCTCCATAAAGCATAATAATTATACCTACTATATATCCCGCAAGCAACATCACGAAAACAACTATATCACGTATGTCAAAACTCGTTTTACGATAACTCGAACGCTGTCCCGCGCCGAATCCCCTGACTTCCAAAGATATTGCCATTTGCTCCATTTTTTTTAAAGACGACGACAGCAACGGTATCGTCAAAGGAATCATACGCCCAAATTTTTTAATAGGACCCCCTCTGTCTAAATCTAATCCGCGAGCAGTCTGCGCCTGTATTATTTTATCCATTTCGCTTGTCAACATTGGTATAAAACGCAGTGTCGCAGTTACCGCAAAAGCATATTTATACGGTACACGGAAATAACGCACAAACGCAGTCGCCAAATCATTCGCGGGAGTAAGCATTATCATTATGCTTATTGGCAGCAGCGCACCCAACATTCTGAACGTCATTACAAATCCCTGTAACACCCCAGTTTTAGTAATTGTAATAATTCCATATGAAAAAAGAATTGTCCCGTCACGGTTAAAAAACACTGTGAAAAATAACAGAATGACACTTATCAATCCAAACATTTTTAATACTGGTTTGCCCTCGCGTGTTATACCGCTTGTCAAAAATATTGCTATGTTAATTATTGATATTGCTGCCAAAAACCATATATTTTGGCATATAAAACATAAAATACCCGTTAATATTGCCCACACAGTTTTAGTAATCGGATGAAGATTATGAAAATAAGACTCGCCCGGTACATATTGGAGTACCGCTTTCATTTTTCATACCTCCCTATCTTTCTCTTTATTTCGTCAAACATTGTATCTACGCTGTACGCATTGTCATATCCCTCCAATGTCAACGCCAATTCTATAATCTGCGGGGGTTTAAGTCCTGTACGGGCAAGTTCGTTTTCCCGTCTTAAAATATCCAGTGTTTTCCCGTCGCCTATTATTCTGCCGTCAAACAGCAATATCGTCCGTTCGGCATAATCGCACACTACTTCCATGTCGTGGGAAACCATCAGAACAGTAGTCCCCTTTTTATTCATATCGGCAACTATATCCATTATTTTTACACATTCTCTGTAATCCTGCCCTGTAGTCGGTTCGTCCAGTACAAGCACTTCGGGTTCCATTGCAATTACCCCCGCGAGGGCTGTTCGCTGGCGTTCGCCGCGACTTAGGGTAAACGGGTGACTTTGAAATTTATCCGCAAGGTCTAAAAGCGACGCGATTTTTTCGGTACGTTCTTTTATCTCGTCCTCCGTCATGCCGATATTTCTCATGCCAAATTCTATCTCGGCTCTTACTGTTTGGCAGAATATTTGGTGGTCAGGATTTTGAAACAGATATCCGATATGCTTTGCCATTTTGCTTATTGGAGTATTGCGCGTGTCAAGCCCCGCAACGGTTACTTTTCCTTTTGTAGGTTTGGAAAGTCCGTTAAGTTGTCGGAGCAACGTAGATTTCCCCGCGCCGTTCTGACCGATAACGGCTACTATTTCCCCGCGTTCTATGTGAAGATTTATATCTTTTAATATTGTCGGCTCGTGAAGAGAATAAGCATATTCCAAATTTTCAATCGTAATCATAACCCTGTCACATCCTTTACCATTTTTGTTGCCTCGGATACAGTTCGCGGATAATCCCCGCCGTATAGCCCCTCATCTTCCAGTTTGCGCGCAAGGCTTACCACTCTCGGGCAATTAATTCCCATTTCTATAAGCCGTCCGCTTTGCCGCAGAGTTTCGGTTGTGGATAAATCCGTTATTATATTTCCGTTTTCCATAGTAATCATTCGGGCGCAGAATTGTGACAGCAACATTATTTTCTGCTCCACGGCGATTATCGTCATGCCGTATTCTCTGTTGAGAGAAGAGAGCGTACTAAAAATCATTTGACTGCCTAACGGGTCAAGCTCGCTTGTAGGTTCGTCAAGCACGAGTATTTCGGGACGCAGAGCTATCGCCGCCGCTACCGCGACACGCTGTTTCTGCCCACCCGACAGCCCCGCCGTATCCCGTTTTCTAAGATGGGATATGCCCGATAGTTCCAACGCCTCTGTTATACGCTCGTCGATATCTTTCGACGGCATATTAAAACTCTCAAGGCTAAATGCTATTTCGTCCTCAACTAAAGAAGTCACTATCTGTGTTTCGGGGTCTTGTAATACGCTCCCCACATAGCGGCTCAACGCTACGCAGGTATTTTCAACCGTGTCAAGTCCGCATACCGTGACTTTCCCGTAAAAATCGCCGCCGTAATAATGCGGAACAATACCGTTTATAGACATCAAAAGCGTACTCTTTCCCGCTCCCGACGGTCCTATAATACCCACAAAATCCCCTTTGTTAATCTGCAAATTAATATCAACGAGAGCGGAAGTATCCGCCCCGTTGTATTTAAATGAGTAACTGCTAATTTGTATCATTCTTTTTGCTCCTTATAACTACTCTAAGGGCAGGATAAAGGACAAACGCGATAACAGAGTTTGCGACGGCTGTTCCGAGTATTATCGCATTAAATACGCCTATCGCCATGTTGTTGATTTCCATACCCGCGAGAAGCAAAACTTTAAGCATCAGAAAGAAAGTATATCCACTGGCAAGCGTGGTGAAAAAAGCCAATACAGGAGGACGGAAAGACGCTTTTCCGAGTTTCATTGAAAACGGTACTTTCATGAGCAATACCATAGTTATCGCGCCGACGGTTTCGCTCGCAATATTCGCATATGGGGTAGCACCGGGTAAAAACATACATATGATTCCCGCGATTAGCCCGATTGCAAACGCTTCAAAGAATTTCGGGCGGATAAGTAATATCGCGAGGGCATACATCGCTATTACCATGTTTGGTTTAAGCGGCGTAAAGGCAAATACTGTGTTTGCCACTGCCTTTAAAACCGCTCCTGCGGCAATTAAAACTGCTACAATTAATATTTCAGTGACTGTTATACCGGATTTTTTGCTTGAATTGATTTCTCGTTTTTCTCCTGTTACTGTGTTTTTTGACATTTTGAAACCCTCCGTTTTAATATTTTATTTGTTTGTGATTATTTAAAAATAAATAATCCGATAAAACAAAAACACTCGTCCAACATAATTTAATTATGTCAAGGACGAGTAAATATATAACTCGTGGTGCCACCTTGATTTACAGGATAAAAACCTGCCTCAAAACGGAATACTAACATATCCCTCAGCTTTCACGCAGCCTGTACGTCGCAGAATACTTGGATATAAAATCCTTTGACTGCGCCCTCCGCGGTCCATTTGAATGTATTGCATACTGCGAGGTTCTCAGCTACCCCCACTCTCTGTAAGTGCATCTTACATTTTTATCTCCGCATCATCGGTTTGATGGACGAATATTCAATTCTATGATGTTATTATAACACATTCTATATAAAAAGTCAATAGTAAATTTCATTATTAATAGAATAATCTCAAAAAAATTTTTTATACCAATTCTATTTTGTTTTGTAGGGACGAACTGTGTTCGTCCCTACGAAATGCACAATGAGAACAGTTTATTAAACCCAATCAATACAATTTTATTTTATGTTGCATAACGACAAATTTTCCGACTAATGCCGCCAATATACACTTTAATATATCTCCCGGCGCAAATAACAGAAAACCGTTAGTCAAAAACCATGTAAAATTGTTATTCCCTGAATTTATTATATTGACAATAAAAAATAAATACGGAACTCCAATCATATATACGCAAATCATACCAATTATTGATATTATTAAAAATCCTGTGAATTTTTTAGGTTTTTTAATGTTTATTATAACGCCGACAACGCAAGTACATAAAATAAATCCCAAGAGATATCCGAAACTGGGAGTGAATATATATCCGATACCACCGCCTGAACTAAACACAGGTAAGCCGATTAATCCCAAAATAATATATATTATTTGCGATAATACGCCGTATTTCCACCCGAGTATTATTCCCGCTAAAACGCTGAACAAATTTTGCAGCGTAAGCGGAACTGGTACAAACGGTATTTTGATATAAGCCCCGGCAATCATAAGCGAAACCGCTATCGCCGTATACGTTATTTTGCGCGTGCTTATTTTTGATGACGTCATTTTAAAATCTCCTCTTCTTTTTGAATAAAATTAATTTCTCCGCTCTGTATTATCATAGGTGTATCATCTTCGAGTACAACAATTAAGTTGCCGTCGTCGTTTATGTCATGTACTGTTCCGATATAGGCTGTATTATCCTGCGAAAACGAAATTTTTCTGCCTGTTATCAAATGCCCTCGGTATTTATTTAATATTTCAATACAGGGCATTGACAAATAACTTGTGAAGCTTTCAACAATTTCACATAATATTTTTGTCCTGTCATATTTTTCATTTGTTATAATTCTAAGCGATATTGCTGTATTTTTAATCTCTTCGGGAAAATCGTCAACGCTATAATTAATATTCACGCCTATGCCCGTTATTACATAGGCGACGGCAAGATTTTCAGCTTCAATCGACGCTTCCGTAAGTATGCCGCATATCTTTTTTTCGCCGTACAGCAAATCGTTGGGCCATTTTATTTTTAACTCAACGCCGCACAATTTTTTTATCGCGGTACAGACTGATAAAGCGGCAATCAACGGAAAAAAAGTGACGTCTTTTATCGCTATTGACTTTTCCGATGAAGAATTTATTTTTATCGTAAAATATATTCCCAAACTATGCTTTGCTAAAAACAGTCGGCTGTATCTGCCCCGCCCCCCTGTCTGTTCTGTAGCGGCAATTACAATATTGTTTGAATTAATATTTTGCAGTCTTTTCGCTTCGTTGTTTGTGGAATCAACGGTATTCATAAATATAACTTGATACGGCAAATTTTTTTTCGTGAACATATATTCAAGTTCATGCGCGTTAAAAATATCAAAAGGCGTTATTAATTTATAGCCTTTATTTGTTTTTGACTCTATTTTATAGCCAAGTGTTTTTAATTCATTTATATTTTTCCAAATAGATGTGCGAGTAACTTCAAATTTTTTTGAGATGTACTCACCTGAAACATACTCGTTTTCTTTAGTTTTCAACAGAGCGAGAAGTTCCCACTTATCCATATTATTTATAAAATTTCCTTTCTGTAACATTTGATTTTCCCCGATTTATGAACCTGTTTCTGTAGGGGACGCAGTTCTCTGCAATAGTAATGAAATCATATATAGTTAATAGAGTAGGGCGTGACGCCCTCGGCACGCCGCAAATATATGCCATATTAAATTTATTTTCACGGACGACCGAGGGCGGTCGTCCCTACAACAAATAACATAAATCGACCAATATCTCCCTCGGAGAGGTGGCAATACGTGAGTGCGTGACGGGGCGGTCTGATTTTTTCATATTGATTATAATAACATATATTATTATAATTGTCAACCGTTAATAAAAAAATAGTTGACAATTATAATGCAGCAGTTTTTTCAAATCCGCCTTGACAAAATTATACGAATGGTGTAAAATAAAAAAACAAGTATATATTAGAATAAGACGGTATTTTTCCCCTTTGTATACTGTCGCGTAACAGAAATTAAAGAAAGAAAAGGAGAAAGCTGATGGTTCTGAAAATGATAGTCAAAGACTATATCGCAAAGAACATTGTTCAATATAGCCTTGGATTATTAGCCCTTGTCGCATCATGTATAGTGTCGATTATAATTCCGCAAATACTCGCGCTGATAACAGATTCACTTGACGGTAAAATGCTTGATTTTGAAAAGCTTGTTCCCCGAATACTTGGCGTTATGACGGGCGTACCCGATGACAGACTGCTTATATACGGAGAAATAGCCCAATTTGCATTTATTATGCTTGCTCTCGGAGTGCTGCTGCTCGGTCTTAAATTTACTTTCAGAGCAATAATAATAGGAAAATCAAGAGATATTGAGTGTTTTTTACGCTCAAGGCTATTTGAGCATATGCAAACTTTGCCGCCAAAATTTTATAACGCAAATAAAACAGGCGATTTAATGGCGTATGTCATAAACGATTTGGGAGCAGTCAGAATGGCATTCGCGATGGGGCTTGTTTTTCTTATTGACGGCGTGCTGATAAATACATTTACGATTACGGTTATGGCGAGAACTATAAGTCCGATGCTCACGTTGATTGCGCTTGCCCCGATTGTTATTGCTCTGACTGCTATTATAGTATTACGCCCGATTATCCGACGTAAATTTGTTTTGGTACAAGACGCATTCGCGGGTTTGAGCGACAAAATTCAGGAGAATATTTCAGGTATCCGCGTCGTCAAAGGCTATGTTCAGGAACAAGCGGAAATCTCAAAACTTGAAGAATCGAGTATGCACAGACTGGAAATGCAAATGAGCTATATCAAAATCTCGGCGTTGATGGGTCCCGCAGTTCAAATTAGCTTTGGAATATGTTTCGCCCTTGTCCTCACGGTTGGCGGGATATATACTTATAACGGCGATATATCGCTTGGCGCGTTTGTGGCGTTCAATACTTATCTCGGTATGCTGGTAATGCCTATAATGCACCTCGGCAGAATAGTTGAACTGTGGCAGAGAGCAATGGCGTCTATGGGCAGACTTGATGAAATATTCTATCAAAAGAGCGATATTATTGATGACAGCGACGCTGTTTCGGAAGAAGTGGAAAGAGGCGAAATCGAGATAAAAAATCTGAATTTTAAATATCCCGCTTCGCAGAGCAATCAAAAAAATGTGCTTGAAGATATAAATATCCGCGTCCCTGCAGGAAATACCCTCGGCATAATAGGCTCAACAGGCTCAGGCAAGACAACGCTTGTAAATCTCCTGTTGAGATTATATAAAATCGAGGACGGAATTATATTTGTTGACGGCGTTGACATAAACAAACGGGAGTTAAACTCCCTCCGAAAAAATATAGGCTATGTTCCACAGGATAATTTTTTGTTTGCCACTACTATAAACGTAAATATAAAATTTTTCGACGAAATGATAAAAAAAGAATCGGTTATAGATTCTTCAAAACTCGCCTGTGTATATGAAAATATAATGGGATTTCCAAGCGAGTTTGAAACGATAATCGGCGAGCGAGGCATTACTCTTTCGGGAGGGCAGAAGCAGAGAGTATCTATCGCCCGTGCAGTGGTTAAAAATCCCGCGATATTGATTCTCGATGATAGTCTGTCGGCTGTCGATACAAACACCGAAGAACAGATACTTAAAAATATAAAGCAAATATTGACGGACCGAACGGGTATAATTATATCTCACCGTATTTCAACGATAAAAAATGCCGACGAGATAATTCTTCTCGACGACGGAAAAATCATTGAGAGGGGAACGCATGAAGAGTTGCTTGAAAAAAGGGGCGCGTATTACAGGCTGAACGAAAAACAGGCAATGGAATATGCGATATACGGCAACGAGTTTCCAGGGGAAAACAAAGGCAAGAAAAAAGATAAAGAAGAAGTAAAAGTACGCGGATTCTTCGGCGGCGGAGGGGGAGGCGGTGAATTATGAGTAACACAAATAAAATAAACAGCAAACCAAAATTTGAGCCTATACCAAAACCCAGTATAAATATATGGCTTCGTATGCTGGGATATTTCAAGAGCGCGCTGCCTTTGCTTATTTTATCCCTGTCGCTTGCGCTTATAATAATCTTGGCGGATTTGATAAATCCTTATATTACAAAAATTATAATTGACGATTATATAACAAAAAAAGATACTTCGGTGAATATATGGCTTCTCGGCGGGATATTTTTGGGTTGCAGTGTGTTGGGCTGCGTTTTACAATATGTGCAGATAAATTTACTGAACTTGATGGGACAAAAAATTATACATGGCATAAGGATGCAGGTTTTCACCCATATACAGCATATGTCGCTCAAATATTTTGATAAAAATTCCACAGGAAGCGTGTTGACGCGGGCAACAAACGACGTTGAATCTATAAGCGAGCTTTATTCGGGCGTAGTCGTAGATTTGGTCAAAGATATTTTCATGATAATAGGCATCATTATTGCTATGATGCTGTTAAATCCCAAAATTGCCCTTGTGAATTTTACTATAATTCCCCTGATAGTCGTTATCACGGTTTTTTATAATAAAAAGGCAAAAGCAAATTTCAGATGGGTTCGGTCGTTGATTTCACAGATTAATGCGTTTTTCGCCGAAAATATATCGGGCATGAAGTTAGTGCAGATTTTCAGCCGTCAGCATGAAAAATATCAGGAATACAAAAAATTAAACGACGAATATAACAGGGCAACCGTTTTAAATGTCTATCTCAACGCTATATTCAGACCGTCGAGCGAGTTTATAAATTCTATCGCTATTTCTATATTAATATGGTTCTGCGCGGGAGATATATTAAACGGGACGTTGGAGTTCGGCGTATTATATGCTTTTATCACATATTCAAGGCGATTTTTCCACCCGATAAACGACCTTGCGGATAAATATACTACGATTCAGTCGGGTGCGGTGTCGGCGGAGCGTATATTTGAATTGCTTGACACTGTCGAATATCAGGAAAACCTTGACACGGGCAATCCTGTCCCCGTGATAAAAGGCGAGATAGAGTTTAAAAATGTCTGGTTCGCGTATATCGACGAAGAATATGTATTGAAAGACGTAAGTTTTAAAATCAACGCAGGCGAAACGGTTGCATTTGTCGGTGCGACAGGCTCGGGCAAATCGACTATAATAAATCTCATGGCGAGATTTTATGATGTTCAAAAAGGCGAAATTTTACTTGACGGAGTGCCTGTAAAAGAATACAAGCTCGATGAATTGCGGCGGTCTATCGCCGTTATCATGCAGGACGTGTTTTTATTCGCGGGCGATATAAAATCAAATATAAGGCTCAATAACGATAATATTACTGACGAGCAGATAGTTCAGGCGGCGGAATACGTCAATGCCGATAGGTTTATACGCAAGCTACGCAAGGGATATGATGAAGCCGTCATGGAAAGAGGCTCAACGCTTTCGGCGGGACAGAGGCAGTTGTTATCGTTCGCGAGGGCGGTAGCGTTTAATCCCCCTCTGCTTGTACTCGACGAGGCGACGGCGAATATTGACACGGAAAACGAAGAAATTATTCAGGAATCGCTCAAAAAAATCTCTGAAAACCGCACAACGATTGTCATTGCTCACAGGCTTTCCACAATAAAAAATGCCGATAATATCATAGTTATACATCACGGCGAGATAACGGAAATGGGTAAGCACGACGATTTAATACAGCAGGACGGAATATACAGAAAGCTGTATGAGATACAATTTAGTTGATAACAGACCTGTTTTATGACCTTATTAAGCCTTTCCCCGTAGGGCGCGACGACCTCGGCGCGCCGTGGATTTTTATGATATACCGCGAATTTATGCCATATTGGATTAATTTCCACGGACGACAATATATAATTTCGCGGGCGACCACACAGGGTCGCCCCTACAACGTACATCTCTTTTTTTCGCGGGACGATTGCCATCGTCCCCTACATATTACATATCACCAAACACAAACGTCACGACGTTGTTCACGCCGTTCTTACGGCGACTATACTCGCCTACATCGCTTCGCTTGATATCTCCCTCCGCGTTGCGGTAAAATATCGTCCTATCGTAATTTCCGTCGCCCATCGCCGCGTTACGGCGTAAGGTCAGCGTTATTTCGCCGCCTTTAAGGTCGGTTACGTATTCGTCTCTACGCTCCGCGTATATCGTTATCTCGTATACAGGATTTTCCCCTACCATACGCCGCGCCGCTCGCGTCAATCTATTATGCGCCACGGTGTCTATCGTCAAAATCACATATCCAAGT
>Ga0099364_10010646_pt1 | contig 12630 bp, 12 predicted proteins | sample TergutTh196P3_FD_73070 | JGI IMG/M metagenome (GOLD analysis project Ga0099364, IMG submission 73070) | Microcerotermes parvus P3 segment gut microbial communities from Pointe-Noire, Republic of the Congo - Th196 P3 | ecosystem: Host-associated > Arthropoda: Insects > Digestive system > Gut ... | reverse complement strand
CTAATCTATACTCTGTTATGCTTACCATCCACGACACCCACCCTTCGGTGAGCATTATATCCGGCTATTCATGGACACGCAACTCCGGCGGCTATTATGCAACGGGAGATGGCATTAACACTTAGGCGCTATATGCGTTGCGGATAGTTGACATTATAGAGCTTTTCATAACCCGGATAATTGACCTCGTACTTTTTCTCATATTCCTCGCCGCCGAAAACCCATCTGAAATCACCGTCGTAGTCATAATAGGGCTCCGGATCAATCGGGAAAGGATGTTGGATCAGGTCACCCCTGTAAGGTCTGTGGAAAACAGACGGCATGCGACCCTTTATATCAAAATTCTGCGGCTTGCCCGGAACTCCGATCAATGTATTCTTTGCGTCATCAAACCAGTTCGCCTCATAGCGGTTCCGGATGATGCGGAAATATTTAAAGTGCCATATTTTCCATCGGCCTGTCTCCGGGTTGCGGATAAAATCAAGGCCATATTTTCCGAAGCACCAGTAGCATTTGTACTCTTTGATCTCATCGGAGTCAAATGGAGGCATAGTCTCAAAGCCCACAGTATCCCAGGTCACCTTGGCGGTATTGCAGTTGCCGGCAATCTGTATGGCAGGGGTACATAGCGAGTGGAAAAAGATACCGCCCCTGAGTTCGTCTGCCTGCTGCGACTGCCAAAACTTGCCTACTGCCTCCGGTCCAAAAAAGCATCCCCAATCCGACACTTCACATGATACATCAGGACGCCACATTGCAAAACACTCCGGGGTTTTCCAGATTTCGCCCGGATGAATATGCACGGTTTCGTAGTGAGCCATGCAGTTTTTTACTTCCTGTATCGCCTTTATCCTGTCAATTTCAAGCCTCAAATCCGCATCCATTAGTAAAACTCCTCCCTAAGTAAACTCAAAGCTGCTAATAGACATAATAGCGGTTACTAGAACATGTGTCAACATATTTCAGGCATTTCGTATAATTATTGTGATTATCAGCTAATTTTTAGGCATATTTTTGTGATATTTTCACTATTTTTCGCTACTAGTAATGGCACATGTTCTAGTTATTCATAAACAATGCAAAACTACTCTTCCCAACATCAATCATCAAATAAGTCATATTAATGAAGATGTAAGATAGATTAATCACAGTAACTCCCAGCTAATTGCCTTGTTTCTTTTTGGCGGTTGCACCTGCGGATAATCACTAATAAAAAAAGAGCCCTAACCGACTCCATTTGCCTTAATCATTTGATGCCGTTTTGGCATCCCTCTTCGTGCGAATTTCCGGCTCAGCCCTTCGTTAGCATCGCTTAGTGATTGATAATACGGGATAAACGTGATATACTGCTTTTGTGTATAGCCGGAAAAATTGATGGCGCGTTTAACTTCGGAAACACATGGGCAATTCCCGAGGATGCTGCGAAGCCGACGCGACCGGGAAGTTAAAGCCCGGGTGCAAACCCAAAAAAAGTGAGGAAAAATGATGGAGTTGATCAACGGCGATAACATATTATTTAGCGATATATCCGCGCTGATCGAGCAGACCCGCCGCGCCATATATGCACAAACGAGCGGCTCGACTGTATTGTTGTTTTGGAAAATCGGACAGCGTATCAACAACGATATTTTGGAAAATAAGCGCGCCGATTACGGCAAGCGGATTGTGTCGCAGCTTGCGACACAATTAACGGCAAAATATGGACGTAGTTTTGAAGCTCGGAATCTACGCCGAATGATGCAGTTTTCCGAACAGTTTTTGGATTTTGAAATTGTGTCGCAGGCTGCGACACAATTAAGCTGGGCGTGCTTCGTTGAGATTTTGCCACTAAAATCACAAGAAGCCAAGATGTTTTATCTGAATGAGGCGGTTCGTGGAGTGCTTGGCAGAAACGTAATTCGTGAAATGATTTCCAGAAAAGCCTTTGAGCGAAGAGAAATTGCCAACACACAACTCGGAACTCTTTCACCAATTCCACCTGGAACTTTTAAGGATCCGTATTATCATAGCATAAATAAAATCAAAATATGTGGAATAATATCAGCCTAAACCTTTTCCTGTTGCGGCTTGTGAATTGAAAATGTTTTGATTTTATCTTGTCAATGATCAAGGATTTCACACCTGACGACTAAATCATTGTTGAAATGGAGTCCGCTGCACGTGAAGATGCAGGGGATATTTTTTATGGATAAAAGCAATTACCACGTTATAGATTATAGATGAGTTGACGGCGCGAGACGGTAAAATTTGCCGATATTCGGTAAACCTGTGAATTGCGTCTGCATCTACATTTTATTAATGAAAGGCGTGATTTTTTATGAACTTGGAAAACCTCAGAGACAAATACCCCCGGCTTCTGTCCTACATGACGGACATTGGATACTCAGAAGTCTACATCAGAAGTGTCAACAAAGCGATCCAGTGGATCCTAACGGAGAGTGGTAATCACAATTGGAACGATTATCATGATGTATGCAAGTATTATGAGCAAACTTCGAACACTCATAACGATTACAAACGAAAGCGCGCTCAACTGGGCGTAATCATGGAATTTGACCTTTACGGGAAGTTCCCAGACGGTAAGGATTCCAAACTTATCAAGAAGGGGGCGTATACCAGACTTAAGCCGACATTTAAAGCATTTGTGGATTACTTATGCCAAACAGAATTGGAACGCGGGGTTGAGAGCGCTACTGTTAGCGTATGGAAAAATGAAGCGTCATGTTTTCTGGATTTCCTTCAAGAAGCTGGTATATGCAGATTAAGCGATGTCAGAGAGGGACTTGTGCTGTCGTTCTTTATATCATCAGATATGAAGCCGATCAGAGGCAGCAGCTACCGCTGGGTAATTGACCATCTCCTTAAAACCTGTATGCCACTAGATAAGGAAGGCTGTAAAAAAGTGCTGTCATTTATCCCAATGCTGCGGAGAACAAGAAAAAATATCCAGTATCTTACATCGGATGAACACCAGAAAATTCTTGATACGCTTGATGATGCGACAAATACACTCACATTGCGGGATAGGGCGATTGGGCAGATTGCCGTTAACTATGGCATGAGAAGTGGCGACATCGCGGTCTTGGCACTGGATTCGATTGATTGGGATCGTGATGTCATCAGAATTATCCAACGAAAAACACAACAGCCGTTAGAACTTCCATTGCTGACGGTGGTTGGAAATGCCATCCACGATTACAAAACCCATGAACGACCGTCTAGCACCTGTAAGGCGCTATTTCTTACTTGGAATGCCCCATACAGGGGAATATCCGGCGAGGTTGTATGGAGAGTTTCGGAAAGTATTATGAATACGTTGGGGATACGCCAAGAAAAGGGCGACAGAAAAGGATTCCATATCTCGCGGCATCATCTGGTGACAACATTAATGGGCAAAGGAATCCAGCAGCCGATTATCAGCGCCATTGTTGGACATATCAATCCCTCCTCAATTGAAACGTACAGCTATGCTGACCATGTTAATTTAAAGGGCTGCGCTCTTAGCATTGAGCGCTTTCCTGTAGGAGAGGAGGTTTTCCCAAATGAATAAATACGATTCATTTCTCGCTCCTATGATCGAATCCTTTGCTTCTTTTCGACAAGCATCTGGCCGTTGGAATGTAACCGATGAATTAAATATTCATCTTTTTGATCGCCATTGTGTAGTGAATTTCCCCGGCGCGACGGAACTGACACAGGAAATGGTTGATGGCTGGTGCCGCAGGCGTGATACAGAGTTGCTAAGTAATTCCCATCGAGGAAGGATTTATGTAATTTTTAACTTCGTCAACTATTTGAAAAAACGCAATCTAACTAGAATCAATGCACCATCTATACCAGTCAAAATGCCCCGCACATACATTCCTCACGCATTTACAGAAGAAGAGTTGGAAAGCTTTTTCAAAGCTTGCGACAGTCTGCCGGCAAAGCCGCGTAGGCGCGATGTTCTCTTGCGAAGGATTACTATACCGGTATTCTTCCGGCTACTATACAGCAGCGGAATCAGGACAAATGAAGCAAGATTACTTCGGGTTAGTGATGTTAACTTGGACAACGGCATCCTAAACATTCGCCAATCTAAGGGCCATTCTCAGCATTTTATCGTCTTGCATGATACCATGCTGGTTCTAATGTGTATGTATGACGACGCGATGCGGATGCTGTATCCGGAAAGGGAGTTTTTCTTCTCGTCAGCCAGAGGTTCATTCTATACTCAACAATGGGTCGTTGTGAATTTCAGGCAGCTTTGGTACAAGTACAATACCGCCCATGCGGTGGCGTATCAGTTGAGACACAATTATGCCATTGAAAACATTAATCAGTGGGTAGGCGAGGGGTTCGACTTCTTTGATAAACTTTTGTACCTGAGCAGAAGCATGGGACATAGCGACCTTGAAAGCACTAAGTATTATTATTCGCTTGTTCCGGCACTAAGCGGTATTCTCAGCAGATTGACAGGAGAAAACTTTAATAACACGATCCCCAATCTGGATTGGGTAAAAAAGAGCATTTACGATATTTATATGGAGGAGGGTGATCATGAAGAAATCTGAAAAAGAGGCTATCGTCATTGCCAGACGAATTCGAGAGTTTCTCAATGACTATGAAATATATCGGAAAAGCGAGCATACGATCAGGTCACATGAAATGGCGATATCATTGTTTATGGCCTTCCTCGAGGTGAAAGGGATTAGAGAAGAAACTCTGGGCTATGACTGCTTCAACAGTGACACGATTGTTGAATGGATGATATGGATGCGTAAAGAACGCGGCTGTTCCCCTGAAACATGTAATAACCGCCTTGCTGGCATCAGAAAGTTCCTTAGCTATCTAGGACATCGGGAGGCAGGGGCGCTTCAATTCAGCTTCGAAGCCACCCACATCGAACGTATGAATACAACGGAAAAGAAAGTGTCTGGGATGAGCCGAGACGCTGTAGCGGCGTTAATTGCGGCGTCGAATACCTCAACTCAGGCCGGCCGACGTGATCAAACCTTGATTGTCACGATGTATGGAACCGCTGCGAGACTCGATGAGATTCTGTCGCTGAAAGTAGAGCAACTCCATCTGACAGTGGGATCCCCCTATGTCGTGTATGTCGGAAAAGGTCAAAAGATCAGAACGCTCAGTCTGGAACCGAAGGCTGTTGAGTATCTAAAATGTTATCTCCGGGATTTCCACGATGATAATCCTAATCCGGAGGCATATGTATTCTATTCCAGAAATGGTGGGCAACATAAGAAAATGAGTCAAACGGCAGTGAATAGCCGTCTAAAATTCCTTGCCTCTGTTGCTCACGAAACATGTCCGGAAGTGCCGACGGGAATTCACGCCCACCAGCTTCGCCACGCCCGTGCCTCCCACTGGCTCGAAGAGGGTGTGAATATTGTACAAATTTCTTTGCTGCTCGGACATTCGAATCTTAGTACGACCATGGTCTATTTGGACGTGACAATGGATCAGAAACTTGCGGCATTGGAAACAGTTAATTGCGATGATGCCAGCAGATTGCCAAAGAAATGGAAGCAAAATGAGTCCTCTCTCGCCAACCTCTGCGGAGTTAAGGATATCCGCCATAACAACAAAAGATAAAATCAAAACATTATTGAGCTAGACACCGCCTACAATAGAGAGGTTCATGCCAGAATCTCTCTATTGTTTTGATTTTATTTATGCTATGATAATACGGAAAATCAAGATATTCGCATTTCCCGTACCTGTTTGATATCCTCGGACTGAAAGATGAATTTCAAGAAGCGGATTTTGAATCCGCGATACTGCGCGAACTTCAAAATTTCATTTTGGAATTTGGCAAAGGATTTGCGTTTGTCGAAAGGCAAAAGCGAATGATAATTGACGGACAGGACTTCAAGCTCGACTTATTGTTTTACAACCGCAATTTGAAACGCTTGGTAGCGGTTGATTTGAAACAAACGCAATTTGACGCCGCATACAGCGGTGAGATGAAACTCTACTTAAAATGGCTCAACCGTTACGAACGCCAAGAGGGCGAAAACGAACCTATTGGGCTTATTTTATGCGCAAGCGGAAACCATCGGGAGCAGATAGAGCTTTTGGAAATGGACAAGGACGGAATTATGGTCGCGGAGTATTGGACAACCCTTCCGCCGAAAGCTGAATTTCAAGAAAAGATCCATACAATACTCGAAGAAACACGCGAGAGGTTGGCACGGCGCAATCTATTATTATTGGGGGATGAACCAATGGGGGAAAACACATGACCGACATTCTCGGCGGCGACCGTTTCGTAAACGCAGAACCAATCACTAAAGGTTGGTCAGAGGACAAAAAATATTGCGTCACTGATACCGACGGAAAAAAATATCTTCTCCGCATTACGCCGATTGAGCGGTACGAAACCCGGAAGGCTTTATTTGGTATGCTCGAACAGGTTGCCGCGCTTAATATTCCTATGTGTCAGCCGATAGAGTTCGGTATTTGTGATGATGGCGTTTATTCCATCCAGAGCTGGATTGACGGCGAAGATTTAGAAGCGGTACTGCCGTTACTTTGCGAAACGGAGCAATATGTTTTGGGCTTGAAGTCCGGCGAGATTTTAAGAAAAATGCACTCTACTCCCGCGCCTGACACACAAGAGGAATGGGCGGCGCGATTTAATAAAAAGACAAACCATAAAATAAAAACATACCGCAAGTGCGGAATACGATTTGACGGTGACACTCATGTTGTGGAGTACATAGGAAATAATCGACACTTACTTGAAAATCGTCCGCAATGTTTTCAACATGGCGATTATCATGTCGGGAACATGATGATGGAACAAGGCGAATTGAAAATTATCGACTTCGACCGCTACGACTTCGGCGACCCGTGGGAAGAATTTAACCGCATTGTATTCAGCGCATCGGTAAGTCCGCATTTTGCCACGGGGCAGTTGCGCGGGTATTTTGGCGGCGAACCGCCGATAGAGTTTTTCAAGCTGCTTGCGTTTTATATAGCGAGTAATACGTTGTCATCAATATATTGGGCGATACCATTCGGGCAGTCTGACCTTGATACCATGATGAAACAAACGCAGGATGTTTTGCGTTGGTATGATAATATGCAGAATCCAGTCCCGACATGGTATCTCAAAGACTTTTACATCCAGTACATAGACGGAGTACCGCTCAAGCTGAAATCGCCGTTCGACCTTTCTTTTCTCTGCAAGTATGGTACGGTTTTCAAAGTATTGGACGACCAAGATTCCGGTAATTTATGTTTCGGTATTGCGAATGATGACAAACGATATTTTATCAAATACGCGGGTGCGCCGACTGACCGAGCCTGTGTGACCGAAGAAGAAGCTATTGCCAACTTAAAGCGTACAATACCGATATACAAAGACTTAGCCCATCCGACGCTTATCAAATATATCGACAGCGAAGAAATCGGCGGCGGCTTTGCAATGATTTTCGACTGGATTGACGCAGAATGTCCTCATCCGATGTATCCGCTATCGCGCAAAAAGTTTTTACGGATGCCAATGGAAAAACGAGTTGGAGTATTCGAGGATATACTTAAATTCCACGCTCATGTGGTTGCAAGTAATTATGTCGCCATTGATTTTTATGACGGTAGTATATTATATGACTTCGAGCATGAGCAGACAGCAATTTGCGATATAGATTTTTACGAAAAAGTACCGTATATAAACCAAATGGGTCGGTTGTGGGGAAGTTCACGTTTCATGTCACCGGAGGAGTTTACCCTCGGCGCAGAGATAGATGAAGTCACGAATGTTTATGTAATGGGTGCGACAGCGTTTGCGCTGTTTGCAAACAGTGACCGTTCATTGGAAAAATGGCCGTTGAGTGAGCGGTTGTATGTTGTGAGCAAGCGAGCCGTGAGCGATGACCGGAGCCAACGGCAGCAGTCGATACAGCAGTTAATTGACGAATGGAGAGTAGCGAAATGAGTAACCCTCACGGCATTATCATATTTGGGGCGAACGGAAGCGGCAAGACTACGCTTGGGCGTGAACTTGCCCGAATTCTCGGATTCAAGCACATGGATCACGAAGCGTATGCTTTTGCGGAATCAGAAATCCCATACACAAACGAACGCTCCCGTGACAAGCAGATAAAGTTGATGCTTGTTGATATAAAAAAAAGCCGTGGCTTTGTTATTTCTGCGGTCACAGGTGACTTTGGCGAAGAAATCGAATCGTTGTACGACCTCGCTGTGAATATCGAAGCTCCGCAAGAATTACGAATAGAGCGTGTAAAACAACGTGATACTGAGAAATTCGGTGAACGCATCACCGAAAGTGGCGATATGTATGAGCAACACCAAAAGTTTATTGAGTTTGTAGCTTCACGCCCTTTGCCGCGGATTGAACAGTGGGAAGAAACGCTTGCGTGTCCTGTTATCCGTGCTGATGGCGTGGCAGATTACAAACAAACTGCTGCCGACGTAGCAAACCGCTTTTACACCAAACCCGGAGAACCGTGGCGGGTTTATACAAAGGCAATCGGCGAACTATCTCCCTACCGCTTTGTGGTCATTTTTGCCCGTTATCAAGGAAAATGGTTATATGCGAAACATAAAAAGCGTAACACATGGGAAACGGCTGGCGGTCATATTGAACAGGGGGAAACCCCTTATGAAGCCGCAAAACGTGAACTGTATGAAGAAACAGGCGCGACGCCTTTTGAGGTTGTCGGAGTGTTTGACTATGCCGTACATACTGAAACCGAGTTTTCCTATGGGCGGGTATTCTTTGCTGAAATTGAAAAGTTGAACGAATTGCCAGAAAGTGAAATGGCGGAGGCACAGTTGTTCGATAACATTCCTGATACCATGACCTATCCGCAGATATTACCGATACTGTATGAGCGGTTACAACACCATTTGATAACACAAAGCTGCCCCGATGAGATTTGGGATGTGTATGACGAAAACCGCAGTCTTACCGGAAGAACCCATCGGCGCGGCGTTCCGTTGCAGAACGGAGATTACCATTTAGTGGTTCATGTTTGGTTGCTAAATAGTAAGGGCGAGTTTTTGATTACCCGCCGGGCGTCGGAAAAGCATTATCCGCTGATGTGGGAATCAACCGGCGGCAGCGCTATTGCCGGTGATGACAGTCTGATGGCAGCGATACGAGAGGTGAAGGAAGAAACAGGATTGGATGCTTTGCCCGAATGCGGAGAGGTTGTTATCAAACAAAAGCGAAACAATGACTTTTGCGACATTTGGCTTTTTCGTCAGGAGTTCGATATTGCTGATGTTGTGTTGCAAGAAAATGAAACTGTTGATGCAAAGTGGGCAAATCCGGACGATATTAACAAAATGATTGTTGCCGGAGATTTTGTTATATTCGATTATTTGGATGAACTTCTTGAGAAAGCGAAGGTGTAATGACGATGGCTAACTATGTTGTAATGGTACGCTTTGACGAGGCGACAGACCAGAAGATATTATTTTTGCAAGAAAAGTTAGTGGCAAACGGCTATCAAAAGGCTATGAATGGATGGCCGCCGCATATCACCATTGCCGCTTACGAAGGTGCGGACGAACAGGCTTTATTGCAATGGACGGCAGAATACGCGGCACGTCAGCATGGCTTCAAAGTAGGTTTGCTTTCGTTGAGCATCTTGCCGCCCAGCGGCGAACATAAAAACACAGTGGTTTTATGCCTGAACCCCTCACACTCAAAGACTTTGGTTGATTTTTATTATGGTTTCCATGAAAAATTTGAGGATTATTGTACGGGTATCGGTTGGTATAACTCCATCCGGCACGGCAACCCGATTATTCACAGCACCATTGGAGTTTTCGATGTTGCGACAATACAAAAAGCACAGGAAATCATTTTTAAGGCGGGAATATTCGGTGAAGCAAAAATAACAGCGTTGGAACTATACACCTATCCCATGCGTCTGATAAAACGCTTTGAATTGGAGGCACACTATGACCGATAAATTGAAACACCAATTACAATTTTTAGCCGAAGCCGACAAAATGAAAAGCATATTGCGGCAAACTTATATCACTGATAAATCGCGGCAAGAAAACAGCGCCGAACATTCATGGCATTTTGCTTTGACAGCCCTAACATTACACGAATACTGCGGCATTGAAGGCGTTGATATAAGCCGTGTGATAAAAATAGCACTTGTGCATGATTTGGTTGAGATTTACGCGGGGGACACTCCCGCCTATGACGCGAAGGGCAACATAGATAAAGATGAACGCGAAAAAGAAGCGGCGGACAAACTCTTTTCCTTACTTCCTGATGAACAAGCAGCAGAGTACCGTTCATTGTGGGAAGAATTTGACCGCATGGAAACGCCGGATGCTTTTTATGGTTCCGCTGTTGACCGCTTGCAGTCCTTTCATAACATTTATTTGTCCGGTGCGCATCCGTGGATAAAATACGCAGTCACAACCGATAATATTTATCAATGCATGATGCCCGTCAAAACCGCTTTGCCAGAATTATGGGAATATGTTGAGCGAGTAGTAAACGAAGGACTCGAAAAAGGCTATATAAAGCCGGAGGATACGCAATGACCAACAACGAAATTTTACGCATCGCAATGGAGCAACACGCTATTGACGCGAATTGTTCTCCCGATGATTTTACGCGAACGGAAAATGTGGTTGTGATTTCAAAGCCGAATGAAAACGCTCGGCGTTATCTGAATCTGCCGTTTTTCTGTGATTTGATTACATACGGTTCTAATATCGTGGCTTCTGTGGATGAGCGCGTCTTTGCTTTTGTACAAAAATATATTGACACAAAATATCCGCATGGTTGTTTTGAAATGCCGCAGATACACCACTTGACAAATGAATTTTCAAAATATGGATTTTTACCCTGTTATCAAGCGGAATATTGGCTGCCGGATGTTGATGTCATACAGGAATTACCGTGCAAATATGAAATGCGGATATTAGAATCGAGTGATTTTACCGAACTTTATTTGCCGCAATGGAGCAATGCACTCTCTCAAGCTGAAAACCGTAAACGCTTGGATATGCTTGGAGTCGGTGCATATGATGGCGATAAATTGGTCGGACTATCCGGTTGCTCCGCTGATTGCGATACCATGTGGCAAATTGGAATTGACGTTTTGCCGGAGTACCGCCGACAGGGTATCGCCGCCGCGTTGACTTCCCGATTGGCTGTTGAGGTTCTGGGTAGAGAAAAAGTTCCGTTTTACTGCTGTGCATGGTCAAATCTCGGCTCGGTACGAAACGCTATAAAAAGCGGATTCCGTCCGGCTTGGGTTGAACATACGGCAATCGAAAAAGAAAAAGCATTGGAATGGAACGCAAATAAGCACTTTTCAAAGCAAATAAAGAATGGAGATGATTTTTGGACTGTTGTTGATTCGCTTATAACGAAATCTGAAATAATCATTGACCGTCCGAAAGGAACAAAACACCCGCGTTTTGATTTTATTTTCCCGCTTGATTACGGCTATTTGAAAAATACATCTTCAATGGATGGCGGCGGTATTGACGTATGGCGCGGCAGTCTTTCAGATTCTGTATGCGATGCCGTTATTTGTACGGTTGACCTGCTCAAAAGGGATTCGGAAATAAAGCTGTTGATTGGCTGTACCAAAGAAGAAAAGAATATCATCATGCGTTTTCATAATGAGTCTGAATATATGAAAGGCGCGATGATACGGAGGAACGAGAAATGAAAAAGCCTAAAATGATATTGTTTGATTACGGACAAACACTTATTTCCGAACAACGGTTTAACGGCATTGCAGGAACAAAAGCGGTTTTGGATAAATGTGTTAGTAATCCAAACAACATTTCAGCCGAGGATATTCAATCACTGGCAAATGAAATGAACAAAGACATTGGCAGATATAATCCCGCAACCAATCACTTGTACATATTAGAAGTCCATAACCATCAGTTCCAAAATTACTTATACGATTATTTCGGTTTAATAAAAACAGTTTCTCATTTGGAATTGGAAACAACATTTTGGGATGCAGCATCACCGGGCAAGCCAACCAAAGGTATCGAAAAAATTTTATTATATCTAAAAAACCAAAATCTACGTTCAGCTGTGGTCAGCAATATTTCATTCAGTGGTCAGGCTCTCGAAAACAGAATAAACAACCTGATTCCCCAAAATGATTTTGAGTTTATTCTGGCGACAAGTGAGTATGTGTTCAGAAAACCTCACAAGCGTATTTTTGAGCTTGCCGTAAGAAAAGCTCACCTCGAACCGAAAGAAATATGGTATTGTGGCGATAACGGTATTTGTGATGTTGACGGAGCAAAAGCGGCAGAATTATTCCCCGTGTGGTATAAAGGAGCATACGAAGGTTATGGTTTTGCTCCGCAGAATGAGTGCTTAACCGTTTCTGATTGGCAGGAATTGATTGAAATATTGGAGGGGGATTTATGCTGATACGATGGGCGACCGAACACGATCTTTCCGCTTGGTATGCTTTGGAAACAGAGGTGTCGGCAATATTTCAACACCCTGCCGATATGGGAGCGGAATTAAAGTCAAAGAATAGCGGCACGGGAGCAGTCAGCAGATATGAAATTCTGACTGCCGTGGATTACATGAGCGGTATCAACATGGGCTTTATCTGCTTTTCAAGAGAAAAGAACAGCATTACTTGG
>Ga0099364_10010645_pt1 | contig 12630 bp, 13 predicted proteins | sample TergutTh196P3_FD_73070 | JGI IMG/M metagenome (GOLD analysis project Ga0099364, IMG submission 73070) | Microcerotermes parvus P3 segment gut microbial communities from Pointe-Noire, Republic of the Congo - Th196 P3 | ecosystem: Host-associated > Arthropoda: Insects > Digestive system > Gut ... | reverse complement strand
TACAAGAAATGCAGGTATCTTGCCTGCATTGCTTATATAGTTTACAGACAGGATGTCTGTGTTCCCAGAATTCATCAACACTGGCATCTTTTTCTGCCACAAACTCCGATTCGTTTATCAGAAAAATCTTCAGTGTAGATAGCTTCGACACTTCCATAATCCTCTGTGATAATGGTTTCATTTTCTGCAAGCTGGATAGGTGAATCATTTGTAACAAAACCGCTTAACAAGGATAATAAAAGTGAAATTAAAACTGTCAAAACAAAAATCCTCTTAAACATAAAATCCTCCAATTTCTTCTCTTATTGCCATTTTTTTTAAAGTAGTTTTTTTGTCAACTAAAAAGTGAAAATCGTGATTAAAATGAAAAAATATTTTATGACAATAATTTCTGCGCTTTTTTTTCAAAAAATCACCTTTTTTTTGCCAAAATTACTTTTGCCTTATTTTATAACTCAAAATTAATGTTAACATCATTTGTAGAAACGATTTTTTTAAAAGCTTCATATTGATTTTTAAACAATTCATTCACATCTATATTAAGAAAAGCTGCTATTGTTTCTATAGTTGGTAAAACAATATGAAAATCATCGTCATCCACATCAGTTTCAAAACCAAAATGTTGATTATTGATTATTTCAGAAAGGATTTTAGCAGAGTTTCTTTTTTTCAAAATATTCTTGTGTAAAGAAAAAATGATATTTAGCTCACGAAAAGCTTTAACAATTTCAACTGAACCTTGAAATGAATGTAAAATATACAATAAATCAGGGAAGTTTTTCTTTATGATAGATAAAATCTCATAATAATAGCCTACACAATGAATTATCACAGGTTTTTGATATTGCTGAGCTATTTCAAGAAATCTTATAAAGACCTTTTTTTGCTCTTCAAAATTTTTAACTCTTTTATCTAAGCCTATCTCACCTATAGCAAAGAGTTTATTTTGATTGAGTAACTCTATCACGATTGATTCAGGAATGCTGTTTTCAAGATAAAGTGGGTGGGGACCTGCTGAATAGAGGATTGAGTTCGGAGTTTGGAGTTCGGAGTTTGGCTCAATCTGCCCCCCCCATCGTAGTTTCGAACTCCGTTCGGTTTTTTGGGGGAATGGAGGTGGATTAAGAGACGAGATATTGTTTATAAATATGTGATTTTCAAAATCTATGACTTTTTGAAAATTTGTGCTATCCTCTAAATGACAATGAAAATTGATGAGTTTCATAAGCTATAGGCATTAGGCAATAGTAATTAGTAATTACTAATTTCCGAAAAAATGATAGCTCCTATCACTCCTGCTTTATTTCCTTGAATGGCTTTTTTTATGTTGACTTTATGGTAATCGGTAGAAAGGTTTTTCAAGACTTGATTTTTGAGATAGGTAAAATCAAAATTTTCGTTTTCAATCATACCACCGCCGATAGCAACTACTTCAGGATTTAAAATGACAATGATATTCGCAATCCCTATAGCCAATAGTTCAAGTTGTTCTAACACTGCTTTCTGGATATTTGAGTCTTTTTGTAGTAGTATGCTATTTATAGACATTCCTTTAAATTCAGGGTATTTTTCTGAAATAATCCTTTTGATAGATTCAGCAGAAGCATAAGCTTCCAAACAACCTTTTTTTCCACATAAACAGAGCCTACCGTTTGGAACTACAATAATATGACCTGCCTCCATTGCCAAATTGCTTTCACCTTTGAGGAGAGAGTAAGAATATAGGAGTTCGGAGTTCTGAGTTCGGAGTTCAGAATACTCTGCCTCCCCTCTGTAGTGCCAATCTCCGATTGTCTTTTTATTGGTGGATGTGGGGAATAGAAATGGATGTGGTTTTTGTTGCGCTTCTACAAACCCTGTTCCAATGCCTGTGCCTATAGTGATGCCGAGAAGGCTTTTAGAGTTCTCATAAAAAGCCTCTCCTAAAGTCATTAAATTTGCGTCATTTTCTATAAAAACAGGTAGCTGGGTAATTTCCTGAAGTAGATTTTTAAGATTTAATCCCTTAAGAAAAGGTAGATTTGGTGTAGAGCCAAGAATAATACCATTTTTATCATCAACAATTCCAGGTGTGGCTATGCCGAGAGTTAAGAGTTCGGTGTTTGGATTTCCGAACTCCGAACTCCGAACTCCAAACTCTGATTTACATTTTTCAAAAGCCTCTTTAAAGGTCTTTATAAGGCTATCTAAAGACTTTTCTTCATGATAAATAGTGTCAAAGTAAAGCAATCCTTCTCTACTATTACCAAAGCCAAATTTAAGCGAAGTGCCACCTAAGTCAAAACCAATGGAGTTTTTAATCTCTTCTTTGGTTCCCATAAATCAACCAATCACCTCTGTCATAAAAGAAATAAGACATATCACCAAATGTATCAGGCTCTACAAAAGGTCCATGAACAGAGGTGTTGTCATAATAATAAAGCAAAAATCTGACTTCAGCGAACTCGTCAAAAAGGTCAATGTTCAAGATTTCGAAATCCATTCTATTATATAGAGCCATTTTTTCCCTCCAGACTATCGTTTGAGTATGATAGTCTCTACCAAAATGATAAAAATCAGGGTGATAATTTAGCATGATAGAATCCCAATTTGACATATTGAATGCTTCTTGAACTCTAAACAACCTGTCTGATATCATAGACTTTTGTGCATTTTCATCATCATATTTGGAGTTACAAGAAAAGAAAAGTAAAGATAGAATGAAAATGGACAATGGATAATGGATAATGGAAAATGATTTTATCACTCGCATTATATATTTTTTCATACAATTAATCTCCTTATTTTGCGTTTTTTTATAAATTTCATTAACTGCATAAATAGTTTTAGCTGTATTTCAAGAACATCGAGAGTAGAATTATTTAACAGCACTAAGTCAGCTTTATCTATTATTTGGGATAGTGGGATTTGTTTATCGATGATTGATAAAACCTGCTCTTTAGAGCAGTTATCTCTTGTAACCACTCTTTGTATCAATAAATCCTCATCAGTGGCAACAACAATGTTTAAATCAAAACAGGTTTCTAAGTTACACTCAAAGAGTAGTGGGATTTCAAAAAAGATAGGGTTATTGTAATTAATCTCACTCCTACTCCTCCCTGTCGTGCATCCTGAGGGAGGCTGATAACTATATCCATCAAGAATATTTTGTAATTCTATCAAGATTTTTTTGTGCAAAAAGCTATTCAATTTCTTCAAATTATCTTTATCTTTAAAGACTAAGTCGCGGAGCTTTTTTTCATCAAGAGCATTATCAGTAAAAATTTCCTTTCCAAAAATGTCCCTTAAGTCTTCTATTACTTCTTTTTCTTTGAGAATCTGATGAGAAATGACATCTGCACTATAGACAGCGATACCATTTTTGGATAAGATTTCGGCAATCAATGATTTTCCAGTTCCTATGTTTCCCGTGATGCTTATAAATAGAGGTCTTTTTTGTTTCATATCAAATTCCAAACTCCTATTGTTTCGTTTCATCTATCAACATCTGGAATATTTGTTCGAGACTGAGAGCCTGATAAATGTCTTGGTTTTTGGTAAATGAAATATTACCAGTCTGCTCTGAAACCACGACACAAAATGCATCGGAGACTTCAGTGATACCTATCGCTGCTAAATGTCTTGTTCCAAAAGATCTACCCATATCTTCGTTTGTAGACAGTGGCAAAACCACTTTTGCGGCATAAAGCCTGTCTCCCCTAATAATGACAGCTCCATCATGTAATAGGGTAGAAGTATTGAAAATAGAAAGTAATAGCTTTGAGGATATTTTAGCATCCAAAATTTCTCCTGTTGCGATGTAGTTATCAAGTTTTTGATTTTTTTCAAATACAAGCAATGCTCCTGTTCTTGTTTCTTGAAAAACAGCAACAGCGTCTAGTATAGGATTTATAGACATCTTAATAGGATTATTAAAAAGAGCTTTTAAACTTTTACTTTTTGAGAGGTCTGAAAGTAAGCCTTTTATTTCTCCTTGATAAATGATGATGATTGCAAGTATCCAGTATCTCTGGAGACCTCGCATTAAATCCAAAATCATACCCCATTCAAATATCACAGCAAGAAAATAAAGCAGTATAACTAAGATAAATATACTAAATAGCTCTATTCCTGTCGTTTTTTTCATAAACAACAAGACTCCATAGAGGAGAAAAGAGACAATGATGATATCGAATATATCCGAAATACCTGGGATTAAAAAATCCATACTAACATCTTACCTCTAACAACTAAAGTTTAAAATCTCCCTTTCATATACATAGAGTAAGCCAAGCCTTTTGTCTGATTGCTATAAAATGCGTCAAAGCTCTGATATGCAAGTCCTATTTCAAAGTTTCTGTGTCGATAGCCTGCACCCATTGAGCAGATGGCATTTAAATCACCTATCGGTAGTCTAAACCCTACTTGCACAGGAAAATTGTTGTGTATGACATATTCAAGTCCCATAGATATATTTGGGTCATAATTAAAAGCTTTACTATTGCCAAAATTGTGAGCATAGTCAAGACTAGCTGAAAAGTCATTTTGTCTATATAAACCGCCTAACCTCAAAATAAAAGGCAACCTTGAGATAAAAGAGTCAATATCGTAGGTTTCCTCATCCTCTTCCCAAATGTCTTTTTCTAAATGATTGAAAAAATAGTTATTTGAGTAAATATGGTATTCTCTCATCTCGGTGTTATTTCGCCATCTCATAGATGCGAAGAGATTGTCAAAACTCAACCCAGCTGTGATATAATGATTTTCAGCAAAATTAACAGCATCCATAGAAAACCCTAAAGACATTTTAAAACCTGTCCCCATTTGACCTGTTTTGATGTCAGTATACTGGTCTAAAACGAGTCCATTAACATCATCGGTGGAAAGGACACCATCAAAATGCGTCATTTCAGCCATATAATATCCCATCAAAAAGCTCATTGACATACCTGCATAAATATTTGGAAAATTGTCCCCATTATTAAAGAACTGATTTAAATGAAATCCACCATAACCGACAGTAAAATCTTGATAGCCAAGAGCTAGAAAATCGTTGTTTTCTGCTGTAAAATCATAAACCTTGTCATAGTCATTTTCGATGAGTATCAGCTCCAAAAACTGCTTGTCCACTTTGCCTCTACCTGCTACATTGACACCTGTAGAATAGGCAAAATTTTCATAAGAAACTGCTGCTAAAATGGAGTTTGCATTCACTCCAAAACTAAAGTTTTTATCTATAGCATCAAGCATTTCCATTTTTATTTCTTCATCAAGAAATTGTCCCATGATTCTATTGTATAGATCGAGAGATAACATATTGTTTTCAAAAGAGCCAACTGCTGAAAAGGACATTATTTCAAAAGAAGTGGGTATATTGGGTATATTGGCTGGATTCCAATACACTGCCTCCACCCCTGTAGCTCTTTGTAAATAACTATTTGCAAAGGGAGCTGAGGACGGTGTGCCAAAACTAAATAGGGCATTGATACCCATACAGACAATTAAAAAAAGTATTGTTTTTTTCATATTTCCCCCTAAAAATCCACAAAAATATCTACTTTGATGTTACCAATGACATCAAGTTTTTCTAAAGGATGGATGATAGTAGTTCCATCATCAAAGGTTATTTCCATACCGACAAAGATTATTTCGTGTTTGTAAAAAATACCCATATCTTCTTGAAGTATTTCAAGATAAAAAGTATCTTCGATACCTACAAGGTGAGAGCCTTTGGACATATAGTTTTCAGTAAACACGAGCCTTGAAAAGGTATCTGTAGAAACATTTTCAGGGACAAACATCAAGTTTTCATTTTCACTTGAGCATAAAAACATATCAACCCTTGCTCCAACAGAATAAAAATTTCTCAAAGTCAGGTTTATAAAAGCCCTTCTGGCTCGTTCTCTGATTTCGTCTCTGTTTTCTTCTGAAATTTCTACTTCAGTTAAATCGGTAGGTCTGATAGCTTCATCAGCGATAAAAGTAAAATCAAAAGGTATTTTCGTGATGTATCCACCAGAAACAGCACGACCTATATTAGCAAAACCAAATCTGCCATCTTGAAAATTTAACACCTCAAAATAAGCATCATAAATCATGACTTTGTCTGGTGCGATATTCATCAGCCTATCTATTTCATCCATTTTGTCAAAAACCAATGTCGTTGACAATGAATCACCCTTTGTAGTGGCATTTACAAAGCCAGAAACAAAAATAGTTTCACTAAGTCCACTCCTTTCGTTGTATGAGGTTGCAGTAGCATGAAAAATGGTGTCAAACCCGATATGACTGTAAACTGTAAAGACCATTCTGGGTTCATTAAATTTCATCGCATTCTCAATATTGGTCGGATAGTTTACATCAATCGTGTTTGTGATGTCATCTACATCAAAGGTAAAATTGTGTAAAAGACCCTCAATATAGCTAAACAGTATAGCCTCGTTGTAATAAATCCTCATAAATCCACCTTCTGCAGTACCTGGAAAGAGAGTAACATCAAAATTCATTTCCTCTACAATAGCCTCTGGACCATTTTTGTCTGTTATCGTGTGTTCATACATATCATACCTATATTGAAAGGTAGCACTTTGGCGAGGGATTTGCAATGAGACACGATTGTCAGCAGCATCATAAAGTTCGTGAAAAAACACATTGATATATGAGATAGAGCTGGGAACATCAGTAAAATCAAACACCAGCTCACCAGTTTCCACGATTCCAAGCGAAATCTGTGTATCGTCATCATCTCCGTCTACAAGCGACATGACACCTGAAAAGCTCGGTATCAAAGCCATAGAGCCACTTCCTGTTGTATTAGGTGAGACTTTTAAATCTTCTGAAAGTATTTCAGAACCCTCAATTTCACCATCATCATAAAAATACATAAAGGCATCCTCTTCAATGCCGATATTATCACTATTCGCAAGGTCAATCACTGGATATACCTCGTTTATCAAAGGTAAAGTCCAGGTTACTTCCCAAGAAGGTGCCTTGGGAGCTTTTATCTCACAAGCAGTGATAAACAGAAAGAGAGCAAACAAAATAATCAAATATTTTGGTTTTGTCATTATTTTCTCCTATATTTTAGTAATTTAGCAATTTCTACTTATTCTTGATACTCCAAAAAAATCAAATAGGTTTTTTTGTCAAATATTTTTTTGAGCCCGAGTTATGTGATATTTTACAATAGGTTTCAAAGGAGATAGCTATGATGATGGTAAGAGTACGTCCGACGTACTCTTACCATACTCCTTTCATAAAGGTAGATCGCTTATAATATAAACTGAGAATGCAGGCATCCTGCCAGCAAATTAAATTTTCTCCCACTACCTCCCATAAATATGGGGGGATTTTCCAACCCCCAACATTTATGGGGGGAGCATGGGGGGGAAATAATAGATAATTGATAATGGATAATTACAGATCATATATTGTGAACTATAAATTATTAATTATTAATTATCATCGCTCTCCGCATCCTCAAGCAATTTCTGTCCTACCAGATCATCAGTCGAAGTCTCTATATTTCTCAAAGCTCTATTTATAGCTCTAGTCCTACGACCTACAGTTTCATCAAGTGTGGTGCTTGCTTTTTCTATTTGTTCTTTGATTTTGACAAGGTTTGCCTCAAAATTTCCGAACTCTTTTTTTGCAGCCGACAAAGCACTCAAGATGACCCCAGTGCCTTTTTCTACAGCAAGGCTTTTAAAACCTATCTGTAGAGCATTAAGAAAGGCTGCTATCGTGGAGGGACCTGTTACTATGATTTTGTTTTCTCTTTGCAAGCTTTCATACAGACCAGGGTCTCTGACAACCTCAGCATAAGCACCCTCAAAAGGTAAAAATAGTATGGCAAAATCTGTTGTATTGGGAGAGTCAATATACTTTTCATTGATTTTCTTGGCAAAGCTCTTTATAGTGCGATAAAACACTTTTCGAGCCTCGTCTATAGCTTCTTTTTCACCTTTTTCATAAGCATCGAGCAGGATTTCATAGTCCGCTGTAGGTAGCTTGGCATCTATTGGTAGCCACAAAAACTTATCAGAATCCTCTTTACTCGGTATTTTGATAGCAAATTCAACTCTGTCGTTACTACCAGCTTTTGTTGCGACATTTTTTTCATAGAGATTTGGACTGAGTATCTGCTCGAGTATGCTTTCCAGCTGATATTCACCGAGAACTCCTTTTGTTTTGACATTTGACATTACTTTTTTTAAATCGCCGACATCAGCGGCAAGAGCCTGCATTTCACCGAGACCTTTTTGAACAAGTTCAAGCCTTTCACTGACGAGTTTAAAGGACTCGTTCAAGCGAAATTCGAGTGTCTTTTGAAGTTTCTCGTCTACAGTTTCACGCATTCTTTCAAGCTTTCTTTCGTTACCTTCTTGTATTTCAGTGAGTTTTTTTTCGACATTTGTTCTGTTTTTTTCAAGGCTCTCTTGAGTTTCCTTTGTCAATGTTACTATTTTTTCTGTAAACTTATCTTCAAAAGACTTTAGAGAGTTTATCAGCTCCTCTCTATTTGATTTTGAGGAAAGCTCAAGGGTGTCGGAAATAGCTTTTATCTTGTTGTCTATCAAACCTGTGAAATTTGTGATAGTCGTGGATTGTTTTTCCTCTGATATTTTCAGAGTAGAGGACAATTCCTCGCGAGCCTCTTTTGCGGATTTGTTTGTCTCTTCACGATTTTTACTAAAATCCTCTCTGTTGTTTTGCTCGTATTTATCAAGTCTACGATTAAAACTTGCCAACTCTTGTAAAATATCTTGAAGTAGCAACGGTGTCCCGCCGTTGGATTGTTTACTCTTGATATAAAGTAGGATTATCACTACAAATTGGATAAGCAAGAGTATTAGAATACATGTTTGAATTATTTCGTTCATATTATCTCCTTATATAAATCTTTCTGTAGGGAACTGAAATTATCTGTTCCTCTAATGAAAATAAATTGTCATTCCTTACACACAACGAAGTTGTGTGACTCTTAATAGAAACGAATGCCTCCCTGGTCCCCCCCTCACCTCGCACACCTCTGCGGTGTTGTGTAAGGTGAGGGGGAGGATGGTCGGTGGTGTCATCGTTTTCTACAAAGCTATGTTCTCTACGAGAAAGACTTATGCAATAGGTTCCACTACAATATCATTCTCCATTTTTCATTCTCTCTGTGTGCTCTGTGTCTTCTCTGTCTTCTCTGTGTTAAAAAAACTCTAATGACACTCCCTTATTTTCCTTCGTAGATTCCCCCTCTTAACTCAGAATTCCGAATTCCCTAAAAATACCATTATTTTGAAATAGCTTTTTATGTCAAATCATTTTATTGATACCCCATGAAGAATGAGCGGAGGTGATACTCGTTCTGCCTCCCCCATGAAGTATGAGTGGGGGGGGGGAAGGGGGGGGGAATTATCATTGATGTCTGGTAAAATACAAAGAGCCTCTGCTATTTGAGGGCAGTATCACCGTGACAGTAACTTGATTTGTAGGGAACTGATTTATCTGTTCTGCTTCAATTGTTTTTCCTTAATATCGGAACAGATAAATCAGTTCCCTACAAATCAAATTATGGACGAGCTAAACCACTTTGTAACAACACTTTACAGTGTCTTTACACTGTAACAATTAAAGGGACAATTATTTGAGACACCCTTTTTTGTCAAACACTTTTTTAAAATCGGCTTTAAATCACATTTTTTTCTTATCCTTATGTAAAGTAAAAATGTCGCAAAAAAACCTCCCCTTAAATAGGACATTGTAAAATTTTTAAAGGGGTTTTTGTATGATAAATACAAATAAAAATGGTTCAAATGAGGATAAAATGATTAGAAGCAGTTTAAGATGGATTATTGGTTTATTATTGTTTACAAACCTCGTTTTTAGTGGTTGTACGAGTATCTCGAATAATAGTGGTAATAAAACTAACACATTTGCAGTAGGCATTACTTTAACAGACGGTCAAAATTTTAGAGGTAGATTAGTAGGAAAAAAAGGAACTACTTTATTTTTTGAAACAAATAATAACCCCAAAAATCTAATTTCTATAGACCGTGACCAGATTAACTCAATTTATTCAATAAAAGGTATCCAAAATAATTTAACCTTTTTATTTTTAAATGATGACTGGATGATAGCAAAATATAATGAGAATGATTTTAATTCATTGATAACTAAAATGGAAATGCATGATATAAAAGAGTTCATTGTGTTGGACCATCCACCTTTGAGAGAATCTGAAAATAATAATAAGCCTAAAGATTGTCTAAAAGATATTCAAAATAAAACAAATTTTAAGCTTGAACAAGAAAACAATCAACCTTTAAATATATGGATAGTCTCAAAGGGTGAATCTTTATGGAAAATAGCAGGTAATCAAGATATCTACGGTGACTCGAATAAATGGGAGCTTATTTGGAGAGCAAATCTGGAAATAATAAAAGATCCCAATCTTATTTATCCAAATCAAATATTAATAATTCCAAGAGTCTGTAGTAATGAAAATAAATAAAATAATTATATGAAAATAACAGACCCACGATTCTGTTGTTTGAATATATACCCTAAAGTAAGCAAATTTAAATATTTGTTTACAAATACAAAATATGGAGGATAAGATGAAAAAACAATTTATTATTGTTTTATTGTTTATCGCTTGTATCATGGTAGGATGTGCTTCTGGTGGACCAAAGCTAGGCACGGTAACTCCTGTTCAAAGAACGATAAACTCATTGCCTGCTGTTCCTATTGCTGGAAATAATTTGAAATTCCAGTTTGGAGGCGAAACTTGGATTGCCACAAACAATGGGGTTAACTTTATAGCAGGCACATTAACGACAGAAACTACACCCGAGGGTACAATTCTGTCGCTAAAACAAACCCACATGTACTCTACACAGCAAAAACCTGGGATAGGTGGTGATGTAGGGTGGGTAAAAACACCAGGTCCGGATATTACACTACTTCATTCAAGTACTGGTGGTAGAGAAACACTTACTGTGAGGTAGGAAAATTATCATTTTATCGTGGGAATGAAATAGGGGTGTAGTTTATCTACACCCTTTTTTTCGGAATTACATAAAAGTGGTAGATTAAATATAATGATATAATAAAGCTAAAGTATTATAGATTATGGGATTGAAATAAATTTCAATCCCTTTTTCATATAGCATTGTTTATCTCAAACATGATTTCTACAAATCCTATAGTAGCCAACATAAGGATACGATGATATTTAAATATACACACAAAAAATCCCATCATCTTCCTCAGAGTAAAACTCTTTTGTCCTATTTTTATTTGAGATGAGCATGTAGCCCTCTTGGACAGCCTCTGCTTGCATATAGTTTTTAAGCTGTTTTATACCTGCTTTGTGATATTCCTCTCCATGCCAGATTTTCATTTCTACTACGAATTTTTGCTTTTTAAAGAGGACGACAAGGTCAAGTCTTTTTTCAGCACCTGTTTGGACTTCTTTAAAACAAAACCCTATACCATTGAGAATAGGTTTCAAAAAGACCATAAAGAGCATACGGAGTTCATTTTCGAGAAATTTATCTGATTTAAGGTAGTCATGGCTATTGTATTTTTCTTTGATTGTCTCTTGAAATTTTAGCATAACCATTTTGAAGTCAAGATTTCCGTCTAAACCAATATAAGCCTCTCTGACTTTACCTAAAACATCACCATTTTTTCTTGATAATCTTGATGTGTAGTAGTTTGTGAGTCTTTCCTCAAAGATTTTGTTGTGCATTCGGATTTTACCATTTTCATTTTCTCTTATCATTCCATAAAGTTTAGCAAAATTTATATAAGGGTCAAGCAAATCGAAGTCGATTTCTTCATACCCTACTAGGACAGTTTTTATCAGTTCAAAGAGTATTGGATTGTCTTCAAGGTTTTTGGCAAGGCTTTCAAAAAGTGTATTTATCTCAGAGAGTAGTTTACTCACTGCCGACTCAATATCAACTACATTCCAGTTTTTATTCTCACGCTTTGGTAAAATCTCTTCATCTACCATCTTGCAAAGTTTACTGACCAGAAAGGGGTAGCCATTTGTCCAAAAATGTATTTTCTCACTGATAGCTTTTATATCCATTTGTCGACCTGTTGTTTCTACATAATCAGTGAGCATTGTCTCTATTTCAATCGGTGAAAAGCTCATATCACCAGCGAACTCTACAGCGATGTTCCATGGGCTGTTAAATTTCTTTTCAGACTCAGGTCTGATTTGGAGTTTCAAAGATTTGATATCATAGAGACCAGCAAGTATCACACTATGAAATGTATTATCGTATCCTTCGCGTGCATTAAGGTATTTTTCTCTTAAAAGTCCCAAAAATGAGATAAAAATCTGATTGTCTCTTGATTTATCGACTTCATCTATGATTAAAATAATCTTTTTGTCGATGCTCGACATGATTTCTGTGATTGCGCGTGATAGAGTTTCAAAACCTGTGATTTTATCTATCCTTTCCTGAAATAAATCGCTATATCCTTTTTTTTTATCTGGGGGTCATTTACAAGTAAATCAAAAAATGACTTACAAAACCTCTCCTCATTACTAAACATCAAATCACCTACACCCTCAAAACTGAGCCTTGTAGCGACATATTCATCAGAGTTTTCGAGTAATCTTCTCAAGGCTGCCAGTGTTGTAGT
>Ga0099364_10010644_pt1 | contig 12631 bp, 15 predicted proteins | sample TergutTh196P3_FD_73070 | JGI IMG/M metagenome (GOLD analysis project Ga0099364, IMG submission 73070) | Microcerotermes parvus P3 segment gut microbial communities from Pointe-Noire, Republic of the Congo - Th196 P3 | ecosystem: Host-associated > Arthropoda: Insects > Digestive system > Gut ... | reverse complement strand
ATGCCATAGAGGGGCCGGCATTTTCTTTTTTATTTTTATTTGCTGCTTTTGCCAGTATTTGAATTTTTTTTATTGCCTGTTCCTGTTCTGCAGAAAGCGCCAGATTAATGCTGCTATTTATATTGTCTGCAATGCTGTCGTCAAATCCATCGGAAAAAGCTGAGTAGGATCCTGCCCTTCGGCCGGAGGGTATCATCGCAGAGAGCGCTTCACCGTGGCTGCACAAATAGTACATGGACATCCATTTGGATAAATCTATATCAGCTTGATCAAAAATGGGCTCTTTATCTACTACCCGGCGCACTGCCTTAATTTTTTCTGCCGCTACCAATGCCGGTGCCTCATAGTGCTCTGCAATAACATAACCCAGCAATTCCCGTCTTCCAAACGGCGTCATTACCCGTTTGCCAATGGCAGCTTCTCCCTTTTCATCACAGCGGTAGCTAAAGGATTGTTCCAGAGGAAGATCAAAAACAATATCCAGGTATTTTTCCACAGTATAATCGCTTACAGGGGAATATCGGCCATACTTTGTGCATACGAATTATCCAGCTCGCAGAGCCTTGCCCGAAGTGTTTTTAGATCGTCCCAAACCGGAGCTTTAAGGCTTTCGTCACGCAGGAGGGCGCTTGGATGAAATGTAGCAAGCAGCGGTATTTCAAATTCGTTGTCCGATAATAAGTTGCCGCGGAATACTGTAAAGCTTCCCCGCAGCCGGGTAATTCCATCGTTACTGCCCAGGAGCGCTTTAACGGCAGTATTTCCTGCAGCCAAAATGCATTTCGGTTTAATCACTTTTATCTGCCGTTCCAGGTAAGGAAAACAGGTATTTATTTCGTCCGGATAGGGACTGCGGTTTCCCGGAGGCCTGCATTTAATGATATTGGCGATATAACAGTTAGTTGAACGTGAAAGACCAATCTTTCCTTTTGAATCCAGCATACGATCAAGAAGCTGTCCTGCTCTTCCTACAAAGGGCCGTCCTGTAACATCTTCATCTGCGCCGGGGCCTTCTCCGACTACCATTACCAGGGGCTGTACAATACCTTCGCCGGGAACTGTATTGGTGCGGGTAGAACATAAGCCGCAGCGGGTACAGGAAGCAATTTCTCCAGCAATGGATTGGAGGGTATCTGTTGAACTGCCGCTTATTTGCTGTGCAGTTTGCTCTGATGTTAAAACAGAAACATGATCGTCTGTAAAACTATATTCGCTTCGGGTTCGCGAATATCCGCCGGAAAGATAATCCCCGGCAAGATCGAGAAATGCGGCAATATTTTTTTTTTCGCTGCCGGTCATGTATTCACTGTATCCGGGTTTTGGGGATCTGTCAATTTTGCTTATATTGCCTTACAAAATACTCCGTAATGCTTCCCGGTTTCCCGGAAGACAGGGATCTGCAGAACCGCTGGCATACATTTGATCAATTCTGGACCGGTAAAACTCCCGGACCTTATGGCGGACAAGTTTTAGGGTTGAATTTACAAGGCCGTTTGATTCATCAAAAACCCCCGGAATAATGGCAAAGGATGCAGGCCGCCATTGAAGCGGTATTGCTGAATAATCGGGATGTTTTGTAAATGCCAATATATCATCCCGTATGATGTTGATAATTCTGTCCAGGTCTTCGTCATTGATTGTTTTTAGTCCCTGATTTTTTACAGTGGATTTAAGTATATCTGCATTCACTGTGATAAGAGCGCTGGTAAATTTACACTGTTCGTTATATACCATAATTTGATTAACAAATTGGGAAGTATTTGTTACAGCTTCTTCGATGGTTTCCGGGCTGTATTTTTCACCGTCAGGAGCAATTAATAGGGCCTTTTCCCTGCCGGTAACTACCAGAAATCCATCGGCATCCATATAACCCAAATCTCCCGACCATAACCAGCCATCGACCAGGGTTTCCGCTGTGGCTTCGGGATTTTTATAATATCCCTTCATTACCGAAGCGCCTCGGGTTACAATTTCACCTACTTCTCCAACAATACATTGTGTTTCCCTGTCTTTCATGATCCGCACATCAAGGTTGGGAAGAAGAGCTCCGGAAGTGCCGAATTTATGTTTTGCCGCAGAATTACTGCATATAATTGGTGAATTTTCCGTAAGGCCATAACCCTGGTAAATTGGCGCACCAATGGCATTAAAAAATTCCTGCTGTTTTATTTCCAGCAGCGCCCCACCCCCGATGCAGAACTGAATGTCTTTACCAAAGACTGCCCGCAGCTTGGGAAAGATTAGGGCATTTGCAAGTGCCCAGGGCAAATAATTTTTTAACCGTGTAATAAATGGCGGTTTATGAAAGCCATTTCCAAAACGGTTTATTCCGGCCTTTAATCCTGCCTGGAAAATTCCATTAATAAGTCCGCCTTTTTCGGAAACTCCCTGAATCATTTTTTTCATAAAATTTCCCGACAAGGCAGGCACTGTTAACAGAAAATTGGGGTTTACTTCTACAAGGTTTTTAGGCAGATTTCGCAGGGCAGCCATGGGACCTCCCTGTGCATCGACAAAGTACATTGTCATTCCCTTAATAAGAAAAATATATAAACCAACCGTATGGGCAAAAGAATGATCCAACGGCAGCATAATAAGACTTTTCCACCCTTTTTCTGTATGCACAAGCTTTAAGGCATTACTTGCATTATGGATATAGTTCCGGTGGCTCAGCATAATTCCCTTGGGATTTCCAGTAGTTCCCGAAGTATAGCTTATGGTAACGGTATCGTCTGTTGATAAATTTTTTTCGATTTCCTCAAGCTTTATCTGGTATTCGTTGGAGCCGCTTCCTTTGTCTGCAAGAAGCTTTTCTCCTTCGCTGATTAGATCATCGTAATATACAATTTTTGTTCCAAGATTGGGAGCATACTTTGCTATTAATTCTTCCAGTTGGGAACTGCGCGGGGAGATAATAATAAGTACAGGTTTGGAGCGTACCGATTTTAAGGCTTCTATTGTCTTTTGAAAATTATTTTCGGATACAAGGAATGCTTTGGATTCTGAATGATCAAGCCGGAATACAATCTCGTCTTCCAAGAGCTTTGTAGACAGGGGAACCGAAACACAGCCGGCTTTTAAAATGCCATATTCACCTATAACCCAGGAAGGCCTTCCTTCGGACAATATCGAAATATTTTCGTTCTTCTTAAAACCCAGTTGAATTAAAGCAGCGGCAAAGGCAGAAGACAGCCGGTTTACTTCTTTAAAGCTATAGGTTTTCCATAGATCACCTATTTTGCCTCCCAAATAAGCCAAATCGCCATGATTCCGGGCACCTTCATGCAGCATTTCGATGACAGTGTTCATATGTGTCTCCTTGTTTGTAGTATGACATTATTTAAAAAAGTGTCAAGATGAGTACGGTAATGGTGCCTGACACTATCTTGCCGATACTATAGAAACACTATGAAACATTTATTAACCTGTATGGGACTTCTGTCAATTGTATTCGTTTTACCAATTGGGCTGGCTGCACAGCAGCTTAACATGCCCGATACTAATGCCCAGGTACAAGGGCCCGGTTTTTCCATCGGCACCTTATTGCGCTCTGCACAAGGCTATGATACCGTGTGGCGGCCCGACTGGCCCCAGGATATTCCGCCGGATATTTTTTATGCCGGTTCCAGGGCTGTATCAATAAGGGCAGATTTTGGGGATGGCATACTATTGGAATTTTCCCGTGATTCCAACAGAAGAATACTATCTTTTCCCATATTACTGGAGAATCAAAATAGTGCCGAAACCGGTACGGGGGAAAACGGGATGGTTTTTGTTCAGGGCCGCAGTGAATACGACAGGGAAGGCAGGCTTACACAAATAAGCTGGGAAGAAAATCTTGCCGATATGCTCGAATGGGACGGGGAAAACAGGCCTATAGTATGCAGGGTGTTTAGCGGGGGATATTACTTTATTGCACTGGAATATATTCAAGATACAATAATTGAAACCTGGTATAGTCAGGAAGGAATTCCGCTTTTTGTGGTGATTTCCGAAAAATCCAAACACATAACTCCCAGCCAGGAAAAAAGCTTTTTTTATAACAGCGATGGGTATATTTCCAGAATTGAATATTGGAACCCCGGCGGGGAAATTCTCCAAAAAAGCGCCACGGCATTGTATAATTCGCAGGGTATGCCCCGCTATCTGGAACATGAAGCTGTCAATTATGCTTGGCAATGGGATACTAAAGGGCATTTAGTACGGTTTAGCGCGGTACAGGCACCGAACCCGGCTTATATCCTGGATTATCGCTATGAATATACCCTGGACAACAGGGAAAACTGGACCCAGAGGCAGGAACTTGTAATGGTTCTCATAAGCCCTCTACATGCCGGAAACAGGCTGGCAGCCGAAGAAATAAGAACAATTCGCCGTCTTATTAACTATGGAGAGGCTGAATAGTGGGGAGTTCTACAGACTGGATGAAAACCAGTTACCAGGAAAACTACGAAAAAGAGCTGCGGGGTTTAAGACGAAGACTCGAATCTGATCCTTCCTGCAGTGCCAAGGATCTGGAAGGAACCTTAAAAAACCTCTATATTATGGAAGGTTCCGACTGGCTTGGCCGGGGAGAACTCCAAAGTATCACCCTGTCTGCTACAATTGCCGCCTATGAGGCTGTAATTGAAGAATTAAAACAAAAAATCTAAGCCATATCTGTAACCTTTATCGTTTTGGCTTGTTTAATAGGCAGGTAAACGGTAAGGCACTGTTCCCTATTCCTCCTTTCTTTTTTGGTTTTACCCCGGGGGTTCTCCTTCTCCCGGGGTTTTTTTATTATTAAGCCGCTTATGAATGAGCTTCGGACTTCTCCTGTCTTGATAAAGTAATAAAAAAGCCATATATTGGAAATGAGGAACTAATGTCTGATGCGGATTATAAATCCATTATAAAACTAGACTCCGAATTAAACCAAATTCGCGATGTTGACCTGCTTTTGGAACGAATCCTTCTGGAGGCCCGCAAGGCTGCCCATGCCGATGCAGGATCAATTTATGTTATCCAGAGGGAAAAAGAAGATGATGGCAGCATGGTCAATAAATTGGTTATTAAGCATGCTCAAAACGATACTCTGACAAAATACCTTCCCCCGGGACAAAAACTTGTGTATTCCGTATTTTCCCTGTATATAAACGAAAAGACCATATCCGGTTATTGTGCCTTGAAAAAAGAACTGGTAAATGTATCGGATGTATATAATATTTCTCCGGATGCTCCTTATTCTTATAATGCCTCTTACGATAAAATTTCCGGCTATAAATGTATCTCTACACTGGCAATACCTTTAATTACCGTAGAAGGTTTTCTTTTGGGAGTTATTCAAATTATCAATTCCAAGGACCAGAATAATAATGTAGTTCCTTTTTCCCAGGATGCAGAAATGCTTATTGCCCATTTTGCTTCCATTGCTGCTACAGCGCTGGAACGGGCAAATTTTATACGGGCTATGATTTTTAAAATGAATAAAATGTCAGAGCTTAGAGATCCTAAAGAAACAGGAACCCATGTTGCACGTGTGGCCGGTTATGCGGTGGAAATTTATGAGCGCTGGGCTTTTCACCATAATGTTCCGGAGCGCGAGAAAGAACGGTTTAAGGATTCGCTTAAAATCGCTACAATGTTTCACGATGTGGGTAAAGTGGGAATTTCCGATGAAATTCTAAAAAAGCCTGCAAAATTTACTCCCGAAGAATATGCCATAATGCAGCAGCATACATCAATTGGAGCACAGCTTTTTACCGATCCATTAATACCTCTGGATTTAATTGCATGGGATGTAGCATTTACCCACCATGAAAATTGGGACGGCACAGGTTATCCCGGCTGGATTGATCCCATAACAGGCAAAGTAATTTCAACCAATAATGAGGGAAAACCCCTGGGAAAAAAGGAAGAAGAAATACCTTTGGTCGGCCGTATTGTTGCCCTGGCAGATGTATTCGATGCGCTTTGTTCCAAGCGTGTTTACAAGGAACCCTGGACAGATGACGATGTACTTGCAGAAATGAAAAAGCTTTCCGGGACAAAATTTGATCCGGAACTGGTTGATATTTTTTTTGAAATACTGCCTACCATTTTACAGATCCGAAATAATAATCCGGAAGAAAAATAATACTTAAAAGATACATTGCTTTGCTGTTTTATGTAATTTTGTTAATAGTTTATCAAAAGATGCGGCAAAAATTTTTAGTTCCCGTTTATTGTATACTGCTGTGCGTTCAAAATCATAACCGTTTTCTGCCAGGTCAACAGTAAAGTTTCTTAGGGATACCAGTTCACGGATATTCTCTGTTGTATAGATCCGGCCCCTGTCGTCCAATACCGCCGCTCCTTTTTTTAACAGGCGCTCTGCAAGGATTATGTCTCTAGTTAATGCCAGATCGCCGGGCCCGGCTAAGGAAACAAGGGCATCATCGGCAGATCCATGTACGGCAGGACACAACAGCATTTCTGCATATTCTTTGTCTGTATCGCCAATATCCTTAATAGGGCGGTTTGCAGCAAAAATTGCTTTAATTCCTGTCCGCTCTGCTGCCCTTAATACCAAACTTCGTACAGCTACAGGGCAGGAATCTGCGTCAATTAAAATTTTCATGGCTCAGGGCTGCTAAAATTTTCATCCCAATGCTGCAAATATGGTAAAATCGCCGTTAAAAAGCAGTTGTTCACCAGCACTTCTTTTGCTGATAAAAATAGATTCTCCCTGTTTAAGAAACATCGTTTTATCTGTATCATTTTGTGTAACAGAAATTTTTGCATTGCCGTTAAAAACAGTGAATATCCCCATTTCCGGTTTTTCCATCTCTACCGTGATATTTCCGGAAGAACTTTGCAGGAGGTACAGTGAAAATTCTGTACAGGTATCCGCTCCCTTTCTTTGTCCATAACTAAAACAGCCGGGATAACATTCTTTTGGCTCAAGAATTTCCGGCTTAAATGGATCGAAGCTTAAAATATTGAATAGTTCATTTGTATCGATATATTTGGGAGTAAGGCCTCCGCGCAGAACATTGTCCGAATTGGCCATACACTCCATGGCAAAACCGTAGACATAGGCATGGAGTATACCGGCAGGGATATAAAAACACTGGTAAGGCGCCAATTCCAGTACATTAAGATACAATGGTGAAAGTATTCCCGGATCATTGGGATATAGTTGTGCAAATTTTCCGCATAACAGGAGTGAATTGTGCAGGGAGGATTCCTTGTTTGTATCGATAGGAATTTCTGATGGAGTTTCTGCGATCTTTAATGCCCAGGAATTGATTGTTTTTAATTCCCCGTCGCCTAAATTAAATAATGCTGTTAATAATGATAAATAACCATTTTTTAATGAACTGCGCAGTTTTTTGCTTTCTGCGTCGGGTAAAAAAGAAAATAGCTGTTCTGTTTCCGCCGCTTCCCTAAAACCTGCCATGGCAGTAAAGGGAGTAAGGGCACAGACATATTCCGGTTTATGATTGGGATCCTTATAATTCCGTTCGGCTGCTGCAAGGTCAATGCCGGCTTTATTTTCCCGTTCATATCCTTCCTGCGCCTGGATCAAATTGGGATGAGCCTGTATAGAAAGCGGCGTAAAGGCGGCAAGATATTTTAACAAAAAAGGCAGTGTAACAATATCTGAAAGCAGCATATTTTTTTCTGATATTGTTATTTTCGAAGGGCCGCCGGGATGTGTTCCCATCCATAACTCTGCCCAAGGCAAAGCTTGTGGGTTACTTTGTCCTGTTAATGCCGGTATCCAGTCCGGTGATCCCCATGCATAGTGTTTTACCGGATTATCCAGTTTATATAGTTCTGCCATATTTTTATCCTGAATTCGGTATAACCTGATCGATACGGGTTATCATATCCAGGGTTCGCCGTTCCAGTTCCTGATCCTCATCGCTTTTTTGATTTTTCATTTTTTCGATTTCATCGCAAAGCAATAACCCGGTAATGATTGCCAGTTTTACAGGTTCATCTTTATTTATTCCAACAGATGTTCTGGTATTCTCCAGTATAGTCCTGTAGCTGTTTAATAGCTTTTCCAAATAAGCGCTGTCTTCATCAACTAAAATAGAAAAAGAAATATCCAACAAATCAATAGTAAGTTTGTTTTTTTCCATGATTTAGAATATGTCCAGTTCCGCCTCGCCTAAAACTTCTTCATCGGTCTCTTCTTCGCTGTCTTCATCTACAGTGTATATAGATGCTATCCCGCGTACCGGCTGTGACGGCGAAGGCCGAACCGGAGCTGCCGCAGCAACAGGCTGTACCGGCGGAGCTGCCGGCACAGGAGCAGCCTGAACTACCGGCGTTCCCGGTTTGCCTTTAACATTGGACAGGCTTCGTTCTATAGCATCTTCAAACTGGTTGAGTTTCCCCAGAGCCGAAACAATCCCTTCTTCTACCCTGTTTTTTTCTTCACGTAATCCATTAATTGCCTGTTCAAGCTCTTCATTCCGTTTTTCCAGACGGATTTTGTCTTCTGTAAGCTGTTCAACAAAGGTAACAGCACGGGCAATTCTGGATTCCAACTGCTTGATTTGCTCAAGAGTTACCATGTTATGCTCCCAAAGCGGCTTTTGCCTTGGCCGTTACAGCTTTAAAAGCATTTGGATCCTCTGATGCAAGATAGGCGAGCGCTTTCCGGTTTATGGCAATTCCTGCTTTATTAAGTCCCTGGATTAAGCGGGAATAATTTATACCTTCTGCCCGGCAGGCAGCATTTATACGGATAATCCAAATCCGGCGGAAATCCCTCTTCCGGGTTTTTCTGTCTCTATATGCATAAAATAGCGCTTTTGTAACTGCATCTTTGGCTGCTTTAAAATTTGAATGACGCCGGCCCCTAAAACCTTTTGCCAGTTTAAGTATTTTTTTTCTTTGGTTTTTCCGTCTTGGCCCGCCAATAACACGTGACATAATTACTCCTTAGCCGTATGGCAGCATTTTTTTCCGTATTACCGGTACATTATCGTCGGAAAGGATTCCCGTTTGACGCAGCTTCCGTTTCCGTTTTGTTGATTTTTTTGTAAGGATATGGCGAAGGTTTTGTTTTTTATACTTTACCTTTCCTGTTCCTGTAAACGAAAAGCGTTTTGAAGCGCTTTTTTTTGTCTTCATCTTTACCATTACATTATCCTTCGATAGAATTTATACCGGTACTTACTGCTTTTTCCGGAACTGCCGCTGTTTGTTTGGCAGATTTGCCGGATTTGGATTTGGAACTAAGAACCATGGACATAAAACGTCCTTCCATAGCCGGGGGTTTATCCATTATATATTCCCCGTCAAGGCGGGCCAGTACATTTTTTAAAACATCCAGCCCCAATTCCGTATGGGCAAGCTCTCTGCCCCTAAATCGTATTGTAACCTTGACTTTATTGCCCTCTGCAAGAAAGTCCCGGACGTGCCTGGACTTAAAATCCAGGTCATGATCGTCAATTTTTGGCTGCATACGGATTTCTTTAAGCTTTAGCAGTTTTTGCTTTTTTTTCGAATCACGAATCTTTTTTTCGTTTTCGAATTTAAACTTACCGTAGTCAAGGATTTTAACCACCGGCGGATTTGCCTGGGGAGCTACCTCTACCAAATCCAAACCCTGGTTTCTTGCCATATCAAGGGCATCCTGAGTAGGCATTATCCCTTGTTCTCCGTCTTCCCGGATGAGTCTAACCTCCCGCACCCGGATTTGCTTATTGATTCGTAAATCCCTATCCGCCAACTGACCTCCTTCCCATATATGGGAGATGTTGAGTTATCCTAGTATAGCGGTAAAACAACTGCAATGTAAAGCGTTCTGGAGTATGGTATAGAACAAAAACATAAAAAACAGTACTATTGCTCCAATGACTATCTTTTGTTTGCTTTGGACACCGTTTTTTTACTTGTTTTGGCGTTCCTTAAACGATGAATCCGCTTTGGAAAGCGGAACCTGGGCATTGCTTGCAGGAACTTTAATTGCTTTTTTGCGGTTTTTTTTGGGTAATATTATCAATCCCGGCGGATTTGGCTTTTCCCGCTGGGTTTATGCATGTATTGATGTAGTAGCTCTCCCTATAGCCCTGCCGTATTTTATTTGCGTCATTCTTGTTTGTTTTCGCATACTTCCTTCCCAAGCCAATTTAACCAATTATGCCTTCCTTTGGCTTATTCCGGTAGCAGCGATACGTGCTTTAGCCTGGACCAGCTATAATAACCCCATTTTGCTTATCGGAGTACCTGTTTTATGGACAGCCATTACCCTGGGTATAGGTCTTTTTTTACACATTGTCCAGCAAGGTTTTAGCTGGATTGCTATCCCCGCTGTTTTGGGAGCCCTTGTTTTGCCGTTTATAGGAGCAACTGCCTATTGGGCGCTCTTTTCGCAGCAAAACCTTCTTGGCATTGGCTTATTGATACTCTGCCTGGTTCCCATGTTTATTTCTCTTACACTTTCTTTCTTGGAAACCAGGAAGGTGTAGATTTTACCCTTGGCCAGCCGATCCCAGAACATTTTTGTTCTTTTCCGCATACATCTTTTTTAGTTCATCCCTGGCTGGTGCCAAATATTTGCGGGGATCAAACTCTTCCGGATTTTCTGCAAAAGCTTTGCGGATCATGGCTGTCATGGCAAGCCGGCCGTCGCTGTCTATATTGATTTTGCATACGGCGCTTTTTGTTGCCTTGCGAAGCTGTTCTTCGGGGATTCCTACCGAATCGGGAAGCCGGCCGCCGTATTTTTCTATCATCTTGACATATTCGATGGGGACTGAAGATGCCCCATGAAGAACTATGGGGAAGCCGGGTATGCTCTTTTCAATTTCTTCCAATATGTCAAAGCGAAGGGGAGGAGGTATGAGTATGCCATTTGCATCTCTGGTACACTGTTCGGGCTTAAACTTGGTGCGTCCGTGGCTGGTTCCAATGGAAATGGCAAGGGAATCGACCTTTGTTTTGCTGACAAAATCCATTACTTCTTCCGGCTGGGTATAGTGGCTTTCTTCGGCAACGACATCATCCTCTATTCCAGCAAGAATTCCCAATTCACCTTCTACAGAGACATAATCCTTCTGGGAATGGGCAAAATCTACCACTTTACGGGTAAGGGCTACATTTTCGTCATAGGGTCTGTGCGATCCGTCGATCATGATGCTGGAAAAACCGGTTTCTATACAGTCTTTACACAGTTCAAAGCTGTCCCCATGATCCAGGTGCAGAACTATAGGTATGTCATATCCCAATTCATTGGCATATTCTACTGCGCCCCGGGCCATGTTTTTAAGCAAATTCTGGTTGGCATATTTCCTGGCGCCGGAGGAAACCTGTAAAATTACCGGAGATTTGGTTTCTACACAGGCTTGAATTATGGCCTGAAGCTGTTCCATATTATTAAAGTTATATGCCGGAACGGCATAAGCACCGGAGAAAGCTTTTTTAAATAATTCAACAGTATTAACTAGTCCCAATTCTTTATAACTGGTCATTTTATACTCCTTCGTATGCAGATAGCTTGAAGTATAGTAGAATAATCAAAGAGGGTAAAGTGCAGTGCGGATAAAAGCTCTGGTCTGGATTCCATGTATTTTTTTTGCCATACTGGCGTTTTTTTCAATAGCCTTTTTTTCCCGTAAACCGGTGCTTTTGGTGACAGATAAGCCTTTTGAACTGCTGTATGGAGAAAACCGCTCAAGACAAAGACAATATATGCTTTCTTTGCAGCTTTTTCGCCGGATTAAAACGATTAGAATTGCCGAAGATGCAGGGCCGGATCTGGTTGCCCAGGCAGCGGCAAGTCTGTCACGGAGGCCTTTTGCCGCCATTTTTCCCTATCGTTACTGGGAAGGCGCCCAGCGTTATCTAAGTGATCGGCCTCATCATACTGTAATCATTTTGGGGGGACGGAATAACGGTGAAAGCCAGGTTTACGATACTAATGGCTCTCCGGCGCCCCTGTGGCTGTTTACCGATACCGAAACCGATCTATTCAGAGCCGGTGCTATTTCCGGGCTTTATGCACTTGGCGGGGGAGTTGGTACAGATTTAAATATTGCCTTATATATGGAAGGACTCAGCGAAACGGATAAAACTGCTTTTAGCCGTGGTGTAGCGGAATATTGGCCTGTAGGGCCGCTTTTTTCTCCTGAATTGGAAGAAAATCACCTGGTTTGTGCCGTTTTGATGAATAATTTTCAATTTTCTATAGAAAATAACCCCAGATCATTGATTTTGTTTAGCTGGATGAACCCGCTTTTTGCTGTAAAAAATACTCTGGCAATTTTTGACGATTCTCCCTGGGCCCAAATACGTGCTGCTGTGGCGTTTCTTCAAGGCAGAAACAGCCATTCAGACGCTATATATATAGTTCCATCGGAAATTATCTTAATAGGAAGGGATATGATGCCAAAAAACCATCAAATTGAGGTAAATAAAGTAAAAAACCTAAGATATTGGCCGGAAAATGCTGATAATTAAAGAGATGTTTCCAAATATGTTTGACAATAATATTGACAAAAATAATAGAAAGATTTATACTTTTAAGGAAATTATTTTTTTATTTAGTTTGGGGAACTGGGTTTCCCGGTCAAGTTAAAAGGAGTATTGGGATGAGACATAGTAGATTTTGGGTCTTTTGCCTGGTATTGTTGGCAGTGACGGCCCTGGT
>Ga0099364_10010643_pt1 | contig 12632 bp, 11 predicted proteins | sample TergutTh196P3_FD_73070 | JGI IMG/M metagenome (GOLD analysis project Ga0099364, IMG submission 73070) | Microcerotermes parvus P3 segment gut microbial communities from Pointe-Noire, Republic of the Congo - Th196 P3 | ecosystem: Host-associated > Arthropoda: Insects > Digestive system > Gut ... | reverse complement strand
GTCGTATGGTGTTGCTGCCGCCGTCCCACTTGGCAAACTTGAACTCCGCTATCCGCTTTGTTGTTGAAACATCGAATGCCTTACCAGTATTTCCTGCGCCAAGCGAACAGTATTCTATGACCTCGCCATCTTCTAAAATCTCAGCAAGAGCAAGCAGAATACCATAAGCGTGAATGGCAACATCAACCTGAGTGGAAAGGCTTTTGAAATACAGCTTTTCAGTAAGCATTTCCGAAACCCTGTGCTGTTTCACATAATCAACTACATCGTTTTTACCTTTTGCTTGGATTAGTTTTTCAATCTCGGCGATTTGCACTCTTAGGCTTTTCTGGTTAGGCGGGGATTGAGTTTTTATCCCTGAAAATATATTGAGGAACTCGTTTTCTGATTCCATGAATCCGCTAAACTCAAACGAAGGTTCGCTGCTCATGTCCGGGCTATCGTCAAACACTTTCTTTTTCATTAGAACGTTGAACTCGCACACCAACATATCATGGTCGATTTGCTCCACCTGAGCAGCTTCTTCATTTGCCAACGGAGAACCCAAGAATTTGTTATATATCACGTCTTGCAAATGCTTTTCCACTTCACGATATTCTGTTAATTGGCTCTTTACCGGACGAGTTATGTCTGATAAATAGGCTTCGCTTGCGTCATGGAGTAAACAGGCAATCTGCACTTTCGCGGAAAGCCCACGAGCTTTCGCTTCTATAGCGCAATTTATCGAGTGTTGCGCGACTGAATAGAAGCGAATAAAATGCCCGTTTGCACGACACATCAACGATAACGCATGAGCTATGTCCTCGATATGAATTTGATTTGCGTCTGGGGCGAGGGGCGTGAAGTCCTCGCCCATGTATGTGGTTATATGCTCCATGATGATTCTCTCTATTCTATGAGATTTTCTTCTAATCTTCGTCCCACATAGCCATGCTTTCCCATTCTGTAAGACCAGTATCGGCAAAACCAGAATCATCATTATTGCTGTAATCATTATGTCTGCTATAATTGTTGTTGAAATTTGAGCGGTTTTTTTCGTTGTTATCATTAAGCGGTTTTCCGAAAATTGCCCTCAGTAACTTTTTCATAAGATTCTCCTTTATTAGAATGTTTCCATGATAAAACTAATGATTTTATCCTTACGTGTTTTAATCAACGATTTCGTCCACTTCTTTTTCCCTTCGGTCATTTGTTGAACTTCCCGTTGTTGTTCGAGATAGGTATAGGTGCTTCGCTTCTCTAAAAATGGAATATTTCCAATAGAGCCATTATGTTTTTTTGAAATCAGCAGATAATTACCCAAGCAGTTAAGATATTGCTCAAAGAATTCCTCGTCATAATCGCTATAACCGGATGCGGGCTGTTCGTTCTTTGTCTGAGGGGCTATATGTTCCAACTCAGGTTGCTTGATGTCGTTGTAACCCATGAATCGATACCCACCTTTGCCTTGTGAACGGAGGTGGTTTTCATACTTCCATAACAAGAATTTTGCGGCAACGTGATTTACTGCTCCCTGAACTGCCCATTCTAATGATTCATCGTTCCAATACCCCCACCACCATTGGCTGCTATCAACGTGCTTTATCCAATCTATTCTTTCTATAATCGGCTGAACGCTGTTATTCTGTGAGTCAAATGCTTGGTATTCGTTGTTTATCCGTGAACGAATATCTGCCCGTGTTCCTATGAGGCGCTGACGCAACAAAATGCTTTCCAAAGATGATGCCAGCAAAAGAATGTCTTTAGATGCTACGTCAAAGCGATATGCTTTTATGATAAATGGCAGCGCATTACCAATATCTCCTAATTGGATAAGAGAAGCAATTTCATAATTCTCATTGTCTAACGTGAAGAATGAAACGAGATGAGTGAAGCTGTCCTCTAAATACAGCGCGAATTGGGTGGCGAACGTAATCGGATTAGCGTCAAGCTCATCGCGAATTTTGGAAATAACATCGTTTCGTTCAATCCATAATGAGTTGTCGTATACGCGGAATGTGTACAAAAGAACTTCGTCCTCGTCAATATTGTACTCGATTTTGGATATTGATTTGTATATTTGCTCGAATCGTTCCTTTATTTCGGCTATTATAGCATCCATGTCCTTTTCACCCGGCGCAAGGTGAACCGCAAACATCAACTCTGCTTTGACAATTTCTAAAAGAGAAGGTTTCTTTCCTCGGTCATTCTGAAAAATAAACATCTGTATGGCTTCTGGTTCAGATTTAACGATATGTGTGGTACATGATGCGTTTGATACGGTATCCATGATTTTTTCTATATAAGCTGTTGCTTGTTTTTTACTGAGAGCTTTAGTAAAAAAATCATATGCCTGTTTAATTCGCTGGGCTGATGTCGTTTCCGTTCGGACAGCGGCCTTTGACCCGTCAATAACATAGTCTTTCAGCATTTGCGAATCGTAATCAACTGTTTCAAAGCGGTAGACGCTTCCACGCTTGATAATATCTTCCCTGCATTGTTCCTCTTGTTCGCTCAACTCCCGATTTAATCTGCGGAATAGCGCGGATAAAAGTATCACAATAGTCGTTAGCCTTTGCTGTCCGTCAATTATCGCAAAACGGTCATTGCCTTTATCTTCAAATAGAAAATGCCCGAAATAATACGGTGTTTTACTTCCACTGTCAATGTGCTGCTTGATGTCTGCTAAGAATGTGCTTATTTGCTTTGGAGCAGACCCCTCAGTATCAATATCCCAAGAAAAAGCGCGTTGGTATGATGGTACGATTATTCGATTTCCCGCAAGCATTTTGCGTATCGTGGTTACTGATTCCATTGTTTTCCTCCGATTTTCAACAAAAGACTGATTTTATGCTTTATATCCAAACGATTCAAGCCGTTCGGCGCATATATGCCGTTCTTCATCGGTGAACAGAGAGTGGTATTCAGGCTTGATTACATGGGCTTCCACCGACAAATCTAATCGCTTTAGCTCCCACAATCTTGTCAATCCTGATGATGGATTTTTCGTGTGGATAAGCTGCTTCGCCGCCTGATAACCGCCTTTGGATTGAACCATTTGCCAAAAGTATGTAGGCGTGTACCCAAGTTTTGCCGCCGTGTGATAGATGCTTTCCATGTCGCTACTAAATTTGTTTATTAAATCCTTCATAGGTTTAACCTCCTACCTTTTTTGATACAGGCATTGCGAGAGTAGCGTCGTTTTTGCTTTTTCCGTACTGCTTCGGAAAAACGTCTTTACCGAACTGCCAAAGGTATTGGTCTATCTGCTTCAAGTCGAAGTCTTGGAGTTGATATGCTTGGCGGAAGTCAAGAATAACCCTCTTGAAAACAAGGTAGTCGCGCAGTTCGTCGTTTCTAAAAAACGAAAATCTGTCCGTGTTTCGGAAATGAATCAGTAGTTTTTCCACATAGCTGTCGAAAATTGGAAAGTCAAGCGGGTTATGGTGGCTGCAATACTTTGTGGCAAAGGAAAACAAGAGTAACTCTTTGCCTGACTTCGATGTAATCCCATGACCGTGAGCAATATCATTCACAAGTTTAGGGTCGCCGGTTGCTATTCGCGCATCTATGTTGAGGGTTACGATATGTTTTGCGACGGGGTACACGTTAAAAATGTTTGTTCCATAAAAATCATTGAGGGATGAACACTTAATCAGTATTTCGCTGAGTTTCGTGTTTGTTGGGTATGTTTCACGAAAAAGTAAAAACAAGGCTTCCTCCTGCTCTGTGTACCCGGAGAGTTGTTTCCATTTTTCAAGATAACCAACAACCGCTTCTTTTGTGGGTCGGGGAATTGTGGATGTTGAGGCTGTCCGAATGGTGCTTCGGGTTTTGCTTTCTACTCCCGGTTGGCTTGTCGGTATTGGCTGCTTACCGTCGAGATACTCCAACAAAATCCTTAACGAACGCTCATAAATTGACGCATTGCTGCGAGGGTCTTTCCTTCCGCGACTTGTAAAATATGATTCAAGTTTTCGCCTGTACGAATCGGGAATCGTCCTTTCAGAAAGCACCCGCTCAAAATCCATGCCAAATTCATCGCCATACCGTTCAAGAAAGAATGCCATAGAAATCGTCGAACTGATATTGCGGTCATTCGGGAAGCGTTTTTGCATATAATCTTTGAAACCGCTTCGTAGTTCATTAGTGTTCATTTGCTTCACCTGTTAAGTAAAAATACTTTCCGTCTTTGATAATGATTTGAACATCATTATCAAAGACATCAACGGGCTTGCCAATCATCAACTGGTTCGTCGTTTTTTGAGCGTTTATTTTTTGCCCCAAACCAGTCTTAAGCTCCTTGTACTTCCATTTATCATCAACGAGTCCGGGGATTGCTGCGAAGAAACCCTCGACGCCAGTTTTGTTTATTCGGTTTTTATCTATATCAATACCAAGCAACCCAACCTGTTGCTGATGCCACTCATCCAACGCAGTTCTGACTTTGTTTGACTGCTCCAGAAATGTGTAGAACATTGAATAGCAAAACTCATTCGTTCTTTCGCCCCTTTCGAGAAGATATGTCAGCTTACTTATTTCTTCCAAAACAGACATCAAAATGTTTTGGTATTCGAGCAAAACGCAAAAACTATCTACGCTCTCTTGATATTCCTTGTAGTCGGGTTTTTGGTTTTTCTTTATAGTATCGTTGATGTCCAAATTTACTTGCTGAAGCAACTGAGTTCCTTCGCCTTTCAAATCGTCTAAGGTTTGCAATTTCCTGTTCCGCAACTCATCGTTTTCCAATATTTCTGCGCTGAAATTGGTAATCTCCTTGACACGAGCAATCAGGGCAAGGATTCGGCTCTTAAACTCGCGGTCTTGAAAATCGCTTATCTTGTCGATGTTTTTACTCATGGCTTCAATTTTGGAATTGATTTCAGACATATAGTATTGACCAACGACAAAAGAGCCTATGTTCATCACGTTAGCGATTCCGTTAGCCATTGCGCTTGCCTTTGAAACATTTGCCGGGTCAACTTTTACAAGATTTGCGTTTTTCATAATTTTATTCTTACTGCGAGAAAATGCACGGAAAGCACCCTTAACCTCTTTGGATTTTGCAAGCGCAGCGCTCGGAATATCTATTTTGAACAATTCTACGTTTTTTAACGCTTTGTTAGCGGTGGTCTTTGCTATCATCTGCGCCGCGCCCGGAATAGTGTTTGATATTCGGGCAATGACCGTACTGTCTGTTATCTCAAACAATTTATTGTTGTCAATCGTAACTGTTGCGGGCAACTGATTAATTGGAATTATTATTTCGCCGCTACTTGATGCTATTGGAACTATGCCCTCAAACCTCAAAGAATCCTCTCTTTTTGCTTTTCTTTTAGAAACCATCAAACCAATAGCTAAAGTGACGACGACTAAAACCAAAACAATTATTAAAGCATACTCCATGACATCACCCTCCGTTTAGTTTGTCCTAAGTGCTGTATTCCATTGCGGATTGTACAAGCCGATTAACTGCCTTTCTACCCTTACGATTTCATCATCATCTATCAATGGGCAGACATAAAGCCCAATCATATCGGCAGAATCGTTTACCATGCTATTCATGCGACAATTTGATAATTGCCCATCTATGTAGCAATTCTTTGGTGAAATTGTGCCGTACCCTTGACCATTGAATCGTCTATCGAAGGTGTCAACAGTTAAGCCGATATATACGACAGTATCCCCCAACACGTAGGCATACAGTCCTTTTAATGGTTTAATGCTCTTATCGACCAACGAGAATTTACAGTACGCCAAATCGCCGTATTTATTTAAGAAACTCCTATAAAACGTGTCACCGCTATTTTTTAGGTGCAGAACAAAATCGCCTAACGGAAAGCTAAGATAGTCACTATACCGCTCCATAACGATATTTTCGAACTTCTTATATTTATTATGGGTCTGTTTAACCTCAGAAACTGTTGTAAGCAGAGTTTTTCCATTCTTGCGGGCAAAGACATTTGTTTGGTCGCGCTTAGAAATGTTTATTTCGCTTCGCAAGAATTTGAACGAGGTATTGTCGTTGAGTTTAAGCGTAATGAAATCAGTAAGCATTTCGTGTTTACCTCCCTATGCTTTGCGAGAACCAACCCGCGAAGCCATAAACTCTTGTATTTACGCAACGGTCGGCTCATGCTCTTTACTGAATAAGTCGCCCCATTGTACAGACTTGTGTTTCATTTCGTTTTCGCCTCAACTCATAATCATTAAGTCTGCTTTTGTAACTCAATTTCCTCGCCTTGTTCCAAAATGAGTTTGCTCGGCGCGTTCCACTTTTCGCCTTTTTTGCGGTATGATTCGCCGGGTTTCAAGTGGATAAGGATATTACGCTTTGCACCGATAATACTCGCACACTCGGCGGCTTCTTTCAAACCCATATTGAACAGACCGTCGCCGGGGAATAAAGCGTAGTCAAGTTCCATTGCGACGAACGATTCCATTTGCTGCGTTTTGGATGTATCGCCGCTTGCGTAGAGCTTAACGCCGTCAATCGTGATGATATATCCTACGCACAATTTCGGGTCATGGTTCTTGTTATTTGCTTCAACGGCTTGAATCAATATACCATCGAAGTTAAAGCTGTTATGAGTGCCGCCTTCGAGAGCTTCTGCGTTTGTGATTATGCGGCAGTCCGGCTTTTGAACGCAGCGTTTTACTCTGTTGTGGTCTGTATGCTGATGAGTGACAAGAATGATATCAGCGGGTAAATCATATCCCTTTCCTTTGTATGGGTTGATGTATATAATACGCCCATCGTCGGCGGTCAGTCGTAGGCTTCCGTGTCCTTGAAAAAGTAATTTAGGCATGATTATATATCCCTTTCCACTTCAATCAATCGCAATAAGCTGGACTGTTGAGGGAGCGTTCACATCGCCGTATGTCTTGCGTAGTTTTTTAGGCACAACTAATATCTCCGTTTTCTCGCTTTCGGTCGTATCAAGTCATAGCTGTTATCAATCATACGTTTTAATTCGTCCTCCGGCACATCACCGCCGAGCGTGATTGTATTCCAATGAATCTTGTTCATGTGGTAGCCGGGAGTGACGTTTTCAAACATTTGCCGTAGGAAATCTGCTTCAAATGGGTCGCATTTAAGATTTACGCATAAATTGTCGTTACGCTCGTATATCATGGCGAATATCTTTTTATTCGTTTTATGGCGCATAACCGTCCATCGTTTATCATCCGTTATATCGTCAAACGGATAATCCTCGTAGACGACAGGGAACGTCAAGCAGTAGTTGATTATTTCTTGTCGCATCATGTCAATATTACTCATCTAACATATCTGCACAGAGTAGGCATACACCATTGGAAATTTCTACTCCGCTATCGCTTGTCGCTCCGCAAAAATCACAAACAAACATCTTGCCGTTTGTGCTGCCACAGATTTCACAATAACCATTTCCAAACTCATTATCATCGGTGTAACCGCAAATTTCGCACTCAAACACGGATTTACTCTTTTTCAACACATCCATATTACTATGCTTTGGTTTTGTTTTCACAACATCAGTTTTATGTAAAACATCTTTAGTTTTACGATTCACGGGTTTATTCTCATTCAACATATTTATATTACTACGCTTTGGTTTTATACTTACAGTAAAAGATTTGTGTAAAATGGTGGCGGGGTTTTGACTAAGGATTAAAACAGATAACTCGATATTTTCAATGTCATCAATACTGCTTATTCCAATCTCCATAAGTGTAGTACTCATAAAATCCATGTTCAATACTGCTTTCCTACCTTGCATGACATCGATAACACCCGCAGAATATGTACCCATAAAACCATTCACAGACTTGCCTGTAACTGTTACCATAATTTCATTCGCGGAATTATTTACAATTAGCAACCTTACGACTACGAAAGCGGATGTTTTCTCAATTTCAATTAACGAAATGGAAATGCCCTCTTTTTCAAAGAGTATTTCTGTCGCTTCTTTTTCATTATTCATAAGTTTTTCAGTTTCAAGTGTTTCATTATTATCCCGTCGGCTGCCAGTTGCTTCGATTATCTCGATGTTATCCTCATTGAAATGTTCAGTAAGAGTTGCAATATCACTTATTCTCACAACTTTAGTTCTATGTAAAAAGGCAGTGAGGTTTCGACCAAAGATTAAAAAAGATAACTCGATATTTTCAATATCATCAATACTGCTTACTCCAATCATGTCCATAAATGTAGTACTCATAAAATCCACGTTCAATACTTCCGCCTTACCTTGCGTGAATTTGAATGTATCCGTACAACTTCCAACCTTAAAACCGTTCACAGACTCGCCTCTAACTTGTATCAGAAATTCATTCGCGGAGTTATTTACAATTATCAACCTTAGGACTACGAAGGCGAGTGTTTTCTCAACTTCAAATAACGAAATGGAAATGCCATCTTTATCAAAGAGTCTTTCTGTCGCTTCTCTCTCAGAGTTACTTTCATTACATTCTGCACATATCTTTTTTGAGTTTTCCATCATTACATTCTCCTGTAACTACACTATGGTTTTATTCTCACAACATCGCTTTTGTATAAATCGTCATAAGTGTCACGATTAAGGATTTTGAAATAAAACTCGATAGTTTCAATGTCGCCAATACTGCTTACGCCAATGTCCATAAGCATACCGATTTCTAAATACAATTTAGCTACTGCTTTCTTTCCTTGGATGACTTCACAGCTCATAATACCATGAACCATAAAATCGTTCACAGACTCGTCACCAACGTGTACCCGGATTTCATTCGCAGAGTTATTAACAATTAGGAACTTTATGACTATGTCATCAGAATCTTCTTCATCAACTCCAATTCCAATTAACGAAATGGTAATGCCATCTTTATCAAAGAATACTTCTTTCGCTTCTCTCTCATTTTTCATAAGTTGTGGGTTTTCCATCATTACATTCTCCAATCTTCAAATTAATTGATTAACCTGTTCTATCCGGCAAGCCGTTTCATTACGAAGAAAATCTCCGCTTCACCAACGACCTCGCCTGTAATGCTTGCCCAAACGTCTTTGTATGCGTTTAGTTGCGGCTCATACATTTTATGAAGGTCATGCGATGCTTCTGTTTCCTCGTTTCGTTGTTGTTATGTAGGGGCATATCTGCGTGTCTGTCCTGTTCCGGGGTTTCCATCGTTTGCAAATACGATGCGGGATTTGGGCAGACACGTAGATCTGCCCCTACGGTACATACATTTTGTCATCCGTCCATTTTTTTGGATTGTTTTGAATGTATTCGGATATTTTCATGTACGATTGTTCATTTTGGATGATATGTTCGTAATAATTACGTTGCCATAATTTTTTGTCGAACGGTTTCCAATCCATTGTTTTGACACCACGGATGTAATCGTTGGTCGTCATCGTTTTGAACCATTGCACAACCCATTGTAGGGGCGAACCTATGTGTTCGCCCTGGTTATTATCACGCCGTATACATTCCAACGGTACGGGGGATGGGCAGACACGTAGGTCTGCCCCTACGGTGAATATGACGTGGACATGATTCGGCATAACAATAAACGATGGGATTTCAACATTGTTAAATTTGTTTGTCGTTTCCGTAATCCATTTGTCAATCATTTCCCCGGATGGATTTTTGTACATTGTCCCATTTTTGATTTCACCAAACAAACATTCACGGTGTTGTACGCATATCGTCACAAAATACAAACCTTCTTTGGAATAATCATACCCCTTTAATCTGATTGAACGGCGATGATGAATGTTTGGATTGTATGTCATTCCATATCCTCCGGTTCTTGTCCCCTGCTCGACTCCGCTGCCGTCCCATTCGTCGGTCAAGGCTTTGCGGACTTCGATGGGTTTTATACGTTGGTTTTCAACGGAATCAAAGAATTCCGAACGGCTTGCGTGCTTGGTGCATGTGGCTGGCGGACGGCGGATGGCTTTGTATATGATAATTTCTTACGGAATTAAGGATATAGAAAAGGCGGCCGATTGGCCGCCTTTTCTATCATTTCGGTTCGTACATTTCCTTCTGCTTCAACAGGAACTCGTAGCGTTCGGCTGCATCTTTTTCTGCAGCAGCGAAGAGCTCCTTCGCACGGTCGGGGAACGAGAGCGACAGAGAGCTGTAGCGCACCTCGCCCATAATGAAGTCGTTGTAGCTCGTGGTCGGCGCTTTGCAGTCGACCGACAGCGGGTTCTTGCCCTCAAGCGCCAGGCGCGGATCGAAGCGGAACGTGTTCCAGTACCCTGCTTCGACTGCGTTTTTCATCTGCTCGATGGACTTGCCCATGCCGATGCGAATGCCGTGGTTGATACATGGCGAGTACGCGATTATTATCGACGGCCCATCGTAGCTCTCCGCCTCTTGAACAGCCTTGAGCGTCTGTTGGAAATTCGAGCCCATCGCGATTTGCGCAACATAGACATAACCGTATGCCATCGCTATCTGCGCGAGGCTCTTTTTCTTAACTGTCTTGCCCGCCGCCGCAAACTGCGCGACAGCTCCCGTGGGCGTCGATTTAGACGCCTGGCCGCCTGTGTTGGAGTAAACCTCTGTGTCGAAAACAAGTACGTTGACATTTTCGCCTGATGCCAAAACGTGGTCGAGCCCTCCGTATCCAATGTCGTATGCCCAGCCGTCGCCTCCGAATATCCACACGGACGGTTTTACAAACAGGTCTTTGTCAGCGAGTATTTCCCGCGCTGTGCAGCAAATATCGCATTTACACAGCTTGCTTTCCTTGTCAAAATAATGTTCAAACGCTTCGGGGGCAGCTGCTTTCCAACCCTCTATTTCTTCATCGTCAAGCGTACTCCCCCAAATGAGCGCATCCTCAAATTCTTTCGAAGCGGCTTTCGAGGCTTCTCCGTCGTCCATCGCGGCGAGCCACTTCTCAGCGGCTACACGGAGAGGATGATCGCCTTTCATCCATTCGTGTTCCGCCGATAACATCTTTTTGACTTTGTCAGCCAAACCTGCGCGGCGCTGTTGCATTGCGAGCGCCATGCCAAGGCCGAATTCGGCGTTGTCCTCAAACAGCGAGTTCGACCATGCGGGGCCGCGCCCCTCGCCGTTTGTCGTATACGGCGTCGACGGCGCGCTGCCGCCCCAAATCGACGAGCAACCCGTCGCATTGGCAATGAACATCCTGTCGCCGTAGAGCTGGGTGATAAGCTTGGCGTATGGCGTTTCGCCGCATCCGGCGCAAGCGCCGGGGAACTCAAGCAGAGGTTTGAGGAACTGCGAGCCTTTTACGGTATTTATGGCGAACCCGGTTTCCTTCGCAGACACATTGGCGACCGCATAGTCAAAATACTTCTGCGCAGGCGCCGCTTCGTCGATCAAAATCATTTCCAGAGCCTTGTTCTTAGCCGGACACACGTTCGCGCACGAACCGCAGCCCTGGCAGTCGAGCGTCGAGATTATGATCGCATATTTATAATCCTCGTTGCCCTTGCCCGTCATCTGAATCATCTTAGTGCCCTCAGGCGCAGCCGCCGCTTCGGCTTCGTTGAAAACGAACGGGCGAATGACCGAGTGCGGGCAAACATAGGAGCATTGATTGCACTGAATGCAGTTTTCCGGCTTCCAGTTCGGTGCCTCGGAGTTTATCATGCGTTTTTCATATGCCGACGTCCCGGATGGGATCAGCGAACCGCCCTCGGTGTCGAGGAAAGCGGAAACTGGCAACTCATCTCCGCGCATCAGGTTCATCGTACACATGACGTCGCAGACGTAGTTTTTAACGCTTTCACTTCCGACAAGCTCGGAATCATCGACGGCGTCCGGCGCAGGATTTTTCCAGGAATCCGGCACGTCTACCTTGACGATGTTCTCGATGCCCTTGTCGACGGCGGCATTGTTCATATTTACTATGTCGTCGCCTTTTCTGCCATATGTATCATGAATGGCTTCTTTCATATACTTTACTGCGTCGTCGATGGGCAATATCTCCGAGAGCTTAAAGAACGCCGCCTGTAAAATGGCGTTGGTCTTGTTCCCGAGGCCGAGATCTCTGGCTATCGTAATCGCGTCGCAGGTATAAAGCTGAACATCGTTGTCCGCGATATATTTTTTTGAGGCGGCGGGCATACGGGCGGTAAACTCGTCGGCATCCCAGGCACAGTTAGCGAGGAACACTCCGCCCGGTTTAACATCCTGAGCTAAATTGAAGCTTTCGAGGTAAGCCGGATTGTGGCAGGCGACGAAATCCGCCTTTGAAACATAATAAGTAGATTTTATCGGACTGTCGCCGAAGCGCAGATGGCTGATAGTAACGCCGCCCGACTTGCGGGAGTCGTATTGGAAATACGCCTGAACCTTCAAGTCCGTATGGTCGCCTATGATTTTGATTGAGTTCTTGTTGGCGCCAACAGTCCCATCGGAACCGATGCCCCAGAACTTGCACGATTTGGTGCCTTTCGCTGTCGTATCCGGCTCCTCATTGACCGGAAGCGACAGGTTGGTTACGTCGTCTGTGATGCCTATTGTGAAGCTGTTTATCGGGTTATTGGATTTCAGATTCTCAAAAGCCGACAGCACAGCTCCCGGAGTCGTGTCCTTCGAGGATAGGCCGTACCTTCCGCCGAAAACGCGTACGCCGGGTATAGCGCCTGTGGATAGCGTCGTTGCCACGTCGAGGTACAGCGGCTCGCCGTTTGCTCCCGGCTC
>Ga0099364_10010642_pt1 | contig 12632 bp, 10 predicted proteins | sample TergutTh196P3_FD_73070 | JGI IMG/M metagenome (GOLD analysis project Ga0099364, IMG submission 73070) | Microcerotermes parvus P3 segment gut microbial communities from Pointe-Noire, Republic of the Congo - Th196 P3 | ecosystem: Host-associated > Arthropoda: Insects > Digestive system > Gut ... | reverse complement strand
TATGTAACGGCAAGTACAGCACTTGCCGTTGGATTTTCCATCACGATAATGGTAATGAGTATGGGATTTTTGCCTCCGATTGGCTTCCTGTTGTTATGTCCCTTTTTGTTCCTGCTAACGATTTTGGCTGTAATCTTTCCCATTATCGGAGCGGTCAAGGCCAACAATGGCGTTGCATGGAAATATCCGCTGTGCATTTCTTTTTTCAAGTAAGCCGGAAAGTGATGAAACATCAAGAGCCGCAAGTGTAGCGCAACACAACTTGCGGCTACACCCGTAGGTTACGGCGGAGTGCCGTCTCCACTTGCGGCTCTTTGTTTTTGCGCAATCTGAAGATTGCGGCTCTGTTAACATTTCCGCAGCATAATCCTACTATCCGCCACCGATGCACCCTTGCCTTCGGCATCACGCGGTAAAAACAAATTCATTGCCCAGTAATTCGACGAGTTGGTCTGCGGCAAGACTCTGTAAATCGTAAGTCTTTTCGAGTTGGCGAATCACCGTTGGAAAACGCTTACGAAGGTCCCCTCTCATAACATCGTCAAGAACAATGTTCTGACGTATTTCCTGTATTGATTCATCCCAGTAAAGATGATCCAATACATCAAAAATACATGGAATACGGAGAAGAGTGAGATCCCCCATAACGGACTGTGAAACCCTATCGAATTGAGAGATAGGTCTTGAAGAAACTAATTTATGGTGCAGCGGAATTTTCCATGACATGGCGAGAAAATGGCGGTTATAATCCGGCCACAATTTTGGATTATACACATAGTAAAGTTCATTATTGACGCTTCGGCATCCAAAAGAATCGGGCGGACATACCGAGTCAAAAAAGAACAGACTGAGCCAAGACCACAAACCGCCATTCGATACTATTTCATCAGGAGTTAGTATCGGATCAAGAAGAGCGTGAAGATACCGTCCGGCTTCCCCTTTGGTTTTGAACTTTTTGTCAACAACATCACCTCCCCCCGGCACTTCCTCGGTCAGAGAGTCGTTTTTCAAAATTTGTCTATCGATGGGTGCGAGTGGATCCTTTCGTAGCATTTGAATAATGCCGCGAAAAGCATCGACACCGCCTTTGTTGAACTGCCGTAATTTCATGATGTTTCTTTTGGTTGCTTGGTGTAATGCTGTGTGAAACGATATTTTTCGCTGTATCTATTGACAACGCTGTCTATCCATGTTTCGGAATCTTCATCCCACTGCCCGGCTTGAGTTCGAGGCTTGTCTGGTGCAAACGTTTTTGCAAACTTTATCCAATTTGTTTTCCACCCGCCATCTTCGTCTCCGTCGTCGCCTCCCTCATAAACGGCTCTGCGAAGAACTTCCCGTACAATCACAGGAAAGACCAGAGCATGGAAAGTGGGGTTATTCTTGAAACTGTCCTCAAGCCCTTCTACCGTTTGATTGAAGAGTAAACAGACAGTATCATCGTTGTCGCCAAACTTAAGCCGCCAAAGTTGCTCTCCTAATTCGCACGGTGCAAAGTCTAAAATACCTTCCACATGTTCCAGACTGTGTCCCGATGCATTGATTGGTTTGATGTGCTTCGCTACGCCCAGCAATCTCCCGATTTTCTGCGAAGTATCAATGACTTTCAGAGCAAACCGGACTTTTCTTTCTTTTAATTTTTCTATCGGTAACTCGTCGAGAACAAGGTCTTTTTCCGCCGATATATTTTTAATGCGTCCAAAAGGAAAACGCAGAACGGTTGTAGCACCCGCACAAGTCGCTTCAATAACAACTTCTGCATCAGGAGAAAAATTGAATTGGTCTAGATTCGGTTCTGCTCGGAACGTGTACAAATAGGGGGGCGGTCCCTCGATTATTTCCACTCTGATTAACGAAGGCGAAATAGGTACTCTTCCTGTGGAATTTACCCTATGGATTAGTTTTTGAGTCATTATTCAACCTCCTTTTCTTCGGATGGTATTTCTTCAACTTTGACGTACAAATCCCGGTGAATGTCAAAACCGGTGATTTTCAGAGAAAAGTCATTTGATATATCCCGAAGGATAATGGAGTTACCACTTACAACTTTTGCTTTTGCGTTCTGTACCTTATATCTCATTCTGCCGCCCGTTTTAAGTTCCTGCATTAGGTCGAAATCGAACTTAGTCCATTGCCCCAATGGATCACCTTTGGTTACATCATAAGCCAAGAGAATTTCAAGACGGACACCCTGGGGAATATCTAGCAGGGGGGCATGGCAAACACGAAAACCGCCGAGAACGTCTTCGACAGCAAACCATTTTGGGTTTGGTTCACCACCGGTTGTTGTGTCAGACGTACTGTCAGGCTGGTCTGAGTCTCCGAGAGATTTATCTGGTTTTTTGAACGTACTGGAAGAGTCCGAAACGTCTTTACGTTCCAATGAGAAAAATTCGCTCAAAACATCGCGGTCAGGTTTTTCGGTTCGTGGCGAAACGGTTTCGTAGAATTTGGAAATAATTTCCTTGACAAATTTGACTCGTCCGATCCAATCTTTCCATTTTTCGTCTGGGCGATCAGTGGAAGTCAACCAATCCTCGTGTGCGGGTCCCTCCGTATCGCCCAACAAGGAAGCGAGACCACCGCCTTCAATATGACGATTACGATCAATATACACCAATCCGCGTGTATGGTTGGCTTTTGCTTTCAGGGATTTGATTTTGGGAATTGTCATTCCTTCCCGAATATAATAACTGTCCGGCGAAGTTTTCCGATCTTCGCGTTGGAGAAAGACATAAAAGAAATCGTCGCATGGAGATTCGGACTCTTTTTTAAGAAGCCGAATGTGAATTTTCGCAGCGACCAGTTTTCCCGCTTTGAATTCCGTTCGAAGCGTTTCCAAGTCTTTCTTTGCAAAAGCCAAATTTTTATCTGAGATATTTTCTTTTCCCCAAAGTTCAGAGAAAATCATCGGCTGTTCCGCAATAGCCAAACACTTTTTGGCAAAAGCAATCGGCGGTGGAGAGTGGCGTTTTTCCGTAATTTTTCCCGTCCAATTGATTTTTTGACATTCCGCTTCGATGGTTTCATCTGTCAATGTAATATTTAAGCCGGGAGCGACGATTTCAACGATAAGTTGTTGACGCAGAATCGGTACGAAGAAGTTAACGGCGACTGCCTTAAATATACTCTCTCCGGTCATATTGTTGATTACATAAGGCACCACCACGGACAATCCCGGCTCATCTTTTTTTCGGGTTAGTTTCCATTCCTGTCGGAACTGTTCTACCACATCGTAATCCTCAGTAGGTCGCTGGACTGTGTCCCTATCCGCATTTTCATCTTTTTCGCACCAATATCCGATGGGTTTCCAGACAGTACCAGCAAATTCGTGCATTTTGAGAACTGCCTGCCCCATCACCAAGTTACGCTGATCGGACTCACGAACAGTGAGTCCCAACATACTCCTAACACTGCTCGCTCTCTGAAACACTGACTTGCCAAGCCCCCATCGTCCCAGCGCATCTCCTTCTTTATCACTTCGCCCGATGTTTCTCCAAAACCGAAAAAAGTCCTGTTTTCCTTTGGGTGGGTGCAAGCCGGAGAACATGGGATCCCCTTCGAGTCCTCGTGTGCCGAAATCTTCACAAACCAAGAAACCACTGTTCAATTTGGGAGCTCCATAGGTATTATAAGGAACGCCAAATTTCTCAAGCGGTGCTTCTAAACGCTCAAAATAATCTTTCAAACGATACTGCGGCGGCATATCTTTCTTCGTATGCAAAGCGAAACGCACCCGAACCGGCTTTGCAAAATCAACAGAGGCATCAAGAGAATTTTGGATGGTCTCACGAACTACTGCTTCAACGACTCCTTGGTCCTTCGTAAAGTGTTGCGACGTGTGCGGATCTTCGAGTGTTTCGGAACGCGACCACCTATTAAAAACCCAGTCCATGTGTTGTATGTTTTTCGTAAAAAATGTGATTTGAAAAAGTTCTTCCGGGGTCGGTACCGCATCCCCGGCTCTTTTGTCCCTAACTTACGTTACGGGCTCCGTTAACATTTCCGCAACATAATCCTACTATCCGCCACCGACGCACCCTTGCCTTCAGCATGCACAATCAACGGGTTAATGTCAAACTCCGCCACCTCAGGATGATTCACCACCATCGCCGACATACGCAAAATCACATCAATCACCGTATTGACATCACGCTTCGGCGTACCACGAAAGCCGTCCAACTTCTTGAACGCCTTGATCGAACGTACCATTTCTTCCGCTGTGACACGCCACATCGGTGCCAAACGGAACTGCACATCCTTGATCAACTCGACAAAGGTTCCCCCCAAACCGAACATCATCAGCGGACCTAAACCGCCGCGACTGCAACCGACAATCACCTCTTCCCCCTCTAATGCCATCTGCTCGATCAGAATCGAGTCAATCTTCGCGCCCGGCACATTCTTGCCGATGTTGGCGTAAATCGTGTCGTAGCCTTTCTTTGCGGCATCGGCACCCTCAACGTTGAGCAGAACACCGCCGTCGTCGAACTTGTGCTTCACGTCCGCCGACATAACCTTCATCACGACTTTGCCGCCGATGTCCGATACAATCTTCGCCGCCTCGTCCGCCGACTTTGCAATGCCGCTCTTTAACAACGGCAATTTATAGCACTCGAACAATGTCCTACACTCCGCCTGCGTAAGATACCGCTCCGTGTCTTTGCCAAGATAGTCGGCAATGATCTTGCTTGCCTTCGCCATGTCCACGTCTTTGTATTCGACGTATTCTCGCTTGGCAATCTTCCGCATTTCGACCAACCGCACAGCAGCGGCAAGCGATTGCACAGCATTTTCAGGAAACGCATAATTCGGTACACCGTTCTGCACCAAGTTGTCCACCCCTTCAGCAACCTCTTTGATTCCCATAAACGCACCGACGACCGGCTTGCCGATTTTCTTGATAATCGGCGGCAAAACTTCGCCAATCTTGTCGGTATCGGTCATCGACTGCGGAGTGAGTACCACCACTCCCATATCGACGTTCGGATCATTCATGACGGCTTCCACGGCGGCTTGATAACGTTCGTAGTGAGCATCGCCGATGACATCGACCGGATTGTTCAGAGCGGCGGCTTCCGGCAGAACCGGCGGTTTCAGTTTATCTTTCGTCGATTGTTCGAGCGTTGCCAATTTTAGACCGGCGGCGATAGCGGCATCGGTCGCCATAATGCCGGGACCGCCGGCGTTCGTAATAATTCCTAGCCGGTTGCCCTTGGGGAGCGGTTGCGTAGTGTAGAGAGCAGCCAAATCGAAAAGTTCTGCCACGCTTTCGGCACGTTGTACCCCTGCCTGTTTGAGAATCGCTTCGTATTCGGCATCAGAACCCGCCAGCGAACCGGTGTGCGAACTGACCGCCTTTGCCCCTTCGGCACTGCGACCAGACTTGATGCAGATAATCGGTTTGCCCTTCTCCCAAAAAGTTCTGGCGGCAACGTCGATGAACCGACGGGGTTCGCCGATGTCTTCGAGATACATCGCAATCGCCTTGGTTTCGGGATCGTCCGCCATGTATTCGAGGAGATCGCACTCCTTGACATCGGCTTTGTTTCCGAAACTGACGAACTTGCTGAATCCGATCTTCCGGGCTTCGGCGTAATCGAGAACAGAGGTACAAAACGCCCCGCTCTGGGAGATAAAACCGAGGCTTCCTTTGAGGGCAATTTTGGGGGCAAAACTTGCATTGAGGTTGATGGCGGAATTGATGATACCGAGGCAGTTCGGTCCGATGAGGGGAATTCCGGCTTCGCGGACGAGTCGAGTGAGTTCTTTTTCCCGTTCTGCGCCTTCGTGTCCCGATTCCTTGAATCCGGCGGAGATGATGATAAGTCCTTTAACTCCTTTGGCTTTTGCTTCGCCGACGACACCAGGGATGGCGAGGGCGGGAAGAACGAGAATGGCGAGATCGACGTTGCCGGGAATGTCGCCGAGAGTTTTATAGACTTTTTGACCGTGCAGTTCGTCGGCTTTGGGATTGACGGGATAAATTTTTCCGGCGAATTGATCTTGGACAAGATTGCGGAGGAGGTCGTTTCCGACGGTATTGGGTTTGGTAGAGGCTCCCACGACGGCGACGGATTGGGGCTTGAAAATAGCATCAAGTTTACTAGCGGACACGGTACTATCCTTTCACTGGGGTTAAACGATAAAAAAGACCGGCAGCCCTGACCGCCGACCAACGATTCGGATAGGATATCATAAAATAGCACAAAAATAAAGAGGGCGGATCACAACGACTGAACGCAAGGGTGCGTCCACCTCTTGCGGGTACGATTGGTTTTGAATACGCTCTGCAAGAGCGAAGCAGTGATTTCGTGTTTTATCGCACAATTTCATAAGTCCTTATATAACGGTAGTTTACGTTTATATTTTTCATGAATAATTCGTCAAGTCAGATATAGGGGTGTCCAGAAATGGACACTTTTTACCCCCCAAATCTGATGAAATTATGGACACATCACAATCATCTCCGCCCAAAAAAGAACAACAACGGAGGCACTGCCTTTGTCCGAATCAACGGCAAACGAATCTATCTTGGCAAATATGGTGCGCCCGAATATTACGACGACGGCTTTGCTTGTTTATGGGCAATCGCCGCCGCCACGAAGCCGTCGAAAAGCGGATGCGGACATGTCGGTTGCGACTTAAACTCAGGATGATACTGCACACCCACAAACCAAGGATGATCCGGCAGTTCAATTACTTCCACCCATTTGCCATCGGGACTCGTACCGGCAATTAAGAAACCGAGACTTTGTAATTGTCCAAAATCCTCGACAGAACAACGAGTACCGCTATGCCGTTCCGAAATGTCCGTCCTCCCATAACAAGAACACGCCTTGCTGCCCGCAACAAGGCGTGTTGGTTGCGCCCCAACAGAGCCGCAATTTTTGGATTGCGGAAAATGCCGACGAGGTTGGCGGCTCTCTGCAACTTGCTGAAAAACGCTATCGATTCCCAAGAAGGGAATCTTGCGCTCGCGGGCAAGTCGAACCGCTCGTTGAATGTTATCAGAACCGCAATCGCAATCTAAAGATTGCGGCTCTGTTAACGTTGAATGTATCAAAATACCGTCCACATTTTCTAACTTTTCCAAATCGACCTTATCGCTGGACATTCTCACGACCCGCACCTTCGTCCGGTGTTTGATTCCTGCATGGTCGAGTGCCTCATAAATTGATTTATAAGCGTCCCGGTGCCGGGCGTATTTGCCGATGACCGCTATTGTAACTTCGTGCAATGGATTGCGGAGCCGGTTGAGCACCTCGTGCCAAGCGGTTAAATCCGAGGGGCTAACGTCCGTCCGCTCTTGCCAAAAGAAATCCACAATCCGCTGATCGAGACCATGTTCTTGTAATGTAACAGGAATTTCATAGATCGAACATTCGGCATCCTTTTCTTCGATGACATTTCGGCTCTCCAAGTTGCAGAACAGAGCGATTTTATTCCGCTCGGCACTGCTAATGGAGTGTTCCGTTCGGCAAATCAGCATGTCCGGCTGAATACCGATCTGCCGCAACCGACCGACGGAGTGTTGAGTCGGCTTCGTTTTGAGTTCTCCCGATGATTTAAGAAACGGGATCAACGTCAAATGCAGAAACAAACAATTTTCCCGACCGACATCGAGAGCAAATTGCCGAATCGCTTCCAAAAAGGGAAGACTTTCAATATCGCCGACGGTACCGCCGATTTCGGTCAACACGACATCGACATCGTCGCCCCGCAGAGTGCGGATGGCCCTTTTGATTTCGTTGGTAATGTGCGGAATAACTTGTACCGTTTGTCCGCGATACATTCCTTTGCGTTCGCGGCGGAGGACGTTGCGGTAAATTTTACCGGTCGTCCAACTGCTGTTTTTGGTAAGGGGGCTCTTGGTAAATCGTTCGTAGTGTCCCAGATCGAGGTCGGCTTCGGTGCCGTCATCGAGGATATAGACTTCGCCGTGCTGGGCAGGACTCATCATTCCCGGATCGACATTCAGATAGGGATCGAGTTTTTGCATGCGGATATTAAGACCGCGTGATTCGAGAAGCATGCCGATAGAGGCGGCGGTGAGTCCCTTGCCGAGGGAACTGACGACACCGCCGGTAATGAAAATGTGCTTGGTCATGGAGAATCCATTCTACCGGAAAAGCAACGTTGTGCCAACGTCCGAGTTCTTTGATGTTCTCGCCAGAATATGCGCCAAATTGTATCAGATATTCCGATTTTTCCGATTCTGCCGGTTTTTCGGAAAATACATTTAATAAAAATTGCTCTTGACCCGATTTTGGAAAATCGTAACAATACGCAACCGAACGGAAAGACCGGAGGACTGTCCCCCGATCTCCGGCAACAAGGAAGCACATCCCTAATCACTCACGGAGGAATACAAGTGAAAAAAACTCATTGGATCACACTGATCGTTAGCATCGCCATTGTACTGGGAATCTACGCTGTTCCCGCCATTACGCAAACCCAGCCGGCAGCACAACAACAGGCACCACTGCCCTATCTCGTTGCTGTCATTGACCTTGCCCAAGTCATTAAGCAGCATCCTGACTTCATTGCCCGGCAGGCAAAACTGGCAGAAGATGTGAAAGCCGCTGAAGTGGTTTTCAAACAGCGGGAAGACGAAATACTGGGGCAACGAAAGTTATTGGACAGTTCCCCCCACAAGCCGGGAACGCCTGAATATCAGCAGCAACTCGAGTTGATTGCCAACAAAGCGGCAGACTTCGAGAAAGATGCGAAAACCTACCAGAGGAGGTTTTCTCTCGAAAACTCCAGAATTATGTACGATACCTATAAGGACATCAAGGCGGCTATCGACAGATATGCCACTCGCATGAGCATCGCACAGGTTACTGACTATAGAATGGAATTGGAAGTCAATCCCCTCGATCCTGCAACGGTTGCCGAAGATATGGATCAGCGGCTCGTTTGGTTCAACAGCCGTTTGAACATCACGCCGCAAGTCATCAATGAGATAAAAAGTGCCGCCGCTGCTCGCGGTGGAATGCCGCAAACGGCAACGGCACCTGCCCCCGCCGGTCAGTTACAGCGACCCTTGCAGTAATGTTTTTGCCGTGAAAAGGTAGGTAATTCATAGAGCCGGTACTCCGGTTTCCAGATTACCGGCTAAATAGTTGATTGCCTGCCTTGTCCCTTCAATAATTTCCCCCATCCAACCGCCGCCCATGTCCAACACGATTGATGCCCGTTCGCTCTTTGCCAGTAAGGAAGTCGGTAAATCCTTTCGGAATCAAAATTCGATCACCCAAAGCGTCAGTCTTACCGGCTTCGGCTTCTGGACAGGAGAAGATGTAACGGTTCAGTTCCGACCGGCACCGCCGAACAGCGGTCTCGTCTTTGTCCGTAGCGATCTGTTCGGACATCCGCGTATCCCTGCCCTCGTGGAATATCGGGAAGAGAAGCCCCGGCAAACGTCCCTTGTCTGTCGAGGTGCCCGCGTTGATATGGTCGAACATGTTCTTGCCGCCCTGCACGGTTTGCAGATCGACAACTGCGAAATCTGGACAGACCAGCCGGAAATGCCCGGATTCGACGGTTCGAGCCAAGTATTTGCCGCCGCCCTGAACGAAGCAGAAATCGCCCCACAAGCTGCTAAACGTGCCATTCGGATCGTAACGCGAGCCTTTTACATCGGCGATGACCGGTCGCACTTCATTGTAACGACGAATCGTCGTGGAACCTGCGAATTCCAATATACACTCATTCCCGAAGAGCACTATCCGATCCCTATGCAGCGGTGCCTGTTTGAACTCTCGCCGGAAAACTTCTGCAACGAGTTGGCACGGACACGGACGTTCATTGCCAAGCACGAGGCGGATGCACTCCTCGAACAGGGACTTTGCCGACGCGTTACACCGCAGAACGTGTTAGTATTGACCGAAGAGGGACCCATGGAAAACAGTTTTCTCTACGAAAATGAATGTGCCCGGCACAAGACGCTAGACATGGTCGGCGATTTTGCACTGCTCGGTTGTGATTTAATCGGAACATTAGAGTCTTTTCGCGGAAGCCATAGTCTCAATGCAGAATGTGTCCGACAGTTGCTCGAAAAGACAATGCTCCTCGACGCGGAAACTCTCGCTCGATCATGTCAGGATCAAGACTTTTTTCGCGAAGCAGCATGAAGGAGGCAGGAGTTAGAAGTTAGGAGATAGAACTACAGCGCAATGAAGGGGTGCGATATTGGAATACCTACTACACCCACCATAACCATCATCAACTATGCTAAAAATTGGAATAATCGGAGCAGGTCGTTTAGGTTCTTTTCATGCGGATAAGGTTGTCGACCATCCCGGTGTGGAATTGGTCGGAATCGTCGATCCCTGCAATGCAGCACGGAATAGTCTCGCACAAAAGCATAGCATTCGGATGTTCGATTCGTTCGACGATATGTTGCCGCTGGTCGATGCCGTCATTATTGCGTCGCCGACGTTTTTGCATTTCGGAATTGGAAGTGCGTGCCTTCAATCGGGCAAACATGTTCTAATGGAAAAACCGATGTGTGCGTCGCTTGCCGAGGGGAGAAAATTGGTCGAACTTGCCAAACAGCAGAGACTCGTCTTGCAAGTCGGACACGTCGAAGAATTCAATCCGGCTTGGGCGGCGGCGAAGTCTGCAATTCGGAACGACTTGATGGCAGGCGAACCAATTCTTATTGATGCCGCCCGAACGAGCGGATATACGTTCCGCAGTACCGATGTCGGCACGGTGTTTGACATGATGATTCATGACCTTGACTTGATACTGTCGCTTGTTGCGTCTAGTGTTTTTTCGGTGGATGCGATTGGATTTCATATTATCGGCGGACCTCATGAGGATGTGGCTCATGCGCGTCTTCGTTTTGAGAATGGTTGTGCGGCGAACGTGTTTTCGTCCCGCGTGGCGGAAAGAGCGGAACGAACGATGAAGATCACGACGGCAACGGCAACAGTAACGGTCGATTTCGGTACTCGGACGACGACGTGTCATCGAGCCGACGAGACTGTTTTGCAGGGAAAATTTGCCCCGAATAAGGTTCTGCCCGATTCGGTGCCGCTTTTATTGCCGACGTTCATGAAGGACGCTTTTACATTGGAGACGCAAACGCATGATGCGGTGGACGCATTGGCAGCGGAGTTGGACGATTTTGTGGTGTCTATTCAGTCGGGTAAACTTCCTCGTGTTTCCGGCAGTCGGGCATTGGAGTCGGTTTCCGTAGCGGAAACGATTGTTCGTTCCATTTCCAAGGGCGGATTGCATCGTCAAGATATTCGGCGCGTGGCGTAAGAGTGAGCGTCGCAATTTAGGCAATTTGGGCAGTCTTTTTAGCGATATGAGCGAGTTTTTGTTCATTACTTTCGCAAATCCAAGGCTCCTTGACCAATGGAGGATCCGTCAAACGACGAGATAAATAAAAAATCGAACCCAACAAAATGTTCGCCTCGCCCATCCGCCAATCCGTATCGTAATCCTTGCTCAACGCACGAAAATTACTCATCCAACCTATCGTCCGCTCCACTACCCAACGCTTCGGTTGCACGACAAACTTGTGTAACTCCGTTCGCTTCACACTTTCAAACTCCCAGTACTCTCATCGTACGTCCCAATCACGAATGAACTTGTATCTCTTTGCGTGCGATGTCAGTGAACGCCTGTACATTTTGCCAACAGCAATCTAAAATCAGTTCTGCCAAAGGGATACGTTCCTGCTCCAATCTTATATTCTTCTCACGACATCGGAGGAACGCCGCCTTTTCCTCTTCATTGAGAAATGGCGGCATATCGATCCGTCGTCCATTGCCCGACGTTAGAAGAGACTCGAAACGCTCTAATGTTGCAGTGTCCATAAACAAACTCTGGACAGTCGGAAATGTCTCCCGAAAACTGGACAGAATACGAAACCCATCGGTATCCAAATCGCCCCAATAATAAAGTTGACAACGATGAAGCCAAGGGGCGTACTGCAACGATGTTACGCTATTTCCCAATCCGCCGAGAGCAATGGTGTTCGGCAATGATGGAAGCGTGAGTAAAGAAATTTTGTTTTCGACAACAATCACACGAAGCCTTTGTACGTCTAAACCGCTAAACGATCGAAGCGGCAGTGCAAAATCTAACCAAGGAAAATCTAATTTCTGTTGCAATTCGGAATCAAGCAACCGCATGCGAATCAACGACTCATCATACCGCAAAAAATATCGGCGTGCAAAATGGTCTTCGTCGGCACGTATCGCCGAAGGAGGAAGGATAGTGTCGAGCCATTGTCGCAGAATTTTTTGAATACCGGGACTTTCTATAAATTTTGTGTGAACGCCCGCCGCCGGTATTTCCCGCAAGAAAACGTCCGGCTTTGGATGCTCCTGAAAGTATGTGAGTACAGCAATCAGAGGTTCGATCCTATCGGCAAGTTCAGAGAGTATCGGCAGTTGCGTTGCCAAACATTGATCAAGTACCGGAAAGGCTTCACGAATTTGCGTAGCAACAGACTCAATGCGGCGAAACTCTTTCTTCTTTTCTGTAAGAAAAAGATAGTCGTCGCATGTATCAATAGACTTGTTGCCTAACCCTTTTCATGCTTTTTCTGCGTTGAGTATCGCACAGACGAGTTTCGTTCGCAACAGGTGTTTGCGCCGCCGGTT
>Ga0099364_10010641_pt1 | contig 12632 bp, 7 predicted proteins | sample TergutTh196P3_FD_73070 | JGI IMG/M metagenome (GOLD analysis project Ga0099364, IMG submission 73070) | Microcerotermes parvus P3 segment gut microbial communities from Pointe-Noire, Republic of the Congo - Th196 P3 | ecosystem: Host-associated > Arthropoda: Insects > Digestive system > Gut ... | reverse complement strand
GCGGGCAAGTTCCTCGATGATTATTATGAGAAGCAGATTTTCGAGTCCGACCCATTCGCAAGGATAGATCAGACGGGCGCGGGCAAACTCATGGAGATGGCTGTCAAGCTCGGGCTGGAAGCGCGTCCCGACCTGAAGCTCGGCATCTGCGGGGAACACGGCGGCGATCCATCTTCCGTTGAATTCTGCCACAGAGCAGGGCTCGCGTACGTTTCCTGCTCGCCATTCCGGGTACCGATCGCAAGGCTGGCAGCAGCTCAGGCGGCGATAAAATAGTTTCAGTGTTTGGTTGCTGTCTAAAATAGTAACGTGGAGAGAGATAGCGGGGGACTTTTTGTTTCTCGCTGTCTTTCTTTATTGTTACAGGTCACGCTCAGCAGAAAAAGGGCAGTGGGTATCCAAAAAACTCGCAATGATTACAGTCCGCACACAAGTTTACTACCAAAAAGCTAGTTTTCTCAGCAGTACTCGTGCGTTGGCTGTAATCAACCTGTGTTTTTTGGATACCCACTGACCTGTAACTCACGCATAATAATTGAACAAGAGTAACGAATCTGTAACATGACAATTTACCGGCGGTGTAGTATAATACCGAGCATGGAGGTGGTTCAGATGAAGCAGCGATACATTCCGTTGGAAAAACGTTCCAAACGGGAACAGCGCGAATACCACGCGGCGCAGCGCGGCAGTTGGGGCGGCTTGAACCCAGTGACGCGGAAGCCGCCGAACCCAAAAGCGTATGACCGTAAAAAATCCGGGAAACGGTACGAACATGAACCGTTGCCCGGTTTTTATTATATCAAGCTAGCCGAGCGTTTATGGTTAGTCTAAATGAAACTATATAGAACAATAGATTTATTTGCCGGTATCGGCGGTATCCGCCTTGGATTTGACGAGGCTTTCAAGGGAATGACCGAAACTGTTTTTGTCAGCGAATGGGACGAACACGCACAAAAGACCTATAGGGCGAATTTTACTGAGGCAGTAATAGCCGGAGACATCACTCAGATATCCGAAAATGATGTGCCCGCATTTGATATTTGCTTGGCGGGCTTTCCTTGTCAAGCGTTCAGTCTTGCAGGACAGCGGAAAGGGTTTAAGGATTATTACAAAGGTATAGCGAGGGGCACTCTTTTCTTCGATGTCGTGCGTATTTGCGAAAAGCACAAACCAAGCGTTATCTTTTGCGAAAACGTCAAAGGATTGGCTATTCACGATAAAAGGAGAACTTATAATATTATTAAAAAGACATTAGAAGAAATCGGTTATACGGTTTACGAGAAAATTCTTAACAGTCGAGACTTCGGCGTACCACAAAACCGTGAGCGTATTTATGTTGTTGCATTCCGCAATGATATTGATAGTGCCGGTTTCGTTTTTCCCGAGCCAACTGACTACACCAAACGTATAAGAGATATTATTGAGGATAAGCCGGTATCTGCAAAGTATTATTTAAGCGAAACATACATCGAAACGCTCCGCCGTCACAGAGCAAGGCACGAGGCGAAAGGACACGGTTTTGGTTACGAAATACGAGATTGGGACGATGTTGCAGGAGCGATTGTCTGCGGTGGTATGGGACGCGAGCGAAATCTCTTAATAGACAGTAGACAAACCGATTTAACTCCGGTAACAAATATAAAAGGCGAGATAAACAAAGAAGGCATTCGTAAGATGACACCGCGTGAATGGGCAAGGTTGCAAGGTTATCCTGATACTTACGAACTACCGCTTGCGGACGTGCATTTGTATAAACAACTCGGTAATTCTGTTACCGTACCGACAATAAAAGCAATAGCCGAGCAAATAAAAATAGTAGTTGATAATAACAAGATAGAGGCTGAGATAAATGCTTAGAGGCAATAAAGGCGAATGGTCGGAGGTTTATTTATCAAGTTAATGGTTTGTCGGAATCGGACATGATTCGCATAAATGCGGCGGCTTCCATTTATTCAATCCGCTCACAAAAGCTGTTGAGCCAATAGAAGCGATTGAGCGATTGGCAAGCGAACTGTTTTTGCACGAAACTGAGTTTTACACTACCCTGTCTTCAACTCACAAAAACATCGCCATATAAATCGGCAGGCAGATAATATCATCCTTAATCAAAACATCCTTTGTGTGGAGGATATATGATTTGGACAGCTTGGATGAAAATTTCTTCTTGAACTTATCCAAAGAAGAATTTGACTTATAGCTGCCGGATTTGACCTCAATGGGTGCGATTTTCTTGTTTTCCGTTATAAGAAGTCCCGTATCAGCCATATAGCACTTTTGAGTCGAAAAATCCGCGCTCAGCGCAAGTCCGATCCCGGGGTCTGTTGCATTAAAGCAGGTGTTTACGAGCATAGCTTCATTGAGCCAGACAAAAGAATCCTCGTAGCTTCTGAATCGGGCTTGTTTTGAAATTGAGGACAGCCGGTATTTCTTTTCTTTTTTTGAAAGCTGACCCGGAATCCCGTCAAATATCGCGAAAACCTTATCCTCATAACCCTCTGCAAATTTGGAAACATCATCACGGTAAAGCTTTAAAATCCGCCGCTTGATGGTGTCAACCGCTTCGAAATTTTTTGTTTTTGCATATTCAAGCACAGCCTGAGGCATTCCGCCTATAAGGACATACTGCCGGAAGTCGTTCATTTATCGAATACGCTACTTTCGACGGTTGTGTATCCCTGACAAGCATCACCATCCCCGATACGGTGACATCTATCAACAGTTATGCTTTCTCGGGAACCGGTCTTATAAGCGTCGTCATTCCTGACAGCGTGACCACCGTAGGCAATGCTGCTTTCCTTTCGTGCGAGTCGCTGGAAACCGCCATTATCGGGCTTGGCGTTGAGAGTATCGACGAACAGGCTTTTGGAGAATGTGAGAATCTGATAAATGTGGTAATCCCGGGTACACGAGAAGTGTTTAGCTTTACCGGAGACCCATTTGAAAACAGCGACAATGTTCTCGTCTGGGTGCCTTTCATTTCCCTTGCAACAACACGTCCCCCTAGTCTTCGTTCAGTTGAAAAAATCGTTTACACAAACAAGAGTTAATTTTTCATCCTTTGCTGATTCTTCGGTCAATGCCGACGTGAAGCCGGATTTTGAGAAAAGAAAATAGTGGATATCCCTTCCTGTGAATATGGCGGCCTTTTCCTTTAATTCTCTGTAAACCTTTTGCCCTGTCTCCTCGTTTTGCCATTTACACTCACAGACAATCATGCTGTCTTTGGATGCCGCGATTATGTCGATTTCAGTTTCCTTTTTCGTGATAGGGCTGCTGCCCCACCATCTTCCGATCGTTTCAAACAGAAAAGGCAGATTATCTTTGACATTAAGCCGCAGCAAGTACTGTTTGCATATCGATTCAAACACCCTGCCCATGTATTCGGGAATAAATGGTTTTATTCTCTTGCCATAAATGTCGTCATAGCCATTTTCGATCAGCGTTACCATATTTGGGACGAACCTATGCCAAAAGCGGTACATCTGATCCTTAATATTGTAAATGCCATTACGGTCGCTTTTAGAAAACATCGGAACCTCTTTTTCCAAAATTCCAAGATCCATGAGGTTTCTGATATACTTGGCAACCTTACTGTCCGGTTCTTTGACTTTTGTAGCTATCTCGTTAAGCTTTGTCGCACCGCCCGCAATAGCTGTTATGATCGTATTATAAAATGCCGGCTCACGGAGTTCCTGCTTTAGCAGGTTTTGCGGTTCTTCATAAAGAAACCCGCTTTTTGTAAAAAACGCCCGCGCAATTCCATCCTCAACCTTGCCATACTGTGAAATCGCATTTAGATACTGTGGGACACCGCCGGTTACGGCATAACCCAGTAGCTTATCGTGTTGGTTTGCGCCTGCGAAAAACTCCGAACTATCATAATAATCAAGCGGCATAATACGAAATTGTGATGTGCGCCTGCCATACAAAGGGCTTTGATATCCAAGCACTTGGTTCTCCATAAAGCTCATGCTTGATCCGCAGAGAATCAATAGGATATTCGTATCGCTTAATATAGTGTCGATATATTTTTGAATCTCGGATGAAATCGCAGGAGAGGCTTTTGCGAGATAGGGATATTCGTCTATCTCGACAACCAGTTTTTCTCCTTTTGATTGCTTGGCGATATATGTAAACAAACTCTCCCACGTCGGGAAACTTCCCAGGGCGGAAAGCTCGGGAAAGACCGCGAAAACGCTTTGAGAAAAATTTTCGCGGTTAATAATTTCGGTGTTCTCCGTCGCCGTGAAGCGAATCGCCTTTTTATTGCCGCGTCTAATAAATTCCCCAATAAGGCTTGTTTTTCCTACACGGCGTCTTCCGTATATGACGGCAAACGCGAACCCGTCACGCCTGTATAGTTCATCAAGTGACTGCAATTCCCGAATCCTGCCGCTGTCAAAGAACTGTCTCATTATTGCCTCCGATGGAGCTTCTGCTCTTTAAACCCGCATGTTCCTTACTCATAAGTTCCATACTTACGAGTGAATTATACATCAAAGCAACCTATTTGGCAATGAAATTATTTTTGTGAAATTATTTTTCGGAAGACATGGAGACTCTTGTCTTCTCGCAAAATTTGACACTTTCTTTACACATAAAGTATAATAAATCAACGTTTGAAAAGTTCCAATCTGCCTGAACGCGCCGATGTAACATTATGAAATAAAGTTGAGGTTTTTGCTATGAGACGCAAAATCGGTAAATTCGGAATCATCATTCCAATTTTCGCTGTTTTATTGGCAGCATTCTTTGCGTTGGGCGCGAGCCCTCCCGGAGTAATTGACAGCGGAACCTGCGGGACCGACCTGAGATGGACTCTTACAGACGACGGCATCTTGACGATCACTGGCGCAGGGCCTATGGATGATTTTGACGAGGGCGACCCGCCTCCGTGGAGCTCTCGTTCCGGCGTAATAACCCATGCAGTTATTGATGCCGGGGTAACAAGCATTGGCATTGAGGCTTTCTATGGACACTCTTCGCTGCGTTCCATTGAAATTTCAGAAAGCGTGAAAAGCGTCGGAGCGCTCGCTTTTTCCACATCCGGCCTGACGAGCGTTACGTTCCCGGACAGCGTAATTTCAATAGGCGAAAATGTTATCACAGGATGCCGCGACCTGCATACCGTCATATTCGGCAATGGCATTGATAATCAAAGCTTTCACAACACATTGTTGGCATGGTCCGGCGTGCTTGATTCGCTGCAAAATATCGTGGTTGGCACAGGAGTGACCGAGATCGGCGGCTCATCGATTGGATTGCGGTGCCCTAAGCTGGAGAGCGTCACGTTCGCGGAGGGCAGCCAACTGAAAATCATTGGCGAGCAGACATTCTCCAATGCCAGATTGCTCCAAAGCATCGACATCCCTGCAAGCGTGACCACTATAGGCGAATCTGCTTTCTCCGGATGTGACTCGTTGGAGAGCGTCACGTTTGCGGAGGGCAGCAGCTTGAAAACTATCGGCGATTCTGCTTTTCGCAATACAGCGCAGACAAGCATAATCATCCCTGATACGGTGACGTCCATAGGCAGTTTGGCTTTTAGAGATACAGGGCTGACAAGCATCACCATACCTGACAGCGTGGAATCCATTGGTGTACAGGCTTTTCTTAATTGCCAATCGCTGGAAAGCGTAACATTGCCTGACAACCCCAGTTTTGTTACAATATTCTCGGGAACATTCGAGCGATGTGAATCGCTGACAAACATCAACATCCCTGATACGGTGACGACCATCGACGATTGGGCTTTTTTGTATTGCGAATCTCTGACAAATATAGATATCCCGGACAGCGTGGAATACATCGGAGAGTGGGCTTTCGGAAATAGCGGATTGACAAGCGTCACCATCCCTGACAGCGTGACCACCATAGGCCAGCAGGCTTTCGAAAGTTGCCAATCGCTGGAAAGCGTCACCTTTGGCTCGGACAGCCAATTGGAAACCATTGGCTACAGGGCTTTTACAAATTCTAGTCTTCGTAATATTAATATCCCAGATAGTGTAAAAACCATAGGCGGGCAGGCGTTCTCCTTTTGCCAATCGCTGGAAAGTGTCACTTTGCCTGATAACCTCGATTTTATCATTATCGAATATTCAACATTCGTCGATTGCACTTCACTGACAAGTATCACTATCCCCAATACGGTGACGACCATCGGCTTTGCTGCATTCGCGGACAGCGGGCTGACGAGCATCGTAATCCCCAACAGCGTGCAAAGCATCGGAGATGGTGTGTTTTCAGGGGGCGAATCGCTGACAAGCGTTGTTATCGGAACCGGCGTGACGGTGATTCCCGACAACGCTTTTCAAAACTGCACAGAATTACAGCATGTATTGATCCCAGGTATGCGGCCATCGTTTGACATTTTCACTGACGCTTTTTTAGATGCAAACAGCGATGCTCTCATATGGGCGCCTTTTGGTTCCGTTGCACTAGAAGCGGCAGACAACAATGGCCTCCGAACTGCCTATTTACCAAATCTGGGCGAAGTATCGGTAATGCATGAAAACGTGGACGGCGTTCTCTATCAATATTTGCCTTATGAATACGTGACGAAAACGGAAGAAGTGCCGAATAACCACGGCCTCGAGTTCAGCATTACTCCCGCGCTCCCCGCCGGCCTGTCACTCGCCGACGGCGGCGCGGCGGACACAAGCGGGCTTATTCCTGGCACGATCTACGGAGCGGCAGTAACCGTCAGCCCCGACGTAACTTATACTCTTACGGCGTGGCCGAGGGGATTGACGCCAGATATATACAACGGGCGTGCGGTGTTTAATTTTGAAATAAAGCCGCTGTCCGAGCATCCTGAGCTAAATGACAACAACAGTTTCAGCACAAAATACGAGTTGGTTCACGACCCCGGCGGCGATGATGATAACGACGGGCATATCGGTGTATACAACACCGAAACAGAAAGATATGAGATAACCGGGCATATCAACGATGTGTTGGGCAATCAAATCCTGTATATAGACAGGGCTGATGTCAGCCGGTTTGCAGGACTGTGGATAGACGGCATTGAAATGACGCGCGGAACCTCACCAAGCAACGGGGATTACAGGGCGGATCGCGGCAGCACGCGGGTCACGATATTCGAACAGACTATAAAAGAGCTTGAAAACGGCGAACATGTGGCCGTCGCGGCGTTTTATACGGTCGATCCGCAGACCGGCGAATACACCCGCGCCGCGTGGGAGAACTTTGAAGAAGGCAATCAGCTTGACATCGTCGCGCAGAAGTTTTACGTGAATTTAGAGGGGCGCGAAAACGGCGGCGGCGGGGAAGAACCGGGTGGCGGCGACAATACCGGTGATGACAACACCGGCAATGACAATACCGGCGGTGACAACACAGTTAACAACGATCCCGGCAACTATGACTCAGGCACCTACGATTACGGCAACTATGATTATGGCAGCGTAGACAGGGGTCAGGATACAGGGGACAGGGGTCAGGAGACGGGAGGTACGACACCCGGAGGGACAGCGCCAGACGGCACGGCTCCCGGTGGAACCGCTCCCGGAGGCACTGCTCCCGGTGGAACTGCGCCGGACGGAACGGCCCCCGGCGGCACGACACCTGGAGGTACGGCCCCTGATGGAACGGCCCCTGGCGGCGCAGCGCCCGGAGGGACGGCTCCCGGTGGAACCGCGCCTGGAGGCACAACGCCCGGTGGAACCGCGCCTGGTGGAACCGCGCCCGGAGGTACGGCTCCAGACGGAACGACACCTGATGGGACAGCGCCCAGCGGCACGGCCCCCGGAGGGCAGGGGATTGCGGATCAAGTCCGCAATGACGATGGTAGCACGACATCCGGCGGCACGACACCTACGGGTACAGCATTCAGCGGGCTGCCCGTCGGCCCGGACGGAAATTTCTACTTTGACCTTGACGGCAGCGGCAATCCGATGGTTCTGAGGATCGACATACCATTTGAGGAATTTGAAGAGCTTCGCATGAACGGCCAGACGTGGATTCAGGGCACGGACTACACGGCGGCCTCCGGCAGCACTGTAATCACCATCGGCGCGTATCGGCTTGACCGACTCGACGCGGGAACGCACACTCTCGCCGCCGTGTTCGAGAGCGAAACCGTTGAAATAGTCTTCACGCTCAACAAAGCCGGCCCCGCCGGGGCATCACCCTCGGTGCCCGGCGGCGCGGCATCTTCCGCAATCGGCGGCGGGGCAGGTGATATAACGGCGCCCGCGCAAAACGGCGGCGCATTGCCGTTCATCATCGCGGGCGCGGCGGTCGTCGTACTCGCGGCGGCGGTGACATTGGTCGTTAGAAAAAAACGCGCCGCGTGAAGGAGGCGAAAAGATGGGGGCCTATTGTCTTCCAACTCTGGGGTTAATACCTTTTAGTACCATATTTTTAATACCATAAATGTAGAAAAAAATGTTGAAAACTATGCAATTGTGGAATATATTTGACTCATTCTTGTGAAGCTCCAATAGAAAGAGGGCATTAGTATGAGAAAAAGGCATTTAGCAATTGCAATAATAATAGCGCTATTGCTTGTATCCTGCGCGTGCGGCCCGGCATCAACAAATCCCACTCCAACCAACGAGCCTGCCGCAAACTTATCGGCGACAGTGAACACGACACAGCCGGCTAACGCCCCGGGGAATGCCCCGGCGGAAAACGAACCCGAGGCGCCAACCGAACTACCGGAAAATGAAGCGCCTCTAGGACGAGCTGAAAGGGGTATTGCGCCACCGGCAACCCAATCTCCGCAAAGCGGAGTGCCGCAGTCATATGAAACATACTCGGAGCTAATAGTATACTTCATAGACGTTGGCCAAGCGGACAGCGCCCTTGTCATATGCGACGGCACCACGCTGCTCATCGACGGCGGCAATGCGGCTGATTCCAATCTCATTTACGCATTTTTGCAAAAGCACGGCATCACGCACATCAACTACATAGTCGCGACCCACGCGCACGAGGACCATGTCGGCGGACTTTCGGGCGCGCTTAACTATGCAACCGTCGATGTTGCCTATTGCCCCGTGACGCAGTATGATACGCGCGCTTTCGGAAATTTCGTCACTTATCTCGGCAACCGGGGGGTGTCAATAAGCATACCAAATCCCGGAGACACGTTCATGCTTGGAAGCGCGGCCGTTGACATTCTCGCTCCGATAAACCAATATGACAATCCAAACAATTCTTCCATTGTCCTCAAAATCACGTTTGGGGAAACGAGCTTTTTGTTCACGGGCGACGCGGAGCGCGAAGCCGAACAAGACATTCTCGAACAGGGATACGACCTGTCGGCAACGGTGCTGAAGGTTGGGCACCACGGGAGCGACTCGTCAACGTCTTATCCGTTCCTGCGCGAAATCATGCCGCAGTATGCCGTCATATCGTGCGGGGCAAATAACAGCTATGGGCATCCCCATGAAAATCTCCTCTCCCGCTTGCGCGATGCCGACGTGACGCTTTTTAGGACTGACATGCAAGGTGACATCATTTGCGTGAGCGATGGCAGAACTGTGAGTTTCACTACTGAGAGAAACGCGAATGTCCGGACTAATCCGACGACACCGACGGAAGCCCCACAGCAGCCGCCCCCGCCGGCAGCGACCGCGCCCACGCAGCCTACGCCTCCGCCTCCATCAATTAGTCCTCCAACGGCAACGGGCAGCCGCAATTATATTGGGAACATTAACTCCTTGAAGTTTCATTACCCAAGCTGCAGGACCCTGCCGGCGGAGCATAATCAGAAGTTCTTTGACACACGGGAGGAAGCGGTATACGCAGGATACGACCCTTGCGGCAACTGCACGCCGTGACGCCGCCTTACACAAAACTTGACAGTTTCTCTACACATTTATATAATAAATCAACGTTTGACGATTAATAATATACTGTAGCGCGCCGATGTAACATAATAACAGAAATGTTACATGGCAAGAATTTCCTTGATATCTCAAAGAAAAATCAGAGCATTAGTTTGCTCCTGATTCGGAATCTATAAAAAAAGCAGGGTGGAACCCCTTGCAATTACACAAAAAAAGACCGATGTAACATTTCTGTTATTATGTTACATAGATTCAATCAAAAACGGAGGGCCTCAATCATGAGACGAAACACGGTTAAGAAGACAAAACTGCTGCCTGTGCTGCTCTTGTCAATACTTGTTATTGCAATTGTCGTGCTGACCGTCGGGGCGATGCATGTCGGGGATTTGGGCAATGGCGTGGAATGGGAGTTCAATGACGAGACCGGCGAACTGCGAATCTTCGGAGACGGGCCGATTCTAGAGGAGGGATTCAGCTATTGGTCTCAGTCAAGTCCTTTTTACGAACACAATACAAATCCTATTGGGTCTATTGTGACCGTGGTGATTGAGGAGGGGATCAATGCCATCGGAAACGGGGCTTTTTCTGGTCAACAAGCGATCAAGAGCATAAGCATACCGGACAGCGTGACAAGCATCGGCGAAAGGGCTTTAGGTGACTGCTACGCGTTGGAGAGCGTCACCATACCCGGGAGCGTTGAAACCATCGGCGACTATGCTTTCTCTAATTGCATGTCGCTTAAAAGCGTCGATATCCAAAACGGCGTAAAAAGTATCGGCGAAGGTGCTTTTGCTGCCTGTTTGGAGCTGGAGGGCGTCACCATACCCGGAAGCGTCGAAACCATCGGGAATTTGGTGTTTGCACATTGCATTTCACTGCAGACTGTTGCCATTGATGAAACAAATACGCACTTTTCATTCGATGGCGATATTCTTTACAACAAAGATAAGACCGTGTTGATTTCTTACACCGGTGCAGGGCAGCCGAGCGAATTGACCATTCCTGACGGCGTGGAGGAAATCAGCCGCGGTGCTATTGCTTTTGCTCTAGCGCTAGAGCGCATATTTATTCCAGGCACCGTCATAACCATCGGCGAAAATGCTTTTTTCGGTTGTCCCACACTTGTAGACGTAGTCATCGGAAAAGACAGCAGGCTCTCCGTCATCGGCGATGAGGCTTTTTCAGGTTGCACAATGCTGAACAGCATAAACCTGCCGGACGGCCTTTTGACAATCGGAGAACGAGCCTTTGCTGGATGCGAGTCTTTGGAGAGCATTTTAATACCCGGCAGTGTTAAAACCATCGGTGAAGAAGCCTTTCGTGAATGCGAATCTCTTGAAAGCCTCGAAATCCGATATGGCGTGGAAAGCATTGGCGATTCTGCTTTCATAGTTTGCATTTCGCTTGAGAGCATCATCATCCCCGGCAGTGTTAAAACCATTGGGGAATACGCTTTCGGATGGTGCGAATCACTAAAGAACGTTGATATCCCGGATAGCGTGGAAACCATTGGTGAAGGCGCTTTCTGGGGTTGCACCGCACTTGAAAGCGCGGTTCTAGGAACCGGCATAACTTCAATTGACAGTTGGGTTTTTGCAGACTGCCCGGAGCTGCTGCATGTCATAGCGCAGGCGCAAGGGGCGTTTGCAATTGACGACGATGCTTTTTTAAATTCCCCCAACGTCATGATTTGGGCGCCTTTCGACTCAGGGGCAATCGCCGAAGCAAGTAGAATGAGCATGCGCTATGCCTACATACCCACATCCGACGAGATGATATCAAGCATAGGCGCGATTGAGACGGTATATAAGAACGTGCCGTTTGAGTTTGTCCCGGTGACCGGCGTGCAGGACAACTATGGGCTCCTGTTTGATTTGCAGGGGACGCTCCCTGCGGGGCTGGCCTTTGACGACGGCCGCGACCCGGCAAGCGGATATATCCCTGGCACGATTTACGGGGTGCCGCAAACCACGGACGAATTTGAGTTCATCATCTCCGCCACGCCGAGGGGCCTTGAGGGAGTTTACAGCGCAAGCGCCGAATTCACGCTTGTCATCGCCGACCCCTTAGACCCCGTTGACGGGCTTGATTTTGAAGAAGAAGTTTACAGCTCAAAAGACGAATACGAGATAACATACGATGATGATTACGAGGTTGACGGCCATATCGGTATCTTAAACGAAGATGAAAGCAGATACGAGATAACGGGGTATCGCGGCGAGGTGGAAGACCAAATCCTATACATCGGCAACGCGCCTTTTGAGCTGTTTGCCGGGCTTTGGATAAACGGCGAAAAACAACGGCAGAGCACCGACCTTAGCATCAGGAACGGCTATGATTACTATGCCGAAGACGGCAGCACCCGCGTCACAATATTCGCACAGACAATACAAGACCTCGATAACGGCGAATACATCGCGGTCGCGGCTTTCAGGGGCGATGACGGTGAGCCTGTGATTGCCGATGAATCGGGGTATATTTGGCTGACGGATTTTGAAAACATGCTCGACATAGTGGCGCAGAGGTTCTATGTTGATTTGACCGTACCCGGCAGTGACAACCCAAACAACAATGGCTCCAACAACTACGACTACGGCGACTATGATTATGGCAGCTACGATCCTGACGTAACAACTCCCGGAGGGCAGGGGATTGCAGATCAAGTCCGCAATGACGATGGCGGTGATACGACATCTGGAGGTACTGCATCTGGCGGGACGGCAACCCCCGGCCCTGACGGGCCACCCCCTTCCGAGGAAGGGGGCAATGGTGCGGAAGCACCTGGAGGGACGGCATCTGGAGGGACGACACCTG
>Ga0099364_10010640_pt1 | contig 12633 bp, 9 predicted proteins | sample TergutTh196P3_FD_73070 | JGI IMG/M metagenome (GOLD analysis project Ga0099364, IMG submission 73070) | Microcerotermes parvus P3 segment gut microbial communities from Pointe-Noire, Republic of the Congo - Th196 P3 | ecosystem: Host-associated > Arthropoda: Insects > Digestive system > Gut ... | reverse complement strand
CCCCCGTCCCCCGTTGTCCCCCCAAAAGCAATTTCGTACAAAATCCCCCCGCTTTCGTACAAAATCCTCCCGCTTTCGTACAAAAACCAAATAATTGTAAAATATTATTTGGTTTGAAAGAATAAATGCCTTTCCTTTGCATCAATTAAAACGCATTTTTAACATTTAAAATTTATCTGCCTATTGCATACACATTACTTCGAACTAAAAAATTAAAGTAATGAACAATTTGAGAACTATGACCGATGAAGCATTGGTCGATTTGTATGCACGTGGGAATAATTCAGCTTTCGATGTTTTATTGAACAGGTACAAAAAGAGTATCCATTCCTATATTTATTATATCGTTCGTAATCAGGATTTGACGGAAGATATATTTCAGGATACTTTCCTAAAAGTCATCATGACGATCAAACAAGGCCGGTATACGGATACCGGCAAGTTTAAGGCTTGGATAACGCGAATCGCTCATAACCTGATTATTGACAATTTCCGTCAGGAACGTAACGAAAATACGGTCTCGAACGACGAAATGGAAGTCGACTTGCTGAACGACATGAAACTTTGCGATTCTAATATTGAAGACGATTTGGTGAACGAGCAAGTTTATTCGGATATCCGGAAATTAGTAAAGCATCTTCCTGACAATCAGCGCGAAGTGGTCGAAATGCGTTTTTATCAGGATATGAGTTTCAAAGAAATAGCTGATATTACGGGAGTAAGCATCAATACGGCATTAGGTCGTATGCGCTATGCCATTCTGAATATGCGTCGTATGGCCGATGAAAATCATATCGAATTATCGCTGTCATAAAATTTTTTTCAAAAAAAATTCTCCCGGATGCAATAATTGTTTGTTTGGCTCGTTATTAGAGTACAAACCATTAAACAATTATGCCTATGATGCATTATACGCCTGTAGTTTTAGTTTCAGAGAATAAAAAAGTGAAGAAAGAAATTCCCGGCCCGCGCGCCGAAACATTGATGCTGATTCGTTATTTTGCACGGACTTATGAATATAATCCGGGGCAGAAACAAAAAGTAAAGAAAATCTTATTGAATTAAGCTGTGAAAAAAGGCGCTGAAAAGCGCCTTTTTAGTAAAAAATTTTTTAGCGTATGAAAAAACATAAAATAGCCCCGTCGCTTTTATCGGCTGATTTTTTACACCTGCAACAGGAGGTTGGGATGATAAACGAAAGTGAAGCCGACTGGTTGCATTTGGATGTGATGGATGGTGTGTTTGTGCCTAATATTTCCTTTGGTTTCCCGGTAATGGAAGCAGTAGCAGCGATTTGTAAAAAACCCTTGGATGCGCATCTGATGATTGTAGAGCCACAGAAGTTTATCAAGGAGTTTGCCAACTTAGGCGCTTACCTTATGAATGTTCATTATGAAGCCTGTCCGCATTTACACCGGACTATTTCCGCTATCCGGGATGCGGGCATGAAAACCGGCGTTACGCTGAATCCGCATACACCGGTCGAATTACTTGAAGATATCATTGGAGACGTCGATATGGTTTTGCTCATGTCGGTCAATCCGGGTTTTGGCGCACAGCAATTTATAGAACAGACGATAGCGAAAACCGTTCGACTTAAACGCATGATTTTGTCAAAAGGCCTCGATACGCTTATTGAAATTGATGGAGGCGTTAACCTTGATACAGGAAAACGGTTGCTTGAAGCGGGCGCCGATGTGCTTGTCGCCGGAAATTTTGTATTCAAAGCTCCTGATCCAATGCAAGCTATCAGGGACTTAAAGCGATGACAGGGGCGTTCATGCTTGAAATCCGGAAGCGACCTTTTTTGAGACCGCTCATTTTTTGGATTGCCGGGATACTTTTGCAAATATGTTTTCCGTTGCAGGCGCTTTCGCTTGTTTTGCTTGTAGTCATTACCGTTATTATTCTGATTTCGTTTTTTTTATCCTTATCATCACGGAGCAATGATACACTTTTGTATCATAATCGCTGGATATGGGGTATTGTGTTTGCCTTAGTTATCGTTTTCTTAGCCATTCAGGTGACCGGGTTGACGGAAATGCGATTGAACGCTCCACAGGAACCGGGTTTATTGTTGCGTAAAGCGTTAGATTTGCAGTCGCGAATGGTTGCAAAGTTAGACATACTCCGGTTACCAGACACGGATAAAACTGTATTAGCCACGCTCACAGTCAATTACAGAAAAGCGATGACGTGGGAACTTCGCAACCAGTTTTCGGTGACAGGCGTTTCGCATCTGCTGGCTGTAAGCGGTTTCCATGTCGGCATCGTTTGCGCCTTTGTCAATATCCTGTTATCTATCTTCCCGCGTAAAAGAGTAGTAGCCCGATGGATGAAGTTTATCGTGACAATGCTTTGTGTGTGGGCTTTTACTTTCGTGTCAGGTCTTTCTACGGCTGCTGTCAGGGCTGCTGTGATGCTAACGATTTATCTGACCGGCAGCGGGGTGTTCGGGCGAAAAGCCGACAGTTATAATACGTTGGCAGGGGCTGCCTTTTGTATGTTAGTGTACAATCCTTTTTATTTGTTTGACATTGGTTTTCAGCTGAGTTATGTAGCCGTTTTTTTTATCCTTTACCTTCAACCCCGGTTAAGCAGTCTGCTTGAAATACGGAATCCGTTGATTGCCTATCCATGGAATGTGTTGACAGTCACAGTTTCCGCACAAGTTGGCGTCATTTTTTTATGTTGCTTTTATTTTGGCCAAACCTCACTCGTATTTTTATTTACTAATTTAGCGCTGTCGCTATTAGCCAATGTATTAATACCTGCTACTTTGTTATGGATGATCCTTCCGGCAGGGGCGCCGGGCATGGAAATCCTGCGTTTCATCGTTGAAACGATAACGCGCTGGTTTATGTGGATCGTCGAAAGTTTCGCCTCTCTTCCCGGTGCAACACTGTCGCTTCGTTTCGACTTCTTCACACTTATCTTTACTTACGCAGGGCTGGCTTTTCTTCTTTTGTATTTTCGATCCCGTCGTTATTGGATGCTGATAGCTTTCCTTGCCACGCTGCTCGTTATTATATGTTGGCAATTGATTTGACTTCAATACACCCATACTTTCACCGCTTTCCCATCTGGCGATTTCACAATATAGACCCCCCGGGGAAGGCCAATAATAACAACCTCAGTGACATCCAATTGAATAGCGCGCACAAACGTCCCGCGTGGCGAGTAAAGAAAGATTTTCCCGATGCCGCCTGCCGCTTCCAACTTCATACTCCCATTGCCGAGCGCAAACGCCCTCAGCGAGGATGAAGCTACCCTCTCATTGGCTACAGGGTCATATCTAAAGGTCACCATAACGAAGTGATTCGCTCTTACATCGCTGAGCGTTAACGAATTTGCCACCTCCATCTCCACCCCGTCAAGCGTAATCGTTTCTATCACGTAATACTGATTGGGCGTGATGGTAATCGTCACACTTTCACCCTCTTGCACTATAACTGCGCCATACGGACTTACCATCCCTCCTTCGACCGGATTGGAGGCAATCGTAACCGTATACTCGGGCACAGGTTCCTGTTCCACAATGACAGTGACCTCATCCGTAAAATCTCCATCAAGGGTAGTGACAGTCACTTGAGCCGTACCTGCCGCTATGGCTGTCATCATGCCCGTAGAAGAAACGGTCACCACAGCGGTGGTGGACGACGTCCACGCGACACCCGTCTCTGTCGCATTGGCTGGCGTTATGGTAGCTGTCAGCAGGAAGGTTTCGCCGGGCGTCATTATCTTCTCCGAAAGCCCCAGTGACACACCTGTCACAGGGATTGTAGCCATATTCACCGTTATTATCGCTTCTTCGGAAGTCACGCTCCCTTCGGTATTCGTAACAATGCATGTATAAATGCCGGCATCCGTTGTTTGAACATCGGTTTTGGTATAGCTTGCAGAAGTCGCTCCATCTATGGGTGTTCCATCTTTTAGCCATTGATAGCTCAGGTCTGTACCAGTTGCTTCAACGCTTAGTGTAAGCGTTTGCCCTTCAGTCAGCGTCTGACTTTGGGGATGGGTTGTAATTATCGGCGGGTCATTCTCATCGGGGGTGTCGGAATCGTTTGGCACCGCCATACTCCATGTACCTCCACAATTTGTGCTTGCCATGATGCGGTTTTTGTTGATTGGGTCTTCATATATTTCCCAGGGCATCCTGTGTGGTATTTCGGAAACTTCAACCCAATCATCCAAGGTTGTGTTTTCTCTTTTGGTAGAAATAAGAATTTTTCCCATGGAGGATATATATAAATTACTTGGGTTTCGGGAATCTATTTTTATAGCGTAAACGCTTTGGATTTCGTTATATATTTGACGCCAGGTAGCGCCCATATCGGTGGAAACATAAGCGCCGCCGCACTCGCCGTCAATTAAATATTTGTCAGTCCCCGCATCATTCACTTGCTTTCTGACCGATGTCCCCGCGTATAAGGCGCCGTCAGGCGCGCGGTCTATTGAGAAAATCCATGTACCTTCGTCATAGTAACTGCTTTTTGTATCATTTGGGCGGTTCAGTTTAGTCCATGTCGTGGTATTTGTCGTTAAATCAAGGTAATAGGTGTCGCCAAACCTTTTGAAGTTTGCGCTTGCCGTTCGCCCGGTATGAACGAATAAAGTTTTTTTATCGGTTCCGAGTGTCAATTCGTGCGCGCCGATACCGTATCGTCCGGGTGTAACGGCGCTTTCCTGCATTTCAATGCCGTCACTCATGATGGTCCAGGTGGCGCCAGCATCGGTGGAACGGAACACACCGATGCCATTGCTCGAAAAATAAGCCGTATTTTCATTTACGGGGTCGAAAACAATGGCTGTAGGGAGTATTTTAAGATAGGTATCCGGGAATCCGACGACTTCGTTGATGGTTGCTTCCGCCCATGTTTTTCCGCCGTCAACGCTTCGCATGATGCGACCGCGAATAGACGATACGGAAGGTTCGCCATAAATCACATTCAACACGGTTTCGGGCAAATATTCGCCGCCATCACTTTTGTATCTGTTGGAGTTCACATTGCTTGCAAGAATGATGTCGGGGTTATCGGGGTGGAACGCAACGCCCGAAGCGTTGGTAGACCTGAAGTCGGCGCTAAAAGTTACTTTTGCCCATGATTCGCCGCCATCGAAAGTTTCCCAAAGACCGATGTCAGTCCATCCTGAATACTGGTGGTTGGCGTTCGACGGGTCTGCTGCAAATGAATGTTGACCGGCGGGTTCAACGCCTCTTGTTGAGTAAAAGGCTCTACCGTCTTCTTCTTTGACGGTATTACTTTCCAGGCTTTTCCATGTCAGACCGCCGTCAAGCGTTTGAAAAGCGGTATAATGGTTGGTAATGATTGCCTGGTTTGGATTGCCTTTGTTGACGGCAATTGCAAATGTCGTGCGAATACCGTTATTCATTTCAGCAATCGAACCGGAGGTGATATAATCTTTTCGCATGAAATACGTTGACTCAAAAGACCATAACCATGTCTCGCCCGCATCGTGGGAAACGGCTACCCCGGCGGTGTTTACGTTCGACACCCAGTCGAGATAGTTTCTATCCCACGATGCCGTATTCCCCCGGTCGCTGTTGAACGATACATAGATGGAATTTCCTGCCACCTGTAAAGCCCTGAAATAATGCTGGTGGCGAACATTTCTTACCGAATCTCCACTTTGCAGTTTCATTTTTTCATAAAAATCACTTTCACCGGCAATCGTATTTCCGCCGACGACCTTCGTCCATGTAGCGCCGAAATCTACGCTTTTTTGGATTTCAAACCCGTTCTCGCTAGTTATGTAGATAGTCAAACCGTTGCCCGAAACCGCGAACTGTCCAAAGCGGTTTTTTACAGGGTAGTGCTCAATCACTTCGCCGTCGCGGTCGAATACATATATGCCTTCGTTGCCCATCGCCACAAGTTTATCGTCAATGACAACCATATCCACATAATCGCCATAATTATTATTGTCACTGTCGCCGTTGGGCAAATAAGTTCCATCCTGCTGGATTGTACTTAGCACGGTATATCCATATTGGGCATTACCAAGTCGATACAGATTGTCCGCAAATCCGCGGGCGAAATCGTGCCACGTTTCGCCGCCGTCCGTACTCCTGGCAATTCCCATAGGCAGATTAATAGCCGCACCATCAAAAAAAATATAAATCGTTTGCGGGTCAGTGGGATGGACATAAACTTTTTTTATGCGATAGGCATCAATATTTGAGGGAGAAGTTGTAACCAAGTGTGCAATTTGTCCATTCTGCCGCTTGTATATGACTTTCGACGTGCCATTCTGGGCATTACTGAGTTGCATGTTATGTCCGACTTTTTCGATAACATCGGCATTGGGTGCGAAGTAATCAAACGTAACGCCCCTGTCATGCGAAATATAAACCTGCTGCCGGTGATAGGCATAGATGATATTGGCGTCGTGAGGGTTGTAATCGTATCTTGAGTAGTCCCAAAACCGGTACGAATTGAAATGTTCGCCACCGTCCGTGCTGATAAACGTTGACGACATATCGCACGAAAGGGTGAGATTATTCCCGTCTTGCGGATTGATAGTAGCGTAAATAATCGCTCCACCGCCTCCCGGCCCTACCGGGTAGCATGGCGCCTCGTCATCAAAAGCAGAAGAACCAAACGCCATCATGGGGATAAAAAATAAAAGTAAGATAAAACTCCGTCCCCTTGACATAATTTATTTATTCGATGATCGTAGTCCAGCCGAAGTCGTCGGGTTCGTCGCCATACTGAATGGCGCGTAGTTTGTTGTACAGTTTTACGCAATAGGGGCCGGCTTGTCCGTCTTTGGTATATATATATTGCTTATTTTCGTCTAAGTCGTCAATTTGTGCGATGGGGGTAATAACGGCGGCTGTTCCACAATTGGCCGTTTCGTCGAAATCGCTTAGTTCGTCGATGGATACGGGACGGCGCTCGACGGTCATACCAATTGTTTCGGCTAATTGCAACAGGCTCTTGTTCGTTATGGAAGGAAGTATCGAATCAGAAGCGGGGGTGATATAGGTATTTCCTTTGACTCCGAAGAAGTTGGCAGGGCCGCATTCGTCGATGTATTTTTTCTCTTTGGGGTCTAAATAAAGCACTGTCACATATCCTTCGGTTAACGCTTTTTTGCCTGCCACGAGGCTTGCCGCATAATTGCCGCCGACTTTAATATTACCGGTGCCTTTGGGAGCGGCGCGGTCATAATCGCGCATGATACATACTTTCGCCGGTTTGAATCCTTCCTTGAAATAAGGGCCTACCGGGGTTACGAATACGACAAACATATATTCGATGGCCGGTTTTACGCCAACCTGTGCGCCTGTACCGATCAAGAGCGGACGAATATAAAGGGAGGAACCGCTTTCATAAGGCGGGATGAATCGTTGGTTCAACAAGACGACCTTCCGGACGGCTTCATTAAATTTTTCTACCGGAAATTCCGCCATCATAATGCCGCGGCTGGAGGCCTGCATACGTTTTGCATTTTCGTCCATGCGGAACACACGTGTTTTTCCATCTTTACCGCGAAAGGCTTTCAGGCCTTCGAATGCCTCCTGACCGTAATGGAGGCAGGTTGCCGCTATATGGATATTTAAAAACTCGGAAGAAGATACTTCCAATTCGCCCCATTGCCCGTCTCTGAAGCAACATCGTACGTTGTAATCGGTTTTCATATAACCGAAAGGCAGTTCCGCCCATTTTATCGTTTCCATAATATATATAATGTATATGATTTTGAAGCCGCAAATGTAGTAAGATTTTTTTAGATTATAAAATATTTTTGTATTTTTGCATCGTGTATTAATTAATTATTGAAATTGAAGAAAGTAATAGACCATATCAGGGATAGTAAAACGACGGCGTTCTCTTTTGAATTACTGCCGCCACTCAAGGGTAACAGCATCCAACGCATCTATGCGATAATAGACAGGCTGAGGGAGTTTGAACCGAAATATATCAACATCACCTCGCATCATAGCGAATATATTGACAGGGTTGAGCCGGATGGCACGGTACGGAGGGTAAATATACGCCGCCGACCGGGTTCGGTCGCAATAGCTTCGGCGATACAAAACAGGTATGGTATTACGGCTGTACCGCATATCATCTGCAAGGGATTTACAAAAGAAGAGACCGAATATGCGCTGATTGACCTTAACTTTCTGGGTGTGTATGATTTATTGCTGTTGCGGGGCGATGAAAAAAAACTGCCCGGCGATATAGATTTGAGCGTCTACCACGAATATGCTTCCGGTCTGCAAAAACAAGTGAACGACTTTAACAGGGGAATTGCGTTAGATGGCACTGTGTTTGAGGGGATTAATACTCCTTTTTCGTACGGCATGGCCTGTTATCCCGAAAAACATGGAGATGCGCCCGACTTGGAATCCGACATCTTTTTTGCGAAAGAGAAGGTGAAGAACGGAGCAGACTATTTAGTCACGCAAATGTTTTTTGATAATTCTTATTATTATGCCTATGTCGAACGAATGAAAGCCGAAGGAGTTCAGGCGCCGATTATTCCGGGCATAAAACCCATCGTACTGATGAATCAACTGACGATATTGCCTCAACTCTTTCATACGGAGATACCTGAAACGCTTGCCGTTGAATTACGGAAATGCACAACGGACGATGAAGCGAAAGAGGTTGGGGTAGCATGGTGTATCGAACAATGCAAAGACCTGATAAAGAACGGAGTTCCGAGCATCCATTTTTATACGTTGATGGCTACTGAAAGTGTATATAGAATAGCTAAAGCGATATATTAAAAAAAAAGGGTAGAAACTGTACAGAATCTACCCATTGTGGTTTTTCCAAAAAGATTTAGTCGGGTTTAATTATATTGAGTGGCGAAATGATTTTAGCTTTCAAAAAATTTTCCCATACTTCCTTATGAAAATTATGGTGCAAAGGTAATAGTTATTTTTACACCCTGCAACACTTTTAATAAAAAAGTCAAAATTTTTTTTTGCAATTATCGAAACAAATGCTTAGAAGGAGGTATTTATTTATGAAAATGATTGAAATAAGGGCTAAAAAGTGAATTTTAGTACAGTTTTTTTTATTTTGATATGTTTTGAGAGTAATTTTCTTCTCGCCATCATTTCAGAAAAAAGAAAAAAAATTTGTCATTTCTATTGGATTGCATTACTTTTGCCGGATATTTATTCAACATCGGATGTACTTTAAAGATGTAATAGGGCAAGACGAACTGAAAAATCAGTTGACGGTTACGGCGCGTAAGGGACTTGTCCCGCATGCGCGGCTTTTTCATGGTGAAGAGGGGACGGGGGCATTTCAATTAGCGCTTGCCTATGCCCGATACCTGAATTGTACTGACCGTAACGAGGACGATTCGTGCGGAAGATGTCGTACATGCCTGCAATACAACGAACTGGCACATCCTGATCTGCATTTTGTCTTTCCGATGATATCTGTGAAAAAAACGAAGAAAGAAGTTTGCGATGACTATTTGCCTGAATGGCGGGCGTTTCTTAAAGGTCATATTACCCGTAAGACTTTTTTTACGATTGATACATGGGTAACTACTTTAGATGCTGATAATAAGCAGGCTATCATCTATTCAGCCGAAAGCGACAGGATTATGCATAAGATGAGCCTGCGCATCTATGAAGCGGCTTATCGGGTTTTATTTATCTGGACACCCGACCGGATGCACGAGACATGTGCCAATAAACTGCTGAAAATCATCGAAGAACCACCAGCTAAAACAGCTATCCTGATGATAACCAACCATTTGGATCGAATCCTTGAAACGATAGTTTCGCGCTCACAACTTGTACATGTAGGACCGATTCAAGCGGAACGGATAACCGCCGTTTTGAAAAATCAATGGGGCGTACCCGAAGAAGACGCCCGGTCGATTGCGCATCTGTCGGGTGGTAATTATTTCAAGGCTTTAAGCTATCTTTCGGTTGAAAATGACGACGTCTATTTCTTGGCACAATTTAAAAACATCATGCGGAACGGATGGACGCGCAACATTGTGGCTATGAAAGCTTTTGCAGACGAGATGGCTTCGCTCGGACGTGAGCAGCAAAAGAATTTCCTGACTTTTTGTCAACGACAGATACGGGAAAATTTTGTCAATTGCCTCCGCGCACCTGAATTAAATTATATGAGCAGGGAGGAAGCGGATTTTGCGAGAAACTTTTCGCCGTACGTAAACGAGCGAAACATTGTGGATATGATGGATGAGATAGCGCTCGCCGAAATGCATATCGCTCAGAATGTGAACTCTAAGATGGTCTTTTTTGACCTGTCGATGCGTATCACGGTATTAGTGAAAAGATAGTTTTCAGTTTTCAGTTATCAGTTTTCAGTTTTCAGTTATCAGTTTTCAGTTATCAGTTATCAGTTATCAGTTATCAGTTATCAGTTATCAGTTTTCAGTTTTCAGTTTTCAGTTTTCAGTTATAAGAGTAAAAAGATATTTTTTGTATGAAAAAAATTATTATGATGATGGTTAGTTTTGGGTTGGTATCCGGTTTAAACGGATGTAGTCGTAAGTTTGAAAAGATTCAATATCCTGTTGCGGCAATGGAGCAGGTGACGGATGATTATTTCGGGACGACGGTTGCCGACCCGTACCGGTGGTTGGAAGATGATACAACAAAAGCGGTTGCCGAATGGGTTGAGGCGCAAAATATTGTGACACAGGCTTATCTGGAACGGATACCTTTTCGTGAACAACTGAAACAACGCCTGACCGAGCTTACCGATTATGAAAAGATTGGGATGCCTTTTAAAAAACATGGCAAATATTACTATTTTAAAAATGACGGTTTGCAAAATCAAAGTGTATTGTATGTGAAAGAGACGCTCGACGGCGCGGCTTCGGTTTTGTTAGACCCTAACAAACTGTCGGACGACGGAACAGTCGCGCTTTCCGGTTATTCTTTTTCGAACGACGGTAAATACTTTGCTTATACGATTTCACGCAGTGGAAGCGATTGGCGTGAGATATTTGTTATGGAGCTGACTACTAAAAAGCTAACCTCGGATTATATCCAATGGGTGAAATTTTCGGACGCCCAATGGCAAGGCGATGGATTTTATTACAGTGCATACGATGCGCCGGATGAAGGAAAAGCTTTTTCTAATGTAAATGAGAATCATAAGATTTACTACCACAAGTTAGGTACGCAACAACAATCGGATCAGCTCATTTATGAAAATAAAAACTACCCGAAACGTTTTTATTCCGCTGCGGTCGACAAGGATGAAAAGGTATTATTTGTGATTGAATCGGGCGAGGGTCTTGGAAATGATTTGTTTATGAAAGATTTGCGCAAACCGGAATCTCCTTTTATTAAACTGACGGATAATTTTGACTATGAATATGCTCCGTCGGAAATTGTCGATGAAACCATTTACTTTTACACAAACTACCAGGCGCCTAAATATCGTTTAATGAAGACGACGATTGATAAACCGGCATTGAAAAACTGGTCGGACGTCGTTCCTGAAACGGAAAATGTGCTGAATGGTGTCACGTTTATCGGAGGGCAGATGATTTTATCGTACATGAAAGATGCTTCCGATCATGCTTATGTCTATTCGATAGACGGCCGTATGAAACATGAAATTACGCTTCCTACATTCGGCGCTGTTGGTTTCAGCGGTGATAAAGACGACAAGGAAACGTTTTATGCCTTCACCTCTTTTACCTTTCCGAACACCATTTATAAGTACGACCTCGATCGGAATCTGTCGGAAAAATACTTGGCGCCCGATGTAAAGTTCAAAGCAGAAGATTATGTGACCGAGCAGGTGTTTTATCCGAGCAAAGACGGCGTGAAGATACCGATGTTCCTTACCTACAAAAAAGGGTTGCCGCGTAATGGCGCAAACCCTGTTTACCTGTATGGGTATGGGGGATTTAATATCAGTCTGCTCCCATCGTTTTCGACATGGCGAATACCGTTTCTTGAAAATGGCGGCATCTATGCACAGGCTAATCTGCGCGGTGGCGGCGAATATGGGGAGGAATGGCACATTGCCGGTACGAAGTTGCAGAAACAGAATGTCTTTGACGATTTTATCGCCGCAGCTGAATACCTGATTCGGGAGAATTATACCGCTTCAGAAAAAATCTGTGTTTCAGGAGGTTCTAATGGAGGGCTGCTTGTCGGCGCCGTTGTCAACCAGCGTCCCGAACTTTTTAAGGTAGCGCTTCCGGCTGTTGGCGTGATGGATATGCTGCGTTATCATAAGTTTACTATTGGCTGGAATTGGGCGAGCGACTATGGTACGAGCGAAGATAGTAAGGAGATGTTTGAGTACCTGTACGGGTATTCGCCGCTCCATAACATAAGAAATGATAACACGCCATATCCGGCCATCTTAATAACTACAGCCGATCACGACGACCGCGTCGTCCCGGCCCATTCGTTTAAATATGCCGCTACACTTCAAGCCGCCCAAACCGGTGATGCACCCAAACTGATACGCATCGAAACGAAAGCCGGACATGGCGCAGGGAAGCCGATCTCAAAGGTAATAGAAGAATATACGGATGTGTATTCGTTTACGATGTATAATTTGGGGATGGAATGAAGGGAGGGGAAGGGCGAAGGGGCGAAGGGGCGAAGGGGCGAAGGGGCGAAGGGGT
>Ga0099364_10010639_pt1 | contig 12634 bp, 7 predicted proteins | sample TergutTh196P3_FD_73070 | JGI IMG/M metagenome (GOLD analysis project Ga0099364, IMG submission 73070) | Microcerotermes parvus P3 segment gut microbial communities from Pointe-Noire, Republic of the Congo - Th196 P3 | ecosystem: Host-associated > Arthropoda: Insects > Digestive system > Gut ... | reverse complement strand
TTGTCGGGGCGGGCGGAGAAAGGCTCAAGATCTTGCGGGTCGCTGGCGGCGTAATTATCGGCGTTCCTGGTTATTGTCCAAGGCGTTAACACACCCCCATAAAAATAAGATATGTCCAGAGCGATATTTCCGTCTGGACCGGCTGTTTCGATATCAATTGTTGAGCCGTTGTGATAAACAAGGGTGTATGCTGCGCCGGGTACGAGGTTTGTCAGCCGCTCGCCTATGTGATCAACAATCGCGGCGGGGGTGTCTTCTTTCTGCACGCTCTGTGCGGTAAGGATTACGGTGATGCTTCCGCTGTTATAGTTCGTTGAGGCTGAAAAGGGTACTGTGAAAGATTGCGTGGCGCCGTCTGTTGAAGGTGAAGTGTAGGTAACATTCAGCGTTGTCGGCGGTGTGCCTGTAACGGTGTAGGATATACTCCAGCCTGCGCTTCCGGTTGTCTGGTAGGTTGCGCCTGCGGGCAGCGCCGGCAATTCAACGGTTCGTGATGCTGTTACGCCGGTGGGGACATTGGCATACACAGCAGGCGTTGTCGGAAAAGCGATTGGTGTAATATCGCCTGTCAAGCCTGTAACATTGGGTTGGGTTAAGTCGTAGTTGCCGGGGTCTGCCGGGTTGCTGCCATCCGGTGATATGGTGAAGGCGCCGGTAACTGTTATCGGTTTATTTGTTCCTGCGTTTGCGTTATCGTATGTAGCGGTAAAGCCCTGCGTTACGCCCACACTTGCCGTTTCGCCGTTTTGCAAACCGCTGAGAATCAGTGTGCCCAAACTTGCTACCGCACTGGTTCCGTCGTACGGTTTGGTGATGGTGGCAGCAAAGCCTGTGATGGTGAGCGGGGCTTTGCCGATGGTGAATGAGCCAATCGGCAGGTCGGCTGCTGTTGCGGCATAGTGTGTACCTGCTGTTATGGAGACGGTTACGGCGTATGTTCCCGCGTCTTTGGGGGCGGTCGGGCTGTTGTTGTATTTTACGGTTATTGTACCCATTCCCGTTCCTCCGGTAACGCTGACGCTCCATGGCAAGCCGTTGTATGTTACGTTTGCGAGGGGGGCGTAGGTCAGGTCGGTCAGGTCGGGCGTTTTCGGGTTGACGGTCAGGGTATAAGTCGCGCTTGCCGACAGCCAGGAGCCGGGCACGGCGGCGGCGGTGGCGGTAACGGTTGCCGTACCGGGTGCGAGGATGGTTACTTCGCCTGCTGCGTCTACCGTTGCCACGTTCGTGTCGTCAATCGTATAACTGACCGTCCCTGTACCGACTGTATGATTTGCCGCGACGGTGAACGGGGCATCGCCGTAGGTTTTCGTTACCGTTGCGCCGGGGAACGTGATGGTCTGCGCGGGTTCCGTTACCGTGAAAGTGGCGCTGACCGTGGCGCTTGCCCCTTCGCTGCTGTTTATGGTGATTGTTTCGGTATAGTTGCCTATTGCCAGTCCTGCTTTGGGTCGGACGGTGAAGGTTGCCGTCCCTTCGTTCGGGGCAAGGGTGGACGAAGGTGAAAGCGTTCCAATGTCATAATTCGTCGCGATCGGCTGCGTAAGCGTTACCGAACCTGTGCCGGTGTTGGTGATCGTTACCGTCTGCGCCGCCGGTTGGGTGTACGGCGTTTGCAGGGAGCCGAAATTCGACAGCGTGGATGCGCTGATGCTGTAGGGCTGGAATGTTACCCTCAATACGCGCGTAGAGGTTGTGCTGCTGCTGCTGTCCAAAACGGGCGCTATGCCGTGTACCGTGAATCCGGCAGTTGACAAACCCGTAAATGAGTAGTCTGTTGCCCGCGTAAGTGTGATGATTGCGGTATATGGTGTTCCTGCTGCAAACGTGGACGGGTTGCCGTCCCATGTGAGCGAGGCTGTCCAGCCCGTTCCATTGTCTATACTGGTCGAAGGCGTTGCTCCGACCACAGGCGCGGTTACGCCGGTGATGGGTCCATTAGACATGGTGGTAACGCTTATGGGTGTATAAGCGGTAGTGTTACCCGCTTCATCCTCCAGTACGACGTTTACCCAGTAAGTAGTGTTGGGGGTAAGCCCCGGTATGACCTCGTGAACGGCACTCGATGACATATTTATGTCATTTACGTGTGTGCCGTTTGTCAGACAATCCTGAACGGTTGTGATGTTGTTGGATGTGGAGTAGTAAAACCGGTAAATGATTTGATTTGCAGGCGTTACATTGTCGGTGCCAGGGGTCGCATTTACGTCTATCCGTACCGTGCGTATTTCACTGGCTCTCAAATAAGCTCCGGGGGGAAGTGTGGGCGGCGTTACGTCTGCTGACGAGATGCAAACGCCGAACGGGTCGGTCGTAAAGTTGACGGGATAAACCGTGCCGCCCGCCGTTATGGTAGCGTCCGCTACGGTGATTGTGATGGTGTCCCGGTCTAAATCGCCCGCAAAGGTAACCGTATTTCCGCTGACCGTTGCGGTTGAACCTGCGTTTTGCACGGTAACGGTTGCAAGCGCCATATCCAGGTAGTTTGTGCGTGAGAGCGTTGCGGTTACGGTATCGCGGGGCAAACCCGAAGTGTAGGTGTAGGACGAGCCGCCCGATGTGAGCGTTACTGCGTCCAAGGCGATAAGTCCCGGAGAAGAGAGAGTGAAAGACGTGGTACTTACCGCCGAACTGAGGTTCCCGTAGTAATAGCAGGAGGAACTGTTGGATTCGTAGCTGACGTTGTTTCTGACGCTGAAATTTGGGCTTACGGCGCCGCCCAGCAGGTACACGCTACCGCCATTGGTTCGAATGGAGGTGCCGCCGGAGGAAGGATTGCTGACGGTTGCCGTTCCCAATATGATCACCGTGCCGTCATCACTGTAAATGGTTGCCCCTTCCGTGCCGCCGCCTGTAACCGTGCCGCCGCTGATTTCAACAACCCCGTGGAGGCAGTGTATTCCGTTTAGACCCGCCGTTATTGTACCGCCGCTCATCTTTACGCCACCAGCGCCTCTTACACCATTTACATGGGTCGCGGTAATATTTGCGCTGCCGCTTATGGTTACCTTTCCAGTTGTCATTACTGCGTACATATTATTGGCAAGGGCGCTAGTCGAGATATTACCGCCGCTTATCTCTACGTCGCCAGTTACATTTATTGCACGATCTGAATACGAGTGGATTGAGCCGCTGCCGCTTATCTTTACCGGGTTGCTGCCGCCGATTACCGTTACCGAATTAGTGTTGGTGGTTTGCATCATACCCGCCACCATCTCGAATGTGCCGCCGCCAGTCAGCACAATCAAATCATTGGTTCCAGTTATCTGGCTGTTTTCATAAATTCCCTCCCATCTCACGGTAACATTTAAGGGTATGTTGAGGGTTACACTCGCATTATCCTGTGAGCCTCCTGCATAGTTGCCGGTAACGGTAACAGTTCCGCCGCTTACGCTTTCCGTATTTATGGCGGTTTGAATGGCGTTTTGCATTGCCGCTACGTTAGGCAGTCCGGCAATGCTTACGTTTGAATCGGCGTATGCCGGCAGCGTGAAGATGAACAGGAGGGCGAAGAACAGCCCTGCCATCCTGCGTGTTGCTGTGCGCGGCGCTGGTGAAGTCTTTGGGACAGTGGGGACGAATGGGACATTGGGGACGATGGGGAATAAATCCTTTGTCCTGCTTGCGCCGGTTTGTAACCGGTTTGTTGACTGCTGTGTGATGCTGGGCACGGATTGCAGATCTGCGCCGGCGGGGATGCTGTTTATTGCGTCCCTGCATGTAGTGGCGTATACGCCATTTTTCAGGGTAGAATACTTTTCCATAATTTCCATATTTTGAGTTTAAATTTATAAATTGCTGTTGTTACTGTATGCCTGCCCGTATGCGCTGTACCTTAAAATGCACGGAACAGTTTGCGGGCGTACAAAAATATAGTAAAAAAAACGGAACGGTTACCGTCTGGCTCAAAATAAATTTCCGTCTCGCTCAAAAATTTCCGTCTCGCTCAAAAAGTTCCGTCTGGCTCAAAAAGATTTCTGTCTGGCTCAATTTTTGTGTTTTTGGGGTTAGGGGTGGGGAAGTCTTTGGGAGGGATGGGAGGGATGGGGACAATAGGGACGAATGGGACAATGGGGACGGATGGGACAGGTGGGGACGGTGGGGATTGCAATTGACTATGTTGATTCTGCGAAATCTGCGGCGGCGGGGGCGGTTCTCCTGGCAATGACAGGACGGGATGTTAAAGGGTTTTTCTATTTGGCTTTTCAACAATCATAGTCATTGATGTTTTTTGGGACCATTAATAAAAGGTAATACGCCCCTTTTCAATTTCTTCAAAAGCCTTTTCCAAGACTGTCTTTTTCTTTTTTATTTTGAAAAGACCTAATGAAAGACCTGACTCTAATGCCTTTATTCAATTTTTTGAACGCAAATGACGCAAATGACACAAATTCGCGCGAATTTTATGTTTTTGATTATTATTTGCGAATATTTGTGTCATTTGCGTCATTTGCGTGCCCCTTTTCAATTATTCACTTTGACTGCCGTTTTGCCATCAACAACGATGTAGATTCCGCGGGCGGGTAATGCGATTTCTGCCTTGTCTGCCGGGGCAATGCCCTGATATACCAGTGTGCCGAGGATATTGTACACACGCCATACTTGCCCGGACGTCATGCCACTTACATACAACACGCCATTCTGTGTCCATGCCTGTAGAGACGCAATGCATTGCGTCTCTTCATTGGCGGTGGCGCCGTAGGCGGTGGCTACGATGACGCCGCTGTTGCCTGCGGGGGAGCCGACGGACGGGGGCGTTACGGTGAAGGCGAAACTGCCGTTGGCGCCGGAACGGTTGACGGCGTCGCCGGCGGTGGCGGGGATGTGGGTGATCAGGTCGATGGCGGCGGGCGAGAGGACGATGCCGGTACTTTTTATCAACTCGTTGATGAGGTCAGCCAGGCGGTTGCGGAGGTCGTCCGGGGTGGCGGCGTCTTTCTGCGATATAGTGAAAGAGGCGTCTTCGATAAGCGCTTTGGCGGCGTTCCATGCTTCCTGGTTCGTCATTTGCCGGAAGGAGGCGGTTACGGTTACGTCGGCGGCGGGCATGGTGAAGGTGCGCGTTGCGCCTGTGCCTGAAAGGGTGGCGGACGAGACTGTGATGGATGATAATGTGTAGCCGACGTCGGGGGTGATGGTCAATGTAACGGTTTCGCCGGCTTCGGCTGATGTCATGTCGGCGGTAACGCTGCCGTTGGCAAAAGCGCCGATGTGGACGTCGTAGAGCGTTGGCGGAGTTACCGTGCCGCCGCCGCCGCCGCCGCCGGTCGTCGTGGGCGTGGCGGTGGCGGATGCCGCGGGGCTGTTGCCGGCGCTGTTGACGGCGCGTACCTGGAAGGTGTAGGCGGCGCCGTTGGTCAGGGCGGTAAAGGTGTGGGCGGTGTTGCCTGATGCCGTTATCCACGTTGCGCCGTTGTCGGACGATACCTGATAGTGGGTTATGGCTGAGCCGCCGTTACTGGCGGGGGCTGTCCATGCGAGGGCGACCTGACCGTCGCCTGCGGTGGCGGTGAAGTTCTGCGGGACGGTGGGGACGCCACTCGTGTAGGGCGTGATACTGCCTGTCGCAACGTTGTAATCGGCGACGCCGGTCGGCGTGAACGTCCAGCTGTATGAAGTGTTCACCGCGACCGCGGTCGTGTTGGGTAAATCCCAATAAAGTACGCCCGCAACCGTTGCGCTGTTATTCGGGTTGACGAAACCGCCGACCGGCAACGTCAAAGAAGCATCCGCTAAAGTCATGCCTGTGGCAGTTATGGGTGTAAATGACGGCGTGCCGCCTGGCGTGGCTTTTGTTACCGTAAAGCTGACGTAGAAACTCAATGAAATGCCGCCCATGTCTGATACCGTTACCATGGCGGTGTATATCCCTGTGCCAAGTCCGGTGTTTGGCTCGACGGTGAAGCTGTCGCTGCTGCTGGCGGCAATACTGCTGATTGACGCTGTTGATAGCGTGAAGTCGCCGGCGTTTGCGCCTGATAATGCTACTGTCAAAGCGCCCGTTGCCTGATTACCCGTATTGCTGACCGTTACGGTCTGTGCTGTCTGCGTTCCGTACCCAACGCTTGCCGCTGAGAAAACATGTGTTCCTGTTTCGGAAAGCGACACACCATGTCCCGGCGTGGCGGTAACGGTAGCGGCTAAGCCGATAAGATTGCCGGGAGTAATAACGCCGCGTACGCGGAAGGTGTAGGCTGTGCCGTTGGTCAGGGAGGTAAAGGTATGTCCTGTAGTGCTGGATGCCGTTACCCACGTTGCGCCGTTGTCGGACCATACCTCATACTGGTTAATTCCTGTGCTGCTGACGTGTGTCCATGCGAGGGTTATCTGATTGTTGCCCGGCGTGGCGGTGAAGTTCTGCGGAGCGGCAGGAACATTTGGTGGACTAATGTTTGAATATGGTCTCGAATCGGCTTTGAAACGCACAGCGATGTTTGTACCGGCAAGTCCGGTAATATTTGCGTCGGTGCCGGTTATCCATGTAATGCCGTCGAGTGAGTATATCATTGCGGAAGTAATGCCGGCGACTGCAATGTCGGGCGCTCCGATGGATGAGTAAATGAAGTTCCAATCTGTCCCTTCTCGGGGACCGAGGGGTTCTTCGGATATGTCAATCGTAAGTGTTTGCGGGTCGCTGTTGGCGGCTGGAGAGATGCCGTTCTTGAATATTTTCAAGGGATAAGGAAAAAAATACATCCAACCATCATCCGGATCTATTGCGATCCAGCCATCTGCATTGGCTGTGAGTGACATACTCAAGCTACCATGGTTGTCAGTAATGGTGTATTCAGCGCCGGGTACGAGGTTTGTCAGCCGCATGTTTACGAAATCAACAATCGGGGCGGGGGTGTCTTCTTTCAGCGGACTCTGTGCATAGAATGTTACGGTTATGCTTCCGTCGTTATAGTTCTGTGTGCCTGTGATGGGTATTATGAAAGTTTGCGAGCCGACTCCGGATGGTGTATTGTAGGTAAAATCCAGCATTCTGCCTGTAACGGAGTAGGATGTAATCCAAGACGGGTTTCCGGATGTCGGGGTGTAGGCTGCGCCTGCGGGCAACTCCGGCAATAAAAAGGTTCTTGAGCCTGATGATACGCCGGTGGGGAGGTTGGCAGTCAGCGCATAAGTCGGTAACGGAATATTGCTTTTTGTAATTTCGCCTGTCAGGGAGCCTGGTTGGGCTAAGTCGTAGTTGTCGGGGTTTGCCGTGCCGCCTGATAAAGAGAAGTTGCCGTTCACCGTAATCGGTTTGCCTGTTCCTGCATTTTCGTCATCATACATGGCGGTAAAGCCTGCTATTACGCCAACGTCTGCCGTTTCGCCGTTTTGCAAACCGATGAAAGTCGGCGAACCCAAATCTGTTACCGCACTGTTTCCGTCGTACGGTTTGGTTATGGTGGAATTAAATGTGATGGTAAGCGGCGCTTTTTCGATTTCGAATGTAAAAATCGGCAGGTCGGCTGCTGTTGCAGCATAGTTTGTGCCTGCCGCTATCGAGACGGTTACGGCGTATGTTCCCACGTCTTTGGGGGCGGCTGCGATATTGTTGTATTTTACGGTTATCGCACCCATTCCCGTTATTCCGGTTGCCGCCGAAACGCTGACGCCCTGTGTCAAGCCGTTGTATGTTACGTTTGCGGGGGGGGCGTAGTCGAGGTCGGTCAGGGCGGGCGCGACTGGCGCGATGGTGTACAAGCCAAGCGAAACTGACGCTGCATTATAGTTGTCGCCTGCCGCATTAAAGATTGCGGTTACGGCGTATGTTCCCGCATTGACGGGAGTTGCAGTAGCGGGATTGATTCCGTCGTTATATGAAACGGTAATCGTGCCGTTCGGGTTGGTTAAGCCGCTTTTGAGCGTTACCGCGCCAATGCCCTGCGACGAGCCGCTGTAGACATGGTCTGTGGGGATGGTATAGTCTAAATCGGTTACGGCGGGGGTGGCTTTGTTTACTGTTACCGCTATGTCTTGTGGCGTTACGGCGTTGTAATTCGAGTTGTTTTCCAGCAGCGTAAATCCAGCTTCATACAGTGTGCCACTTACGGCAGGTATCACTGTTCTATCTGTAAACAAAAATGTGCCTGAACTGCTGCCGTCGCTTGAAAAGACGGCGGCGGCAAGCGTCTGTCCGTAAGCAACGGTTGCGGCTGTGGGGAAGGTTATCCCTGTGAGATTTGCCTTGTTTATTGTTATCCTGCTTGATATTCCGCCTGTCGAACAGTTAATCGTGCCGCTGTTATTAATCGTACCGCCGCTGACTGTTCCGTTGCTGGTAAGGATGGTTGCTGCCAAAACCGTCAGGGTTTCGCCTGCGGGTATGGTAAGGGTTACGCCGCTGTTTACGGTTATCCTTCTGCCGATTGCGCCGCTGATTGCAGCGTTGCCGCCGACCGTTGTGGTGTATGAATCGGACTGATCGATTGCGTAATAAGGCGAAGTAACCGTGCCGCCGTTAATGAAAATGTCTCCGGCGATACTGTGTATTGCATTGCTGCTGGCTCCTGTTGCGCGCACTGTGCCGCTATTGACCGTTACTTTGGCGGCGGGGTTGTCTATGAGAATCGCTGTGCCAGCATTGCCTGTTGCTGTAACCGTACCGCCGTTTACTTCAATGCCAGTCGCACCGGTAATATAAATCGCTGTGCCATCATTGCCTGTTGTTGTAACCGTACCGCCGTTTACTTCAAGGTCATCAGTAGTACCAGTAATATAAATCGCCGTACCACTCCCTGTAACCTCGCCGTTACTGATGATGATTTTGCTGCCCGATGAACGAAGTATACGGCTGTCTGATGTGTTTTCAATCAAACCGCCTGCCACTTCAAATGTGCCGTAACCGCTGAATAATAGCGCTGTTCCCCAATTGGCAGTATTATCAACAGCGCATTGGTATTCGGCTTGCCATATCACTGTTGATGTTGCGGGAATGCTAAAACACAACTGACTGTTAGCCGTATTTGTTACCTGTCCGCTGCTTACAATGGTTACGGTTGTGTTTGCGGGAATGGTTAACGGCTGCGTATCTGTGCTGAATGCGCCGGCTGCAATGGTGATGGTGTTGTTTGTGCCTGACCATGTGCTGATGTCCGGCGCTGCGCCGTTCCAGGTGGCGGTGTTTTGTGCCTGCGCCGCAAGGAAAAAGCCTGCCAAACACAACGCGGTGATAAGTGTAAAAATTCTTTTCATAATTTTTCTATTTTTATTTGTTAATAATTTCATTTTGTAGAGACGCAATGCTTTGCGTCTTTACGGGTGGATGTGCATTTTGTAGAGACGCAATGCCTTGCGTCTCCGCGTGTGGATGGTTGCATTGCGTCCCCCCGGATGGATGCCCAACATTCAATTCATCATCCCCCCAATTAGCCGGATTATTATAAATATACCCCCGAATATTTTGCAACGCCTCATTATCCCGTATAACATGGTCATGAAATCGTTCCTGCCAAGCAAAATCAATATTATTTTTACGTGCAAATGTCGTCACCGCCATTTTAAACCCACGAATAATCGACGCCAAATTTTTTGATTGCGCCCCGAATTTATTACCCCCCGATTCGGAATTCATTGCGGAGACGCATTGCAATGCGTCTCTACTATTGTATTGATTTTCCCCAATAAAAATAATCCCATGAAAATGATTAGGCATAACAACAAATTCATCCAATATCAAATTCATATCAGGTCGTAATGTTGCCGTTTTCAACCATTCATTTTTGGCGACCTCGCCCATTGCGGACGGTTGAAACTCACCATCCACGATTTGACCGAAAAAATGCCTTTTGCCTTTCGTGCAAACAGTCACGAAATACATGCCGCTCGCACTGTAATCATACCCCTGCCATCGATTGGAAGGGATGCGGTATTGATTTTTAAATTTGTTCAATGTTTCAATTTTTTAATGTAGAGACGCAATGCATTGCGTCTTCATGGGGATTTGCGGAGACGCATTGCATTGCGTCTTTACGATGTTTTATACGCGCATTTCTATAAATACGCGCGATTCGTAGAAACGCGCGTACAAAAATATAGCAAAAAAATCGAACCCATTTTCGTCTGCCTCAAAATAAATTTTTGTCTGCCTCAATAATTTTCGTCTGCCTCAAAAAGATTTCCGTCTGCCTCAATTTTCAATGTAGAGACGCAAAGCGGAGACGCAAAGCAGAGACGCAAAGCAGAGACGCAAAGCGGAGACGCAAAGCGGAGACGCAAAGCGGAGACGCAAAGCGGAGACGCAAAGCGGAGACGCAAAGCATTGCGTCTCTACATTCCTGCCCGCATCGATTTGTAATATTGTAGAGACGCATTGCAATGCGTCTAAATGTTGCATCTCGGTGCTTTGAGACGCAAAGCATTGCGTCTCTACGGGGATTGCTTCGTCACTTCGTTCCTCGCATTCGCAATGACGGAACAGGGAGGCAATACAAAAAAAGCGTGTAAACACTTATTTGGTTTACACGCTTTTTAGTCTTTCGTCTTTAGCAGGGGCTATTGACCGATGGCTAACAACTTGATAGAATTAAAATAAATCTGAATGGCTGCCTGTATTAGTCAACAATAAAAGCAATTCAATATCATTTTGTGTCCATACTAACAACCAGTCGGGCTGGATGTGGCACTCCATCATTTCTTCGTTCAGTTTCTTTTTATAGCCTTTCAAAGGATGTGGACAGTTTTTTTCCGGCAATTCTTCCTTTTTTGCCAATTTTACAATAACTTCTTCAAGCAAATCAAGGTCTAAATTACGCTTATAGCACAATCTGACACTCTTTTTAAAAGTATTGGTATTGTAAACATTATATATAAAATCCTCGTAGTTTTCCAAAGACTTGAAAAATTCATCAGGGGTTTTTTTCTTTTGCTTTTCAACAACCATCTTCATTAATGTTTTTTAGGGCCATTAATAAATGTAACCCGCCCTTTTTCAATATCTTCAAAAGCCTTTTCCAGTCCTGTCTTTTTCTTTTTTATTTTGAAAAGACCTAAAGAAAGACCTAACTCTAATGCCTTTTGTGCATTTTCATTATGTACATCGTAATCTAAAACTATTGTTGCCATATATGCCCGCGTTTTTGAAATTTCAATGCCGCAAAGATAGGAAAACAATTAGGAATTAAGAATTAAGAATTAAGAATTTTTTCAGTTATTGAATTATTCGTAACTGATTTTTCGTGTAAACCAGTATGTCAAAGAACGCTTTTTTAATGGTTAATAATCAATGGTTAATGGTTGGTTATTAATCATTAACCATTGACCATTAACCATTATTTTTCCTGCCCAACCGCTGGTTCAGCCTGCTGCGGAAGTCGGCGGTCAGTTTGTTGAGGGCAATGATAAATTCCCTGAAATCGGCGTCGCCCTCTACGAGCGTCAGTGCGTTGATGCGCTGGGTGATGGCGTTGAGGGCGTCGTCGAGCATTTTCCTTGCCGCCTTCATGGTTGCTTCGGGCTTTTGTTCGATGGCTTCGTCGCGGCGGTCGCGCATCATTTGCGCAAGTGCGTTGTTGGCGCTTTCGAGTTCGTCAACCCACTCGTGTATTTCGACCGCCTGCACGTCGGGGGCATAGCGTCCGCGGAGTTCCTGCAGGAGGTTGTAGACGGCTGAGGTCTGTTCGTGGAGCGGCAGCCGGGCAATGTTTTTGTAGACGTCCATGGCTATCCTGACGCGGCGGGCGGCATCGCGGACTTCTTCCCTGAAATGCTTCCCGGCTCCCTTTAACCTGTCGTTCATGCCTGCCAGGGCAGTGTCGCGGCGTTTGTCCAACAGCCTGACGTCTTCGGTCAAAGCGCTTTTGGCAATGTTGCGTAACGCCTCGTCGGCTAAGCCGTGGGCTGTGAGCAGTTCGGCAAACTGTGTCTCAATTTTCAGCCTGTCCGCTCCATGGCGGGTAACGAGCGTGATCACTTCGACGAAGTATTGAAAATGTTCGTCGTTTCTCATCCGACTCCTGTCGGTTCTGTTCGATTGAATCTGTTCCATGTTTTTTGAAATTTAAAGATTTAAAAAATTAAAGATTTTTTTACGGGTATCCGCGCGAGCGGGGTATCGTTGATCATGTATAGTTTTTGTTGTTTTTTCTGGATTGCTTCGCAAGCTCGCAATGACGATACACGCTGACCTGGATTGTTTCGCAAGCTCGCAATGACGATATACGCCGACCGTCATTGCTTCGCCATTTCGCTCCTCGTCGACCGTCATTGCGAGGGCGTCAGCCCGAAACAATCCAGTGAAAAACAATATCATCTTGCTTTCGTTTTTCATCTTGCTCTTGCTCCTTCTTCTTCTGGATTGCTTCGTCGTTCCTCCTCGCAATGACGATGCGTGTTGCATGGTTGCGGGGGGTGATTGTTGTACAACAATGTGCTGTTGCACGCTGCGAGGGGTGATTGTTGTACAACAATGTGCTGTTGCACGCTGCGAGGGGTGATTGTTGTACGACAATGTGGTGTTGCAAAACTGCGGGGGGTGATTGTTGTACGACAATGTGCTGTTGCAAAACTGCGGGGGGTGATTGTTGTACAACAATGTGCTGTTGCACGCTGCTAGGGGTGATTGTTGTACAACAATGTGGTGTTGCACGGCTGCATGGGGCGATTGTTGTACAACAATGTGGTGTTGCGTGGCTGCGAGGGGCGA
>Ga0099364_10010638_pt1 | contig 12634 bp, 10 predicted proteins | sample TergutTh196P3_FD_73070 | JGI IMG/M metagenome (GOLD analysis project Ga0099364, IMG submission 73070) | Microcerotermes parvus P3 segment gut microbial communities from Pointe-Noire, Republic of the Congo - Th196 P3 | ecosystem: Host-associated > Arthropoda: Insects > Digestive system > Gut ... | reverse complement strand
TTATGTTCTGTCTGTTGTCGTAAATTCCCAAAGTAAGTTCCACCGTTGATAGGGAGGTGGAAGTTAAACAAGGAAAGAAGAAAAATCAAGGGCGAAGTTAGTGTGAGAAAGGGTCAGGAGACAAGCGGAATGGCATGAAATGCCGTTTAGAAAAACAAGATGCAGCAATAAATGAGCATAGCAAACAAGCCTCAAACGGTGACGTTTCAGACTAAGTTCCACCTTTCAGGAATTAAGAATGGGAAATTTCTTTCAAGAATTTATTTAGAATCGTATAGGGGATTTTAGTTAAAAAAGGCGCTACCGATCTGAATAACGCCGGTGCTCGAAGTCGTTGCTCAGGAGCTTTTCCACCAAGCCGCCCAAAGAAGTATCGCGCCTAAACAAGAACCCCTCCACCGCATCGTGGAGGCCGGGCCCTTTCCATGTCCGTTCATGTTTCTGGGAGTGCACGTATCTGTTGTGCCTGTATTTCTCGTACGACCACGCCCTGCTTTTGTATCTCCCCATGGCGGCCCTCCTCAACGTGCGGGCGCGCCGCCATCGGCATACTGCGGAGATGCGGGCGCTTTGCCGATGGAGGCCAAGAGCTTTGGCGACTGGACGACTTGATCTGCCGGTATCTCGCTTATGCCCAGCAGCTCGGCGGTTTTGGCTCCGTACAGGAACGTGAAAGCCTCATATGGCGATCTTCCGTTGAGGGACTTGCGCTTGATGCCATTGACATGCGAGAAAATAATGTTGACCGTGCCTTGCGTAAAGTTGTCAAATGATTTGCCCTTTGGTACAATGTCCCTGAAGACGGTGTGGTTCTTTTCCACCTTGGGCTTTTGGGATGAGCGGTAGGGGTCGCAGAAGAACAGGCTGGATTCGGCAGCGCCTTTCAAGTCGTCGGTAAATGCGGAGACGTTGGAGAACTCCCCGCCGTTGTCTGTCAGCAACAGGGGGATGAGGTCGCCGAACCGCACACCGCCCGCATCCAGTTCCGCTTTGAGGGCGCGGATCCTCAAAGCGGCCTCGGCTGCGGTCTTGTCGCCCAAAAGCAGCCCGAACATGAAATTGTCGCGGGTGAAATCGAAGGTCATGATGGCCTTGCCGCCCTCGCTGCCGATGACGGTGTCCATTTCAACCCACGAATTGATGCCGCGTTCCTCTTTGAAGGCAAGGAAATCGTCGTACGTGCGGCCGGCCCGTACCCCTTTGGGAACGCTGTCCGCCCTGTGCTGCTTGCGGGCCTTGAACTTGACCACCCTTGGGAAATCCAGCTTGCTGACCGACAGGTAGCCTCTGTTGAGGTGCCTGTACGCGGTGGACTTGGAAAAGCCGATGTCCTGCGACTCCATAATGTGGTACAGGCGCTGCCCCTGCTTCATATACTTCTTGATGGTGGCGTCGGCTTCCCAGAATTCCTCCTTGTTAAGCGGGATGCCTTCCCGGGACTCGCGCAGAAGGGTTTCGTACTCGGAATGGGCGCTTCTGGCGTTGTAGAACTGCTTGCGGAACGAGCAGTTCCCGCGCCGCTTCTCGCATGGGTTGCAAACAAACGGTGTTTTGAGGAGCCTCGGGCAGCCCCGCCCATCAAGGAGGGGACTGTCGATCTTTCTGCTCCCCTCCCCGGGCTTTGTGGCAATCAGGTGCTTTTTGACTTCCTTCGAGACGGTGGTCGGGTCCTTCCCGATCCTCCCCGCGATCGCTTTGAATGTCATGCCCTTGTCAAGGCATTCCGCAATCTCCTCCCGGTCGTCAAGGGTCAGGTGCTTGTTTTTCGTCAAATTTAAGTCTGGCATTGTCTTTTCCTTTCAAAGAAACTTCCCAGACTGATTTTACCGCATACATCTGTACAATGATAAACATTTGTGGCTGCAAGGCTTAAAAGAACGAACGGCGATGGGCGGCGCCGCTGCCAACGCCCCCGAATTTGCTTGCGGGGGACGCAAATTCCCGCCGCGCCCGATGCCGGCGTCGACAGCGGCGCAAGGACGGGGGACGATGGTTTGCGGGGTGCCGCTTGCGCGGCTGTTTATGATAAGCTAAAACTGACCCCCTGGAATAATCGAAAACTGACCCCTTTAGTGATAAAATCATCCCTATCAAACTAAGATAGGGAGGCAAAACGAAAGGGTGATCAGAATGGGAGAAAAGCAAACAATACTGCAGCATTATTTCATTGAAGGATGGGGTATCAAGAAGATAGCCAGGGAGCTTGATATGGCAAGAAACACAGTGCGGGAGTATGTCAGGGAATTCTCTGCTCAGAAAGAAGAGATAATATCGGGCGGAGACAAGTACGCGATTATAGAAGCGATGCAGGATGCGCCCAAATACGACACATCATCGCGGAAAAAGATCGTAGTAACAGACGAAGTAATAGAATTCATAAATAAGTGCCTTGCCGAAAACGAGAGGAAACGTGCTACCGGGAAACATAAGCTGTGCCAGAACAGCGCGGACATACATCGGGAGTTGGCGAAATCAGGGCATGAAATTTCATATCCGTCAGTTGCAAACACAGTCCGATTTTTGTCTGGCAAGCAATTGGACGCTTTTATCAAGCAGGTTTACGAGCCTGGGGAAGTATGCGAGTTCGACTGGGGCGAAGTAGGGTTAGTAATCGGCGGGAAAGACATAACTTACAAAATGGCAGTGTTTACGCTCGCGGCCAGAAACATACGTTACGCGTACCTGTACCGCAGAGAAGACACGCAGAGCTATGTTGATTCTCACATAAAAGCCTTCAGCTATTTCAAAGGGACTCCGCATCAGATGGTTTATGACAATATGCGCGTGGCGATAGCGAAGTTCGTGGGCAGATTCGAAAAACACCCAACGGTCGCATTGACGCAAATGGCGGCGTATTACGGATTCTCATTCAGATTTTGTAATATCAGAAAAGGCAATGAGAAAGGGCATGTGGAGCGCAGCGTCGACTACGTACGCAGGGTAGCCTTTTCCGCCAAGGACATATTTGACACCGAGCAGGAAGCTATGGACGCGTTGTCGCAGGCGGTAATCGACATGAACGCGGACAATGGGGGCATGGAGGAGGAAAGGGCCGGACTGCTCCCACAAATGCCGGATTATTCATCTGCGGTTAGAAATACAGGGCTGGTTGATAAATGGTCAACGGTAGTGACCGGGACAAATCATTACTCCGTGCCGGACTTCCTTGTTGGAAAAGAGGTTGAAGTGCAGTCGCACATTGACGCAGTCATTGTCAAATATAAAGGCGAAGAGGTCGCACGGCATGAAAAGTCGCATGACAAAAAGCAGTTCATCCTTGACATTAATCATTACAGGGAAACGCTGAAGCGCAAGCCCGGCGCCCTCAACAGCAGCCTGTGCCTGAAACAAGCCCCAAAGGTTTTGCAAGACATGCATAACATTTTTTTCAAGGAAGCCCCAAGGGAATTTATTGCGGCGATTACAGAGTTTCATGAGTACAGCATTTTCCAAATATATCAAGCGTGCGAAACCCTGCGCAACTGCGGCGTGAAAATAGGGTGCGAAGCGATTCGCATGGTCCTTATGAACGAAACAGGACAGGCGCCCGATTGCGAAACGGAGCCTGATGAAATCGAAATGGCGTGCCTGCGCCAGCTCAGCCTGTTAGCGGAAAGGCGGTGCTCGGCATGAGCGGGGAAAAGATATGCGAATATGCGAAGTATCTAAAATTGACGTATATAGCGTCAAATATTGAAGATGAGCTTCAAAAGGCAAAAATGCTTGACTTGGCGCCGGACAAATTCCTTGAGGAGCTGCTGCGCCAGGAAATGATAGGGCGGAGCGAGCGCAGCAAGGCAAACCGCGTAAGGAGCGCCGGTTTCCCATACAAGAAATACCTCTCGGATTATGACCCGGAGCTGATGCCCGAAGAGGCACGCAAATATCTGGGCGAACTGAAGACGCTTGATTTCGTCGCCAAAGGGGAGAACATCGTCGCATACGGAAACCCGGGGACCGGAAAATCGCATCTGGCGATAGGGCTTGGGATAGAGGCGGCCAATGCGGGGTATTCCGTGAAGTTTTACAGCGTCCCCACCCTTGTCAACCAACTGAAAGAGCTAAAGATGCACAGCAACTTGCTCAGCATCAAAAACTCATTTGAAAAAATCGACCTGATGATACTTGACGAGCTTGGCTACATATCGTTTGACCGCGAAGGCGGCGAATTGCTTTTCACGCATTTATCAATGAGGTCGGAGAGGAAAAGCACCATAATCACGACAAATGTCTCTGTCGACAAGTGGAAGACAATTTTCAACAACCCGGTGATAACGGCGGCCATAGCGGACAGACTGGCATCCGATGCGTTTTTATTGAATATGATTGGGGCGTCGAACCGCCGGAAAAAGGCATGACCGCCAGGGGGGTCAATTTTCAATTATTACTGCATCAAAACAAAATAAATCACAAGGAGAACGATTATGAATCGTATATATAACGAAAACGCGGCAATATATGCGCTGCAAGAAGACATGAGAAGTTATGAGTCTGCTATTGCGGATTTATCGGATGTAGAGCGCAACAATCTCCGCGAGTGGGTTTTAGGCGGCAACAGTGTTTTCGACAACCCTTATCATATGTCGGATGATAACGGCAGGCCAATCAATTATATTGAAGCGCTCAGAATTACCGCTGATATGAGGGAGAACCCGGAACTCTATGGAATTCAAGGCGGTGCATCCTATGTCTAAAGCTGCCAATACCGCAAAGACCATGTGGAATGCCGCCAACTATACGCAAATCAAGGCATATGTGGCTCCCAATACGGCATCCTCTTTCAGGGCGGCGTGCGCGGCCGCTGGGGTTTCCATGAACAGTGTGCTGTCGCAATTTATGGCCGATTACTGCGTCTTGCAGAAAAGGGATCGACCAAAGCATGTATCGGACTTCTTATCCACAAACAGAAAACGGAGAAAGAGGCACGAGGAGTTGCTGGGCCATTTTATACAGTTGCGGGATGCGCAGGAGTCCGCCAACGGCAATGTGCTCGAAAACTTCCGTAATACGGAGATTTTCGAAGCTGCTGAAGAGCGCGTCGCTAAGATGGATGAAGCGATTGAGATACTTGAGGACATATACTAGTACTAGATATGCCGTCGAGAATTATATTGCTTCAATGGCTTTCATAATTAACTGCGATCAATGATATTTTTATGCTTAGGGGGTCAATTTTCAATTATTAAAGGGGTCAAATTTCGATTGACATATACACGCGGCGATTTAAAGGGCAGGGCCGCACGGCTTGGCGATTAGAACCCGCTGCGCCTTGCCAAGCCGTAAAGGGGCGGGTAGTATTTTTGCTTTTGTCTGCGGACACGCAAAAATCTCCACCCTCAGGCCCTTGACGGCTTGGCATTTTCGCCGTCTCAGTCACATGCCGCCAACGGGAAGCTGATCAAGCCGCAACTCTTCCCGTGCCGGCCCACTCAGTATACGGCGAAAAACGGTTCCGCTGCCTTCAGCGCACGGCATGCTTTCGCAGGGCTTTCCCCCCTGCACCCCCCGCCGCTCCAAAAAGCTGATCTTGGGCGGCAGCGTCAGCAAACGGACGCCCTGCGGCATCTCCCGGGCGGGTGGGGGCTGCTAGCGCTGATGTCTGCTGTGTGTCGGCGGGGGAGATGCCGCAGGGCGCTGCTCTGATATTTGCACCTTTTGCTGTTGCTCCTTGCGCCCGGGCAGTCACTTTATGCAGTTATTATTCTTTTATTTTTTTGAATCTTCCCAGACTAACTTCCATTCATTTTGCCGTTTCAGCTTAAATTCCACTTGCACGTCCACTGTGGAACTTACAATGGGAAGTTACACACGTTTTTAACATTGCAACGATTATTGAACGCACAACAGGCGGTGTGGTATAATGGGAGTTGGGAGTTAGGAGTTAGGAGTTAGGAGTTAGGAGTTAGGAGTTAGGAGTTGGGTGCTATGGTTTCTAAGATTCGTTCTTTAGGTCTGGGGGGTATTAGCGGGTATGAGGTTTCGGTTGAGTGCTATTTGTCCTCTGGGTTGCCTAATTTTGATATCGTCGGGCTTCCTGATGCCGCTGTCAAAGAAGCCCGTGAGCGGGTCCGCGCCGCGACAAAAACTTGCGGTATGTGGTTTCCGATTAGCAGGATAACCGTAAACCTCGCACCGGCTGATATGAGAAAAGCCGGAACCGTCTATGACTTGCCCGTTATGCTCGGAATCTTGGCAGCGTCGGGCAGCATCGACCCGCCGCCGGAGGATGCCGCGTTTTTCGGCGAACTGTCGTTATCAGGCGAGCTTCGCCATGTCGCGGGCGCGCTCCCAATGGCACTGTGCGCCGAACGCTTGGGCATAAGGGAGCTTTTCGTTCCCGCCGACAATGCCGAGGAGGCCGCATATGCCTCTGGAGTAACGGTCTTTCCCGTCGCCCATGTCAATGAACTGCTCAATCACATAAACGGAAGAAAGAGCATCAAACCCGTCTCCCCTCGAGAACCTGTCGCCGTTTACAGCCCAGGTCTCGACTTTTCGGAAGTCAAAGGTCAGGAAAACGTGAAACGCGCCTTAGAGGTTTCGGCGGCAGGCGGACACAATATTTTGCTCTCAGGCCCGCCGGGCGCGGGCAAAAGCATGCTCTCCAAACGGTTGCCGACGATCCTCCCCGACATGAGCCGCGAGGAAATGCTTGAAACTACCGAAATACACTCCGTAGCAGGTTTGACGAACCGTGAGCATCCAATAATCTCCTCAAGGCCGTTCCGAAGCCCGCACCACACCGTCTCCGCACCTGCTATTGCGGGCGGAACGTCAAATCCGAAGCCGGGCGAGATATCCCTCGCGCATAACGGCGTCCTGTTCCTCGACGAGATGCCCGAGTTCAGCCGCGACGTGCTCGAATCTTTGCGCCAACCGCTCGAAGACGGACAAGTCACGATATCGCGGGCATCCTCCACTGTCACATACCCCAGCAGATTTATGCTCGTGTGCGCGATGAACCCGTGCAAATGCGGTTGGTACGGTCATCATTCAAAGCGCTGTATCTGTTCCGACAACGCGATTAGGCGATACCACGAGCGGCTCAGCGGTCCGCTTATCGACAGGATTGACATGTATATTGAAACGCCCTCGCTCGAATATGACGAGTTGCGAGAGCGCCCAAACGCCGAGTCGTCCGCAGACATCCGCGCGCGCGTGAACAAAGCGAGGGATGCGCAGCGCCTCAGATACGAGGGCACGGGCCTCAAATGCAACGCACACATAGGGTCAAAGCAACTGGAGGAGTATTGCGCACTGTCCCCCGAATGCGATAAACTCATGCGCGACGCATTCCTCCGCCTGACAATGACAGCCCGCTCATACGACCGCACCCTGCGAGTAGCAAGAACCATAGCAGACCTAGCCGAATCAGAAAACATAACCCCCGCACATCTAGCGGAAGCAATACAGTATAGGATGAACGCGGTAACAAGTAACAAGTAACAAGTAACAAGTAACAGGGATCAGGGATCAGGGATCAGAAAATCTTGTTTGCAATTGCAACAAATAGCCTGTAGCGTAACTCCTAACTCCTAACTCCTAACTCCTAACTCCTAACTAACCGTCGTCCATCACTCCGGATTGTAGGTCGTAGATGCGGCGGTATATGCCATTTTTTTCCACGAGTTCACTATGCGTGCCTAGTTCGGCGGCTTCGCCTTCCTCTAGGACTAGTATCATATCCGCTTTCATTAGCGTTGATATCCTGTGCGATATGAGAATCACGGTCGCGCCCGCAGTGTCGGCTCTCAGCGATTCGCGGATTTTCGCGTCCGTCTCCATATCGAGACTGGACATTGAATCGTCAAACACCATGATTGGCGCGTTCATCATCAGCGTGCGGGCAATCGCGACGCGCTGCTTCTGTCCGCCCGAAAGGGTCACGCCGCGTTCACCGACGATAGTATCATAACCTTTTGCAAACGACATTATGTTGTCATCGACCGCCGCTATCGCCGCCTTTTCGCGCACCTTTTCGAGATTGCCCTCGCGCGAAGCGATATCTATGTTCTCTAAAATCGTCTTGGAGAACAAAAACGGCTCCTGAAGGACAAGCCCTATGTTGCTGCGAAGATGCTTTCTGCTGATGCGCGCTATATCGACGCCGCCTATCGTGATGGCGCCGCTGTCTTTCGGAAGGTCGTAGAGCCCGTTTAGCAGGTATGTAACCGTTGATTTTCCCGAACCTGTCGCGCCCAGTATCCCGAACGTCGTGCCGCTTTTTATTTTGAAGCTGACGTTTTTCAGAACAGGCTGACCCTCGGCATGATCTTCATATGTGAAGCTGACATTGCTAAACTCAATGTCTCGGTCCATCGGCGGGGACAGCGCATCCTCGGGATCAACTTCGCCCGGTGCGTCGAATATTTCCTTTATGCGCCCTAGGGCGACACCTGTTTTGCTCATTTCGGACAGAACCCTCCCAAGTTGGCGGACAGGCCATGTCACCATCTGCGTATAGCTGATGAACACCAACAGTTCGCCGAAGCTGAGCGACCCTCTGACGGCAAGATACGAACCTGCGATAATGACACAGAGCAGTTGCAGCGCCGAAACGCTGTCGCCGAGCCCCCAGTATAGCCCGTAGGTTCCGCCCAGTGCGACCCATTTGTTGGTGTAATCGTCGTTTTTTTCATCGAAGCGCTCTGTTTCATAACTCTCCCGACCAAAAGCCCTGACGACGCGCACGCCGGTCAAATTCTCCTGAACCCTGACCATAAGCTCGCCCTCGGCTTCGTCGCAGGCGAGGAATCTGCTTCCGACTTTTTTGAAGAAATAAATTGTGTAGCATATTATAACCGGAAGGAAAACCGTCACGATCGCCGCCATCACGGCATTGAGCGAGAACATGATGGATACCGATATTGCCAGCATTATAACTGTCCGCAGGACCTCGATAAGCTGTTGGAATACGAAACGCCTAGTTGTTTCGACATCTGACGTGCAGCGCTGGATTATATCCCCGGTCTGGTTTTTCGTATGCCACTCAAACGGAAGGTTTTGCGTGTGCTTGAACAGCTTGACGCGGAGGTTGTTTATCATGCGTTCCGAACCCTTCGCCATGTTCACGCGCGAAAGATAGTTGAAAAACCCGGCGAACACTGAGGTCGATGCGGCGAGGACGGCGCAGATGATAAGATTCGATCCAAAGGCGCCTCGATTGCTAAGAGCGTTATATATCGCCATGATAGGCGCGGGCAAAGACGCATCTCTTCCGCCGATTACGGCATCGACAGTGAATCCAACGATGATCGGCGCGATAAACATCATCAGCGACGCCGCAATGGCAGCCGCAATCGAAAGCAGGAAAAAACGCTTTAACCCATGCGTAAATCCCGCCAGCATTGTCCAATTTCTATTTTTTTGCATATTATATCCTGTCTCCTGTTCCCTAACCTCAATGTATTCTGCCACACTTCCAAAGAAAAAGCAATGACTTTTTCCCTGTTTTTATGGTAAGAAAGCTTGTATCCACCCCCGCATTGTGGTATCTTTAATAGATAATTGTGAAATTTGTGCATTGTACATTGTAATTTGTACATTGTAATTTGCGGCTTGTCCGCTATGGGGGTTGGTTTTTTGTATACGGTCGGGTTTGATTATGAAAGATATTTGACATTGCAGTCCAAAAAAATCCTTGAAAGGATTGGGATGTTTGAAAACAAACTGTATCTCGAGTTCGGCGGCAAGCTCTTTGACGACCAGCACGCCGCGCGAGTCCTGCCCGGCTATATGCCGGACACCAAGGCGCATCTGCTTAAAACACTCGCGGACAAAGCGGAAATCGTGATTGCGATAAACGCCTCGAACATCGAATCCAGTAAATCGGTCGGCGATTCCGGCATCTCCTACGACGACGACGTTCTTAGGCTGATAGACGAGTTTCGCAAAAGAAATCTGTATGTCGGCAGCGTGGTGATTAGCCAGTATCATGAACAGCCCGCCGCCGACAGATTCAAAGACTATCTCGAAGGGCTTGGCATCACCGTCTATGTCATGCACTACATACCCGGATCATACTATCCGTCTGACATACAGCTAATTCTCAGCGACAAGGGCTACGGCAACAACGACTACATCGAAACAACGCGCCCGCTAGTCGTAATAACCGCGCCCGGACCCGGCAGCGGAAAAATGGCGGCATGTCTCTCACAGCTCTACCACGAATATAAACGCGGCGTCAAAGCGGGATACGCGAAGTTTGAGACATTTCCCGTTTGGAACCGCCCTCTCAAGCATATGATAAACCTCGCCTATGAAGCCGCGACAGCGGACCTTGACGATGTAAACATGATAGACCCGTTCCATCTCGAAGCACGCGGCGTCTCAGCGGTGAACTACAATCGCGACATTGAGGTCTTCCCCATATTAAACGCCATGTTTACTCGGATATGGGGCGAGAGCCCGTATAAATCGCCAACCGACATGGGCGTGAACATGATTGGATTTTGCATATCCGACGACGACATCTGCGCAGAAGCTTCAAAGCAGGAGCTTATACGCAGATATTTCTATACGCAGCTCGACTTTGCCAAGGGCAACATCCCCAAAGCAATCCTATCAAGGCTGGAGCTTCTTATCAGCAACTCGGGCATAGAACCCGACGAGAGGAGGCCCGTGGCGCCTGCTTTGAATAAAGCGAAACATACGGACGGCCCCTGCGTTGCGATTGAACTGCCGGACGGCACGCTCATAACGGGAAAGACCTCGGAACTGCTCGGCGCGTCGTCCGCCGCCCTGCTCAACGCGCTGAAGCATTTTGCGGGTATCGACGACAATGTTTTGCTTTTAAAACCGGGCGTAATAGAGCCGATACAGAAACTCAAGGTCAGGTATCTTGGTAACGAAAACCCTCGCCTGCATACGGACGAGGTGCTCATAGCACTCGCGGTCAGCACTGCGACAAATCCGACAGCGGATATCATACTCGATCAACTGCCAAAACTAAAGTTCTCCGAAGCCCATTCAAGCGTTATCCTGTCACAGGTCGATGTCGGCGTTTTCCGCCAACTGGGAATAAACATCACCTGCGAACCGATATATCAAAACGAACGATTGTTTCACAAAAAGGGGGTTAACAAATGAAGTATATCTTTCCCGAAGGGATGTATGTCGATGTGCGGATCGAACACTCGTTCTCAACAGAGATAAAGTATACATTCAGGGTGCTTGACGAATGCAAGGAAAGGCAATACAGCGCGGCTTTCATACGCCTCTTCGACGGCGGCAGGTGGTACTATGCCTGCACGTCGGATCTTGATGCTGTGCAAAAAGAAATCGACGCGCTGGGAAAGCTCGCAACAAAGAACGATGCTCTGAAAAACATGGACATCTACGGCAAATTCAGCGGACTGCAAGGCAAAAAGCTTATCTATACGGACAATAGAGTATCAGCTATACCATTGCAGGACAAAACGGAACTTACCCAGTCCGTAATGCCGCTTGTAGAAAGCAACGACTACATAAAACTCTGGCGCATCACATATCTTGACGAGTATAAAGTCAAGGAATTCTATAACAGCAAAGGCGCAGATTTGTCATGGGACTTCCAGCGCGCCGGTTTTTCCGTCGCTTTCAGGATGACGGAAGGAGAGCAGCAAGTTCAGGAAACTTTCCAGATTGGTAAAACAGGATTTGAACTGATAAGCGGCTATGAGCAAGAGCTTGCCGACCTGCTCGCTGAATGCGAGAAATATCTGCTTGAATCGGAAGCGGTTTCGCCGGGAGTCTACACCGTCGTCACCGCGCCCCTTGTGACGGGAGTTTTCGCGCATGAGTGTTTCGGACATAAAAGCGAATCGGACTTCATGATAGGCGACGAAGCGACAAAGAAAGAGTGGGCGCTTGGTAAACGGGTCGGACCCGACGATTTGACGATTGTCGAAACGGGACTGGTGCAGGGCAGCGGATACATCCCGTTTGACGACGAGGGCAACGCCGCCACCAAAACATATCTAATCAAAAACGGCATCTTGACAGGCAGGCTTCACAGCGCGGCAAGCGCCGCCGATCTGGGCGAAGACGTAACCGGCAACGCGCGCGCGAAAAATTTCGAGTTTGAACCTATTGTGCGCATGACGACCACATACATAGATAACGGCGCAAAGACCTTCGATGAACTTATCTCCGAAACGGAAAACGGCATCTATGCCAAAGGCATCGCCCATGGTTCCGGCGTGTCCACATTCACGCTCGCGCCGACGCGCGCATACTACATCAAAGACGGCAAAATCGGCAAACCCGTCCGAATATCGGTCATATCAGGCAATGTGTTCGAGGCGCTCGACAATGTGGACGGTATCGCGAATGACTGCGAAATGAGCTCATTTGTCACCGGCGGCTGCGGCAAAATGGATCAGGCTCAGTTACCCGTAGGCTTCGGAGGCCCGCATATCCGCATACGCAACATGCAGGTCAGTTGAGAGTTGAAAGTTGAAAGTGGAGAGTTGTTTCTATTCAGATGGTATTCGGGAGAGGGGGTTTTTGAAGCGTATCTCGATGGCATGAGGCGGCAGCCAATGCCAAGTTACCCACTTAAAGGCTAGGGGAGCTTCAAAAAGCACCTCTCTCGGATGCCATCTGAATAGACGTGAGTATTGTGTTTCTAAAGATTGAGAGTGGAGAAATTGAT
>Ga0099364_10010637_pt1 | contig 12635 bp, 9 predicted proteins | sample TergutTh196P3_FD_73070 | JGI IMG/M metagenome (GOLD analysis project Ga0099364, IMG submission 73070) | Microcerotermes parvus P3 segment gut microbial communities from Pointe-Noire, Republic of the Congo - Th196 P3 | ecosystem: Host-associated > Arthropoda: Insects > Digestive system > Gut ... | reverse complement strand
TAGCCATCACGTCGTAATTATATCTTGTTTTAGACATTTCTAACGCCTTTTCGCAGCAATGAGCAAACAATGCCTTGTTTGTCAGCAATTTTTCTATTGCATCGGCAAGCGCGTCGCTGTTGTTTGGCTGATATACTATTCCCGCTTCGCCAACAATTTCGGGAAATGATCCCGTTGCCGGCTCAACAGCAGGACGACCGGCGGCAAATGCTTCGCAGAGATATAAACCAACGCCTTCGTCAAAAGTTATGGGAACGCTAATGATGCTGATCTGCTTATAAAAATCGTTATGATGTTCGGGATCATAAAAATCACTCAAATCAACATCATTAATATATGGCTGTAAAATTTTCTTTACTTTTTTCAAAAAAGGCTTGTCCGATGCAGTATATCCGCCTGCAACCTTGAGTTTCAGATTTTTAACAGTATTTCGTTTTTTCAGCGTAACAAAGGCTTCTGCTAAAATATCCAAACCGTTTTCGCGATTCATTCTGTAAAAATATCCTATAACAGGGTCGTTCGGATAACTGTCGGAAGCATATTTAGACACGTCCACTCCCGGATAAATCACTTCAACATTCTTAATTTGCGGTAAACGGTCAGTTATGGTTTTTTTATAAAACTCGCTTGTAGTGACAAACTTGTCAATATACCCCAAATTCTCAACAATTCCGTCCCATGCTTCTTTCAAAAATTTATCTTCCATGCTGTCAATCCACACTTCTTCGTCTTGCAGCGAACATATTATCGGAATATCCACACGTTGCTTTACGGCTCTTGCAACGCCAATCAAAAGAGTTGTTGAAAGGTGAATTACGTCGGGTTTTTCGTGATTTTCAATCCAATCTATCATCGGATTTACCTGCTCCGTAAAAACGGCGCCTGTGCCATGTATCATTGAAAGCGTAATACCTTCAAGACCTGCGGCTGAAGTTGTGCCTGAAAAAGACGACGCTACGCGAAGAATAGGTTTAGACTCTAAAAAACGGCTAATCCATCTGGGCATACCTCCTTTTTTGAAAAATTTTTCGGCGGCATAGAAGGTTGTTGCCGGAAAAAACAAAGGAGTGTCGGCTTTGAACGACGCGTATTTGAACGGCAAATACAACGGCATGATAATTACGTCATGCCCTGCTTTGCGAAGGGCGTTTGCTTGAAGGTTATCGCGAAAACAGTTGCCGCAATAGAAAGAATCGCCAGAGCCGGGTACAATAAATAATATCTTCATTATATAGTTTTCAGTTATTAGTTTTCAGTTTTCAGAAATAATAATTCTTAAAATCAAATGGATAGATTAAATTTATTTGTAATTATTTAATGGACTTTGTATATAATAAAACAAAAAAACTGTACTCTAAACTTTTATCCGTTTAATGCTCTGTCGAGGTCGGTTTTGATGTCGTTGACGTGTTCCAGTCCGGGCGACAGGCGTAGCATGTTGGGATAAACGCCAACCGCTATTTGTTCTTCTTCGCTTAACTGCTGGTGCGTGGTTGTTGCAGGATAGGTAATAATTGTGCGGACGTCGCCCACGTTGGTAACGTGGCTTATCAGTTGCAATTTATCCACAACGCGCGTTGTCGCTTCTTTTCCGCCCTTCACGCGGAATGAAAGTACTCCGCCAAAACCGTTATGCAAGTATTTTTTAGCAAGTTGATGATATTTATTGTCGGGCAATCCCGGATAACTGACGCTCTCTACTTTTGGGTGTTCCTGCAACCACAGGGCTAAATCCATTGTATTATCGAGTGCGCGTTGCGCCCGTAGCGACAGCGTTTCAAGTCCCTGCAACATCAGAAACGAGTTAAACGGACTTATCGTAGGACCCAAATCGCGAATACCTTCTACGCGGGCGCGAACGGAAAACGCTATATTTCCAAACGGACAGTCGCTGCCAAAGGTTTTCCAGAAATTAAGTCCGTGATAGCCTTCCGACGGCTCGCTGAACATCGGAAATTTGCCGTTGCCCCAGTTATATGCGCCTGCGTCCACAATAACTCCCGCCATGCTTGTGCCGTGACCGCCAATCCATTTGGTAGCCGAGTGAACTACGATATGCGCTCCCCAATCAATCGGGCGACAGAGGTATCCGCCCATGCCGAAAGTGTTATCAACTATTAACGGCAGGTCGTAACTTGCCGCCATTGCCGCCAACGCCTCAAAATCGGGAATATTGAACTCGGGATTGCCGATGTTTTCAACGTACAGAGCCTTTGTGTTTTTGTCAATCAATTTTGCCATATCTTCGGCTCCGTCGCTTGCGGCAAATCGCGCCTCTATTCCCATACGCTTAAACGTTACCTTGAACTGATTGAACGTTCCGCCGTACAGATAAGGCGATGAAACGACGTTATCGCCCGCCTGCATGATATTGTGTATAGCGATAAACTGCGCTGCCTGTCCCGAAGCGGTTGCTACTGCCGCAATACCGTTTTCAAGAGCCGCCATTCGCTGCTCAAAAACATCGGTTGTGGGATTTTGAAGGCGGGTATAAATATTGCCAAACTCGGTAAGCGCAAAAAGATTTGCAGCATATTCTGCGCTTTTGAATTGATAGGCAGTAGTCATATACAACGGCGCCGTGCGACAACCGGTAACAGGGTCAACTGCCTGACCTGCATGTATTTGCAAAGTTTCAAAATGTAATTTCTCTTTGGACATAAAATTTTTTTTTACTTTTTTTTTACTTTTTTTTAAATTTCAGACCACAAAGGTACGGTTTTTGTACGTAATTATTTAGATAATTTTAAAAATATAAATAAAAATTTTGTAATATGAAGAATTTATTTGGAAAAATTTTGATAGTGATGCTTGTGATTTCGGCTTGCGAAGGACCTATGGGACCCGCTGGCAGAGATGGAATAGACGGCGAGGTAACATATTGGAAAATCATTGATTTTAGAGTGAGGCGTGACCAATGGCTGCAAATAGGCGATAATGACGAGATTGGGTCATATCTTTACTTTTATCTTGAAGATGACCAAATCTCTCAAGAGATATATGATAATGGGCTTGTATTATGTTATTACAAGTTTACCGATGAGTTTGGTTTAGATGTACAATCACCTCTACCTTTCACTGTTTATGATATTGATGTCGAAGTTTTTGAAGAAGATATTTATGAATATCCATATTCAATTCATTTTTCTTACGATGTTACGCCCGGAAGTATTGCAATAAAAGTGGTGATCAGTAATTTTTTTACCAACGCATATTGGCACGTTATGCCCACTGCGTGTGATTTCAGATTGCACTTGTTGTTATGATTTCATAGATTTTGCAGGTTTTCCTTCCATTTGCGGGGGCTTCGCCATTTTTTCCAAAATCCCTGCAATGCTTGAAGTTCGTTTTTGTCGTAGCATTTGAGCAGATACAGCGCAAACGGATAACTTGTCAATAGCGCGGTTTTTACGCATAATCGCCCGAAAAGGCTCCAATCGCTGATAAAGTACGCTATCAGGCAAAACAGCGCTCCAAGTCCGATTGACAGAAATATTTTACGAAACTCGTAAGGCACAGGGTAATAGCGTTGAACGTAATAGTGCATCGCAACAAAATAAATAATCTGCGACAGCAACATTGACAATCCGGCTCCTATAAAACCCATCAGGGGAATGAGCAATATGTTTAAGCAAAGGTTAAGAAGCGAAACAAAGATAATGACAGAAGCAATAACGCCGGTGCGCTTAACGATTTGAAGGCTATAAATGGCTTGGTCTTTCATCATGCCAAACAATACTCCGAAAGCAATAAACGGAACGACCATGTATGCGTCCCAATACTCCGGTTTCCCGATGCTTATTATTTTAATCGCTTCCTGACCAAACAGCGAAATACCAACCACAAGAAACATCAAGCCGAAAGTAAGATATGTCATCAATTTGGAGTAAAATCGTTGTGCATTGGGTTTGTCAGCCATTTGAAACATCAGCGCGGGGATTGCCATTCCCACGGGCTGTACGAAAACCGCACGTAGCAGGCTTGCCACCTTAAAACCCATCGAATAGACCCCTACGCTTGCCAAACCAACTATAAAGTTGAGGCTGAAACGATCGGCTATTCCCAGCAAAACCCCAAAAAACGATGAAATAAACAACGGTAAACTGTAATGAAACATCTTTATTAATATGCTTCTCTCAAATTTTACTGCGGTATTTTTGATGATATACGGTAAAAACATGGCGATGTAAACCAATCCGCCAATGATATGCGCCTCGTAAATACCTTCCAATTTCCTATCGAACACTACAATAAATAATATGGTGCAAATCAATACTACGCTCAACCGTATTATCACATTTCGCGTATAATTCAGCGGTTTTGATTGCGCCCTGCACAGAGTAGAGGGTATAGTTCCGATTAATTCAAGTCCTGCGGAACAGAACATCAACCGCAACAACCGCACATAATCATCGGAACTGAACAGCAGGCGGGAAATGTTTATTGAAAAAGGAAACAGACAAATATTGACAAATACGGCAATGAAAACGGTTATCGCCAGCAAAGTGAAAAATGCGGACGATTGCCGTCCCTGCAATTCTTTGTCGGAATACCAGCGAAGCAGCGCAGAGCCTAAATTCAGACCGGCAAGAACTATAATAGCCTGCGATGTGGCTTCCAACGTACTCAACATACCGTACTCGGAAACCGATAATTGGCTCACATAGAAGGGCAACAGTATAAAACCGACTAATTTACCCGAAATATTCGCTAATGAATAAATGGCAGAATCTTTTGCTAATGGCTTGAAGTGTTGAAGCATAATCATAAATTCTACCGCAAAGTAACACATTTTTTTTTGAATAAAATAATATCAGGTTAATTTTTTTTACAAAAAAATATTACCTTTGCAGCGTGTATGCGACAAAAATGTCGTTTAAAATTTGTAATTGAATATCAGTGGACAATATATTAACCACCGTCAATGTAGACAAACAATACGGCTCCGTTAAGGCGCTTGACAATATCAGTATAGATGTTCCCCGCGGGAGTATTTACGGTTTGCTTGGTCCCAATGGGGCAGGCAAAACTACTTTGATTCGTATAATCAACCAGATTATCGCTCCCGACAGCGGCGAAGTCCATTTCATGGGACGCCTGCTGCAACGCGATGATATTGCGCGTATCGGTTATTTGCCCGAAGAACGCGGTCTGTATAGAAAAATGAAAGTTGGCGAACAACTTCTGTATCTGGCTCGTTTGAAAGGACTTAACAGCAACGATGCGATCCGGCAGGTAAACCTTTGGTTTGAAAAATTTGAGATAAAAAATTGGCGAAATCGCAAGGTAGAGGAATTATCGAAGGGAATGCAGCAAAAGGTACAGTTCATAGCCACTGTTATACATCGCCCGTTGTTGTTAGTGTTAGACGAGCCTTTCAGCGGTTTCGACCCTATAAACGCCGATATGCTCAAAAACGAGATACTGCAACTTCGCGAACAAGGCACAACTATTGTGCTTTCCACGCACAACATGGCTTCCGTTGAAGAATTGTGCGATCATATTTCGCTTATCAACAAATCGCGCTGTATATTGCAGGGCGAAGTAAGCGAAATACGGCAGGAGCATAAATCGGGCGAATACGAACTGTGTTTTGAAGGCGACGAAACAACGCTTATAGAAACCCTTAAAGCCGCAGGGTGCAATATAGCAAATCAAAAACAACAAAAACACAGTATCAGTATCACCATAAAGACTTCGATGCAGAGCGCCGATTTGTTATCTAAAACCATACCATTAGTTAATGTAATATCTTTTCGTGAAGCGCTTCCGGGCATGAACGACATTTTTAAGTTAAAAATTCACAATAGTATTAATGAAGGCATATCTTGATTTATTATCTCACGTGCTTGAGCATGGCGTTGAAAAGTCCGACCGCACGGGAACAGGAACTATTAGCGTGTTTGGTTATCAGATGCGTTTCGACCTCGCAAAAGGTTTTCCGCTGCTCACCACAAAAAAGTTGCATACGCGTTCCATAATTCACGAATTGCTTTGGTTTCTGCAAGGCGCGACCAATATTGGCTATCTTCGCGATAACAAAGTAACTATTTGGGACGAATGGGCTGACGAACATGGCGAACTGGGACCCGTGTACGGCTATCAATGGCGCTCGTGGCGCTCTACCGATGGACGAGTTATTGACCAAATTGAACAGGCGGTCAACTCCATTAAAAACAATCCCGATTCGCGACGACATATAGTCAGCGCTTGGAACGTAGGCGACATCGAAAAAATGGCGCTGCCGCCATGCCACCTGCTGTTTCAATTTTACGTTGCCAACGGAAAACTTTCATGCCTGCTGTACCAGCGCAGTTGCGATATTTTCCTTGGAGTGCCGTTCAATATAGCGTCATACGCCATGCTAACGGCTATGATGGCGCAGGTTACAGGCTTGCAGCCCGGAGAATTTGTTCATACTTTGGGCGATGCGCATATTTATCTCAACCATGTTGAGCAAGTAAAACTGCAACTTACTCGCCAACCGCGTCCATTGCCTGTCCTGAAACTAAATCCTGATGTAAAGTCAATTTTCGATTTTAAATACGAAGACTTCTCTATTGAAGGATACGACCCGCATCCGCATATTAAGGGAGAAATTGCAGTGTGAAAAAGGTCTCTGTTTTTGGAAATCATTAAGAAAAATATTAATTTTGCAGTGAAAAACATAAATATAAATGAACGAACAACATATTCTTATTATTAGCAGGGAACTTGCTCTGCAAGAGCAGCAGGTTCGCAACACGCTGGAACTGTTGGCTGACGGGGCTACTATTCCTTTCATCAGTCGCTATCGAAAAGAAGCCACCGGCAGTTTGGACGAAATGCAGGTAGCCGCTATCAAAAGCCGCTACGAGCGATTGGTCGAGTTGGACAAGCGCCGCGAAACGATACTTAATTCGATAGAAGAGCAGGGCAAATTGACCGCAGAGTTGAAAAAACAGATAGAGGCGGCTGAAACCATGTCTACGCTTGAAGATATTTATCTTCCGTACAAGCCCAAGCGCAAGACCCGCGCCTCGAAAGCCCGCGAACGCGGATTGGAACCGCTTGCGCTGCAACTGTTGCGGCAAACCGACAACGACGTGGAAACCCTTGCCGAAAAATATCTCAACGATGAAGTTCCTACCGTTGACGATGCCTTGCAGGGTGCCCGCGACGTCATTGCCGAGATGATGAACGAGGACGCAAAAGTCCGCGATGCAATTCGACGCTTGTTTGCCCGCGATGCCGTAATATATTCCAAAGTAGTGAAAAACAAGGAAAAAGACGGCGAAAAGTATCGCGATTATTTTGACTTTTCGGAAGCGCTCAAAAAATGTCCTTCGCATCGCTTGCTTGCCGTGTTGCGCGGCAAAGACGAGGCTTTCCTGCGTATTTCAATCGAACCCGACGAGGAAAAAGCATTGGATATTATCAAAAAATACTACGTAAAGGGCAAAAACGCCGCGTCCGTGCAGGTAGAAGAAGCCGTTGAGGACGGATACGGACGATTATTGGCTCCATCAATGGAAACAGAGTTTGAAGCGTTGGCAAAAGAACGCGCCGACGACGAATCAATACGCGTGTTTGCCGACAATCTGCGACAACTGCTGCTCGCATCGCCGCTCGGACAAAAGAACGTGCTGGCTATTGACCCGGGTTTCAGTTCGGGTTGCAAGTTGGTTTGCTTGGACGCACAGGGAAACCTTCGACACAACGAAACCATTTATCCACACAAGCCTCAAAGCGAAGTGTTTGATTCCAAGCGCAAAATCATGCACTTAACAAGCGCCTATAAAATTGACGCTATCGCCATCGGCAACGGAACGGCAAGTCGCGAAACCGAACGTTTTATACAAAGTATGGCATTCAACCGCAGTATGCAGATGTATATCGTGAACGAGAGCGGCGCTTCGATTTATTCGGCTTCGGCGGTGGCGCGTGAGGAATTTCCCAATTACGACGTTACAGTGCGCGGCGCAGTATCTATCGGGCGCAGATTGATGGACCCGTTAGCCGAATTAGTGAAAATTGACCCTAAATCTATCGGAGTTGGGCAATATCAGCACGATGTAGACCAAAACAAACTTAAAAAAAGTTTGGATACGGTGGTCGAAAGTTGCGTAAATCTTGTTGGTGTGAACGTCAATACGGCAAGCAAACATTTATTGGTGTATGTGTCGGGGCTGGGACCCCAATTAGCGCAAAACATCATTGAGTATCGCAAAGAAAATGGCGCTTTCCCTTCGCGTAAAGCGTTGAAAAAAGTTCCCCGCATGGGCGAAAAATCTTTTGAACAGTGCGCGGGTTTTCTTCGCATTCCCGAAGCCGAAAATCCGTTGGATAACAGTGCGGTACACCCTGAAAGTTACGGCGTTGTAGAAAAAATGGCAAAAGATATGAACGCCACAGTCAGCGAACTGCTGAAAGATGAGAGCCTTCGCAAACAAATAAAACCCGAAAAATACGTAACCGACTCGGTTGGATTGCCTACTCTGAACGATATAATGAAAGAATTGGCTAAACCCGGACTTGACCCGCGCGAGCAGGCAAAAGTGTTTGAATTTGCGCAGAACGTACATCGCTTGGAAGACCTGCAACCCGGAATGGAACTGCCGGGAATAGTGACCAACATTACCAATTTCGGCTGTTTTGTTGATGTAGGCGTAAAACAGGACGGATTAGTGCATATTTCGCAATTAGCCGACAAATTCGTGAAACACCCGTCAGAAGTGGTAAAATTGAATCAGCAAGTTAAGGTAAAAGTCGTAGAAGTTGATATGGCGCGTAGCCGAATTGCCTTCACGATGAAATAAAAACCCGAAACTACAACACTAACATGGCGTACCATCGGCGCATGGTAATTGATTTATTGATGGTTTAGATACGCAATATTTCGACTCCAGAGGCAAGCAACGTTACAAGTGTTACGTATGTAGCCGTCAATTTTCATCAAAAAAAAATTATTTAGATGAAAGGTAAACAAATAGCGCCTCAAAATATTTTTTAACCTTTTTATTCTTGATCTTGGATTTTTCTAAAATTTCATCTATTTTTGTAAAAAAAATAAAAAACTTGATAATAATGAAACAATATGTAATAGGTTTAGATTTTGGGACGGATTCCTGTCGTGCTGTTATTGCAGACGCCGACAATGGCAACGAGGTTTCCTCGTCCGTTAAGTATTATCCTCGCTGGCGAGAGGGCAAATACTGTAATCCGCAGGCAAATCAATACCGCCAGCACCCTTTGGACTATTTGGAGGCTTTTGAAGCGTCAGTAAGGGAAGCGCTCGCCGAGGCCCCGGTCGGGACTGCCGAAAATGTTACAGGCATGGCATTCGACACTACCGGCAGTACGCCTGCGTTGATAGACGCTAACGGTACGCCCTTGGCATTATTGCCCGAATTTTCCGAAAATCCCAACGCGATGTTCGTACTTTGGAAAGACCACACAGCCGTTGCCGAAGCCGCCGAAATAAATAAATTGGCTAAAACATGGGCAACCGACTACACGGCTTACGAGGGCGGTATCTACTCGTCGGAATGGGCATGGGCAAAGGCTCTCCACATTTTGCGCAAAGATAAGGCAGTTAGAAAGGCTGCATATTCGTGGGCGGAGCATTGCGACTGGATGCCCGCATTGCTAACCGGAAACGCCAAGCCCGAAACCATGTTTCGCAGTCGTTGCGCCGCAGGGCATAAGGCGATGTGGCACGCTTCGTGGGACGGACTGCCGTCAGAAGATTTTTTAACTGCGCTTGATCCCCTGCTTGCAGGCTATCGCGCCCGATTGTACAGTGATACATGGGAGAGCGACAAAGTCGTTGGCAAACTAACGTCCGACTGGGCTGCAAAACTTGGGCTTACAACTAATGTAGCCGTTGCTGTGGGCGCATTGGACTGCCATTTTGGAGCGGTAGGGGCGCAAATTGTTCCGGGCGCCTTCGTGCGCGTAATAGGCACTTCTACCTGCGACATCATGGTTGTGCCTTACGATGAACTCGGCGACAAACTTATTCCCGGCATCTGCGGACAGGTAGATGGCTCGGTTATTCCCGGAATGATTGGTCTGGAAGCCGGTCAATCGGCTTTTGGCGATATTTACGCATGGTTCAAACGCGTGGTAGAATGGACGATAACCAACGTCGTCGCAAAATCGAATCTGATTGACGAAATCACTAAATCCAAACTGATAGAGGAAACCCTTGATAATATCATACCTGCATTGACGCTTGAAGCCGAAAAGATACCTGTAAGCGAGAGCGCTATTGTGGCTACAGATTGGATGAACGGTCGCCGTACGCCCGACGCTAACCAGTTACTTACAGGAACTATAACAGGATTAACTTTGGGAAGTAACGCCCCTCTCATTTTTCGCGCCTTGGTAGAGGCTACCGCATTTGGCTCCAAGGCTATTGTTGATCGCTTTCTCGAAAACGGTATCGAAATAAAGGAAGTGATAGGTATTGGCGGCATTTCGCTAAAATCGCCGTTTGTTATGCAAACCCTTGCCAACGTGCTGGGAATGACTATAAAAGTAGCAAAAACCGAACAAGCCTGCGCCTTGGGCGCCGCCATGTTTGCAGCCGTTGCAGCCGGAAGATACGAAAAAATAGAAGACGCTCAAAAAGCAATGGGACAAGGGTTTGACGCAGTATATCAACCCGATGAAACAGCGCACAGGCAGTATATCAAGTTGTATCAAAAATATTTATCAATAGGAAAATACATGTAATCGCGTTTTTTCCGCGATGTCGCTACAAATCAATCAAATCTCTGATTACCACCGAAGCGCATACGCAGCCAAAGATTGCGGGAAGATACGATATAGTGCCTACTATTGACCTTTTGTTTTGTTCTTCGCAGGGTACAATCAATTTTTTGTCTATCTGTTCGGCAGAGAAAACGGCTTTTATTCCGGTAGTTACGCCAAGTTTGCCAAGTCGTTTACGCACGTTTTGCGCAAGTTTGCAGTTGTATGTTTTGGATATGTCGTCCACAAGTATTTTCAAGGGGTCAAGTTTTCCGCCTGCGCCCATAGAACTGACGATGCGCAGATTGTTTTTCAAGGCATTGTAAAGTAAAAATATTTTCGGCGACAACGTGTCAATAGCGTCTATCACGTAGTCGTATCGGCGGCTAACAACCTCTATCATACGTTCGTCGCGTAAAAATTCATTTATTGTTTCTATCTGTACATCAGGATTAATATCGCGCAAACGCTCTGCCATAACTTCTGTTTTCGGGCGACCTTCGTTGCTGCAAATCGCCAACAGTTGGCGATTTCTATTGGTAACCTGCACAGTATCGCCATCAACGATTGTTAAACGTCCAATACCCGCACGACACAACATGTCGGCAGCGTAGCCGCCTACGCCTCCCAAACCCGCCACCAAAACATGCGATGATCGCAATTTCGACAGATTGTCGGCGTTAATAAGCATTCCTGTTCTGTCAAGCCATTCCGGATATGACGTTGCCGCGTAATCCATTTTTTGTTGTTAATAAAATATCTCGCCACAAAAATAATCATTTATTTTGTAAAAAAATTTGAGACGCTATAAAAATTCCATATCGCAGCACATGGTAAAATTATTCCATTTCCAAACAAATCCCGTTATACAGGCAATCGCAAAAGGTAATATTTCCGCCGTTGTTTTCCATTTTAAAAATTTTTTCAACGCGGTTATGCCCCACAAATTGCGAAAATCCCGGCAGCGGGTCGTGCAGTTCGCTGATGTCCGCCCAAAATATGCCTCCTACGGCGTTTATGTCGCCTCCGCGCATTGCTCCGCAGCGGTATAATGCAGGAAGTTGGTCGCGTTGCGGACTGTTCAACTGCGCGGCGATGTTTTTGTCGGTATCGCCGCCAAAATCGTTGATAAACCAGCGTTGCGAAATACCCGCATGAGTAAAAATACGCCTGTCGTCCTGAAAAGCATGCAAAAACCGACTTGCATTGTCAGAAAACAGCGCATGAGCCGCCGCTTCTATCTCATCGTCAAAACGGCTGCATGGGTCAGTATACAAATGCAAATAATGCAGGTCGTGATTGCCCAAGAGCAGTATCACATCATCGGGGCGGTCTGTTTTTAGTTTTATTATCTGTTTTAGATTATTTATCAACCGTTTGCGCGGAATGTTTTCGTAAGGGTCAAGATAGTCGCCAAGAAAAATATAGCGGCAGTTGCGATTTTTCCTTACAATTTCCTTCCAACAGGTCAATCCGTGAATATCGCCAAAAACGATGGTCTTTTTAGCAGATGTTTTTTCGGTCATAATCAATTATTTTTCTAAAAACAGTTTCAGGAAATATTGAGTTTTGCGCAACTATCTTGTTTTGTATAAAATCAAGAAAAGTGGCGTTCATTTTGTATGTATTACTTATCTGGTTCAGTGAACTCCAATTTGTTATTTTGATGATTTTTCGGTGACCGTTGCTTTCAAACAAGTAAACATCGCTCTCATGTCCTCCTTGAAGTTGCCTAACATTCATACCACAAGCGCTCTGATACTCATTAAAAATTTTCTGAATATCAAAAAGACCTTTCGCCTCAATAGTTCTTGTCAAATATTCAACTACTTCTTGTTGTTCTGAATTTTTGACATTCTCACTACTTCGTCTAATGGTATTGAGGACGAGTTCGCAAA
>Ga0099364_10010636_pt1 | contig 12635 bp, 8 predicted proteins | sample TergutTh196P3_FD_73070 | JGI IMG/M metagenome (GOLD analysis project Ga0099364, IMG submission 73070) | Microcerotermes parvus P3 segment gut microbial communities from Pointe-Noire, Republic of the Congo - Th196 P3 | ecosystem: Host-associated > Arthropoda: Insects > Digestive system > Gut ... | reverse complement strand
ATCCGCTTGTAAATTCCGACGGAGAAACACAATGGGACAATACCTATCCGCCGGGTGATTGGGATCCGGAGAATGACCCTTGTCCTTTAGGTTGGCGTATGCCTACAATGAAAGAGTTAGAAAGTTTGGCAAAAGCGAAACCTTACTTTGGTGAATTAAATGGCGTACCGGGCTGTTTTTTTGGCGATAAGAGCAATTCCCTGTTTCTGCCTGCCGCCAGCTGCCGTGAAGGGAACTCCGGCACGTTGAACCCCGGAGGTATTGAGTACCGTAAGTGTGGTTACTATTGGGGCAGCAGTGTTAATGATGCCTACTATGCTTCCCTTTTGGTTTTCAATGGAGCGATTGAATATGTAGAGACGATATACAACTTTCGAAGAAATGGCTTCTGTGTCCGTTGTGTTGCAGCAGAGAACAAATCGGCGCATCGGTAATACGAAAAAATATGAAACATCTATTAAACCTCAGTTTATTTTTGGTTACAGGATTATTGATAGTATCCTCCTGTAAAAAAGAGAAAGAAAAGGAAAAAGATCCGGACTCGCCGGAGTTGGAAGGCGTCGTCATCAACGGCATTCGTTGGGCGACTTGCAATGTGGACATGCCCGGTACTTTTGCAACCAATCCCGAAGATGCGGGTATGTTTTACCAATGGAACCGCAAAATTGGATGGAGCAGTACCAATCCGCTTGTAAATTCCGACGGAGAAACACAATGGGACAATACCTATCCGCCGAGTGATTGGGATCCGGAGAATGACCCTTGTCCTTTAGGTTGGCGTATGCCTACAATGAAAGAGTTAGAAAGTTTGGCAAAAGCGAAACCTTACTTTGGTGAATTAAATGGCGTATCGGGTTGTTTCTTTGGAGAGAAGAGCAATCCCCTGTTTCTGCCTGCCGCCAGTGGACGCGAAGGAAACTCCGGCACGTTGAACCCCGGAGGTATTGAGTACCGTAAGTGTGGGTACTATTGGGGCAGCAGTGTTAATTATGCCTACTATGCTTCCTATTTGGTTTTCAATGGAGCGACTGAATATATAGAGACGTCATACAACGTTCGAAGAATCGGTTTATGCGTCCGTTGTGTTGCAGCAGAGAACAAATCGATGCATCGGTAATACGAAAGAATATGAAACATTTATTAACCCTTAGTGTATTTTATGAGCAAAAACTTATTGATATTTTCAATATTATTTTAGAAAAGCACCATCATTCTCCTAATAGCCTTGGATTGTTAGGTGGGAAAACAGGATTATCTATGGCTTTGTTGCTCTATGCTGTTCATTCTAAAGATAGTAAATGCAGAAAAGAGGGAATAAAAATATTAGAAACCGCCTTTGAGACGATAGAACAATCGGATAGTTATGTTTTTTCTTTCTGCAATGGCTTAGCCGGTTTTGGATGGGCGCTCGAATATTTAGAACAAAAAGGATACCACGAATGTGATACCAACGTCTTATTGGAAGATTTCGATTCGGTTCTTTCCGACGTCTTGGCTCTTGAGATGAAAAACGGCAATTATGATTTTTTACATGGCGCTTTGGGCATGGTTTACTATTTTATTAGTCGAATACAAAAAAACGGAGCCTTATTGCCTGTATTGCAAAAGTTTATCGTACAATTACATGCGTTGAGCGAAAAACATTCCACCGGCTCTATTAAATGGGATTCAATAATCAATCGTGAAAAAGATGGAAGAAAATATAATATTTCCCTTTCCCACGGTATGTCGAGCATTGCCGTTATATTGAGCAAGTTGTATGCCATAAAAGGAATGGATAAAGAGATGATAAAGAGCCTTTTACAAGGCTGTGTCAATTATATTTTAGAACAGGAAATTGACAAAGATAAATACGGATCTTTTTTCCCAATTTTTGCCATTGAAAGCATGGAACAACTACACGGAAGTCGTTTAGCATGGTGTTACGGTGATTTGGGAATAGCCATGGCATTATGGCAGGCGGGCATTGCTTTACAAAATGAAACATGGAAAAACAAAGCGTTGGAAGTGTTGTTATTCGCAGCCGAAAAAAGAAGAGATTTGGAAGCAAGTATGATTATAGAGGCGCCCTTATGCCATGGCACGGTCGGTGTCGGGCATATCTTCTACCGTATGTGGAGGAATACCCGATTGCCGGAATTTAAAAACGCCGCCGACTATTGGATGAACGAAACCCTGAAAATGGCAAAATTTGAGGATGGATTGGCAGGATACAAAGCGTGGTACGGAGATCAGGGATGGCTCAATGATTATAGTTTATTAGAAGGCATTGCGGGAGTCGGTTTGGCTTTAATGACTTACTATTACGAGGTAGAACCCACTTGGGACGAATGTTTGTTATTGAGTTAATTGATTGATTATGAAGAAACAAAATTCCACCATTCCCTATACCCCCTTCCTCACTTTCGTCTTCCGCACGCCCTACGTATCTTTCCCCCGTTTCGCGAAGACCCTCTCCCGCTTGGAAGCCGACGAAAGCCACTGGCAGGAGTTTCTGAAAGACCCAAGCCTGCAAGAGGCGATATTCTTGGGCAGCCCCGTCTTGTACGACGAAATCCAAAAGTTTCTCAGCGGAGCGCTCGTTGTTCCCAAAGAGGTTAACAAGTTGAAAATGTCCGTGTTGCGGTATTATACGCGGATGAGTACACGCTGTACGCCGTTTGGGTTATTTGCGGGGTTTTCGCTGGGGCAGTTGGAGGAAGCGTCGGAGATGGAGTTGGTTGATGCTAAGCGCTATAGCCGATATACTCGCTTGGATATGAACTATCTGTGCAATCTGGCGCAGGATATTTGCAAACTGCCGGAGGCGCGGAGGTATTTGAAGTATTTTCCGAATAGCAGCATCTATCCGTTGGGCGAGAAGTTGCGGTATGTGGAGTATTATTATAAAGATGCTCGTAGAATACACAATATCAATGCAGTGGATAATTCGGAGTACGTTGGTGCCGTCTTGGACACATCCCGTACGGGCGCAAAGATAGAGGCGTTGGCGGCGTTGTTAACGGGAGATGATATTACTTTGGAGGAGGCGACGGCGTTTATTCATGAACTTATTGATAATCAAATACTTGTCAGCGAGTTGGATCCGGCGGTAACGGGGCGGGATTTTTTGGCGCAGGTGTTGGGCTGGGTATTCAGCACAGAGACACAGGGGACACAGAGTTTCACAGAGCGTCATGGTGAGCGAGGTGATTCGTTGAGTGACACGTTACATGACAAAAGTGAAAAACTGACAAAAATATCCGCCCTGCTGTCGGAGATAGACGCCTCCGCAATAGGCAGTACATTGTCGAAATACGCTGATATTGAAAAGATTGTAAAAGAGATGGGAACGGCTTACGAGGCGAAGTTTTTGTTTCAGACGGATATGTTCAAACCTGTCAATAAGGCGATGTTGGATAAAAAGATCGTTCAAAACATTCAGGAGGCGATGGCGTTGATGAACAAAATATCCATTCAGCCCTCTGAGACGCTTTTATCCAAATTTGCGGAGAATTATTACGAGCGTTATGAAGGCTGCGAAATGCCGCTGTTGCAGGTGTTGGACACGGAAAACGGAATCGGCTACCGCGAAAGCGTCGGCGATATAAATCCGCTGCTTGAGGGGTATGCGTTGCCTGCACGACAATCGCAAACTACTGATATTAAATGGAATAGGATACAGTCGGTCCTACTCAAAAAAATCTTGGAGGCATATAAAACCAACGCTTACAGCGTAGAAATCGCCGACAAGGATTTTGATTTTCTGACGGTTAATTGGGATGATTTGCCTGCAACCATGCCGGGTATGTGCGAGATATTTTCCAATAAAGCGGGCGAGCCGTTGGTATATGTGCATGGTTCAGGCGGCTCCAGCGCCGCTAATATGTTGGGACGGTTTTGCCATGTAAATCAGGAACTTGAAAATTACGTAAAAGAAATCACGGACTTTGAACAGGCGCAAAATCTCGATGTTGTCTATGCCGAAATCGTCCATTTGCCCGAATCGCGGACGGGGAATATTTTGTTGCGTCCGGTGTTGCGACCCTACGAAATTCCCTATCTGAGCAAATCGTCGGTGGCGGAGGAGTTTCAGATTCCGTTGTCCGACTTGTATGTTTCGGTGAATGGAAAAAATGTATTTTTGCGTTCCAAACGGTTGAATAAGAGGGTGGTACCGCGACTTTCCACTGCGCACAATTTTAGTTTTAACTCCATGCCGGTCTATCATTTTCTGTGCGACATGCAGACACAGGGGTTGCGTGGCGGCATCGGTTTTTCGTGGGGAAGTTTGGCAAATGAGTACGAATTTTTGCCGCGTGCAACCTATAAAAATGTCGTCTTGTCGTTGGCGAAATGGACGGTTCCGGTTGATGATTTCACTAAATTGCTGACGGTGGATGATAAAGGGGATAAAAAAGATAATGTAAGAGGAAGTCTCAAAAGTGTTTTTTTAACGCAAAGGCGCAAAGAAAATGCAAAGGGCGCAAAGAGTAAGCATCTTATTATCAATGCTTTGCGTACTTTGCGAAAAATCTTTGCGCCTTTGCGGTTAATTTTTTTAACTTCTAAGACAGCCCCCAAGATAGATAAAGAGGAGAAAAAAGGGGTAAATTGGCAGTTGACGGAAAATTCTATGCACAATCTCGCCACATGGCGGAGCGAGCGCCAACTTCCTCGTTATGTGGTACTTCCGGATGGTGATAATGATTTGTTTGTGGACATGGAGAGCCGTTTGAGCGTTCAAACGCTTATTTCCGTCATCAAAAAGCGCAAGTCGTTTCAATTGGAAGAATTTCCGTTTGACCCCGACAATGCCCTCGTGAAAGATGAACACGGGAACGCCTTTACCAATGAATTTGTTTTCGGATTCTATAAATCGCAAAAGAATGAATAACAAAGAGATACAACGGAACTTCATCATCGGCGATGCGTGGAATTATTTTAAAGTCTATACCGGCTTTAAGACGGCAGATGCCATCCTGACCGGATCTATCGATCCGTTAGTAAACTCGTTGATAACCAATAAGATAATTGACAAATGGTTTTTCATCCGTTACAGCGACCCGAAGTTTCATTTGCGGATACGGTTTCACGTGAACGACCCGAATCACGCTCCGGCGGTGATGATGAATTTCAATCAAGCCATAACGCAACATGTTCAAAATCAACTTATTTGGAAAGTGCAAGCCGACACCTACAGCCGCGAATTAGAACGCTATGGCACAGACACGATGGAACTTTCGGAAACGTTGTTTTGGCACGATAGCGAGATGATTATCAAAGTGATAGCGTTCGATAAAGTCAAACAGGATGAAAATCTGCGCTGGCTGTTAGGGTTGAAGATGATAGATATTTTGCTGGATGATTTCGGCTTTTCACTCTCGGAAAAGTGCAACTTACTGAACACTTTACAGGAAAACTTTGGCAAAGAATTTGGCATCAACGCCGAATCCCGCCGACAGTTCGGAAGTAAATACCGTAACGAAAAAGCCAAAATTGAGAAAATTTTAGATAAAAACAGCGAACAGGATGAGGAATATTCGTCGCTGTTCAAACCGGTTTTTGAGAAATCCGAAGCATCGAAAAGTATCATCAAAGAGATCCGAAACAAAATAACTACGACAACCACACCTCCCCTAAATGACTTATTATCAAGTTATATCCACATGACCCTAAACCGACTTTTCCGCACCCAACAACGTATGCACGAATTGGTTCTGTACGATTATCTGTTTCGGTATTATAATTCTTTGCAAGCAAGACAAAAGGTAATGAATAATTGATAAAAATGATAAAATTATATAAAAATCTCTGTGAAACTCTGTGCTCCCTGTGCCTCTGTGCTGAAAAAAAATAAAATTCAACACAGAGACACGGAGAACACAAAGCTACACAGAGAAAAAACGAATGAAATTAGTTTCTAAAAAAATATAAAATGTCCCGCTCCTTCCCTCACATCAAACAACCCGACGCCATGGACTGCGGCGCCACCTGCCTCGCGATGGTCGCCAAGCATCACGGCAAGAGTTACAGCGTCCAAAATTTGCGCGAGATGTGCTCCGCCACCCGTAGCGGCGTGAGCATGTTGGGTATCAGCGATGCAGCGGAAAAATTGGGTTTTAAAACTTTAGGCGCTCGCCTTACTTTTGAAAAATTAGCCGAAGAGGTTCCATTGCCTTGCATTGTACATTGGAAGCAGGAACATTTTGTGGTCGTCTATAAAATCAAACTCAAAAAAGGAAAAACAACATCGGCACATAACCTACCCGAAGGCACTGTATATGTGGCAGATCCCGGACATGGATTGATTAAATTTACCGTTGCGGAGTTCTGCAACAACTGGCTAAGTACGAAAAAAGATGGAGACGCGAATGGCATTGCCCTATTGTTAGAGCCGACGCCAGCATTCTATGAACAGGAAGACGAAAAAGGGAACAGAGCAAAATTTTCATTTATCTTCCGTTACCTGAAGCCTTACCGGAGGTATATCGTGCAATTGTTTTTGGGATTGGTGCTGGGGTCGCTGTTGCAGTTGATATTTCCGTTTTTGACGCAAGGCATTGTGGATTATGGGATTAGCAATCAGAATCTGGGGTTTGTAACGCTGATTTTGATTGCGCAGTTGGTGCTGTTCACCAGTCAGACGGTGGTAGAGTTTATCCGGAGTTGGATATTGCTGCACATCACGGCGCGGGTGAATATATCTATGATTTCCGATTTTCTGATAAAGTTGATGAAGTTGCCCATCCGCTTCTTCGACATCAAGATGATTGGCGACATCATGCAACGGATTCACGACAACTCCCGAATACAGAACTTCCTCACTTCCAATACGTTGAATACGCTCTTTTCGTTTGTGAATCTGATTATCTTTTCCATTGTTTTGGGCATTTACAGTCTGAAGATATTGGGAATCTTCCTTTTGGCGAGCGCGTTGTATGTGCTTTGGATAGTCATCTTCCTGAAAAAGCGTAAGGAGTTGGATTACAAGCGCTTTGCGCAGTCGTCGGCGGAGCAGAGCAACCTCTACCAACTTATTACCGGCATGCAGGAGATCAAACTCAACAACTGCGAGAAACAGAAACGGTGGGAGTGGGAAAACATTCAGGTTAAACTCTTTAAGGTGAGCGTCAAAGGTTTAGCGTTGAGCCAGTATCAGCAAGCAGGCGGCTTTTTCATTGACCAGACGAAGAACATCATCATCTCGTTCTTCGCCGCCCAGGCAGTCATCACCGGCAACATGACGCTGGGGATGATGATGGCGGTGCAGTACATCATCGGACAATTGAACGCGCCCATCAGCCAGTTGATTGGTTTCGTGCAGTCGGCGCAGGATGCCAAAATCAGTTTGGAACGGTTGGGCGAAATCCATAATCGGGAGGATGAGGAACCGGATGGATCAAATATCACCCTATTGCCCCAAAATCGAAACATCACCATCCAAAACCTCGTCTTCCGATACGACGCCCACGGCGAAACCGTCCTTGACGACCTCACCCTCGCTATCCCGACGGGAAAAATCACTGCCATCGTCGGCATGTCGGGCAGCGGGAAGACGACGTTGGTGAAATTGTTGTTGGGATTCTATCCGCCTGTCAGGGGCGAGATTCGTGTCGGCGAGTACGACCTGCAAAACATCAACACGCGCGTCTGGCGCGACCACTGCGGGGCGGTGATGCAGGACGGTTTCATCTTCAGCGACACCATCGCCCGCAACATCGCCGTCGGCGACGAATACATTGACACGCAACGCCTTCTCCATGCCGCCAATGTCGCCAACATCCGCGAGATGGTGGAGCGGCTGCCGCTCGGCTTCAACACCAAAATCGGACAGGAGGGGCAAGGCGTCAGCCAGGGACAGCGTCAGCGGATACTCATCGCCCGCTCGGTTTACAAGAATCCCGACTACATCTTCTTCGACGAAGCCACCAACGCCTTAGACGCTAACAATGAACGGGTTATCATGGAGAACCTGAACAAGTTTTTTAAGGGAAAGACCGTCGTCATCGTCGCCCACCGGCTCAGCACGGTGAAGAACGCGGACAACATCATCGTCTTGGAAAAAGGAAAAATAGTAGAACAAGGGACGCATAAGGAACTGACACGGGCGAAAGGGGCTTATTTTGAGTTGGTGAGGAATCAATTAGAACTTGGGGGATAAAATGATAAAAAAACTCTGTGAAACTCTGTGGTTCTCTGTGCCTCTGTGCTGAATAAAAAAGACTCAACACAGAGACACAAAGTTCACAGAGTTGCACAGAGAAAAAAGTATAAATCAGATGAATCATATAAATCAAATAAATCACAGTTCAGACAAAGTGGCAGGCGGGCTCGAACTCAAATCCCCTCCCGTCCAAGAGGTCTTGGGTCGTCCGCCGCGTTGGGTCATCCGGTGGGGCATCACGGTGATAATGGTTGTCATTGCGGGAGTGTTCGTTGGGAGTTACTTTTTCAAATATCCCGATGTCGTTTCGGCAACCGTTGAGGTTACGACCGAGAATCTTCCCGTTACGTTGGTGGCGCGGGCGACGGGGAAGTTGGATACGCTGTTTGTCGCTGATAATGAAATGGTTGAGAAAGACCGATATTTGGCGGTGATTGAGAATCCGGCGGATTTCGGGGATGTGTTGGCGTTGAAGATGAGGTTGCAGGATTTTAACGATTCTGTGTTAGATTTTTTCAGCACAGAGACACAGGGGACACAGAGTTTCACAGAGATTGTCTCTCGCACATCCCCCCCTTCGGGGGGGCTTGGGGGGGCTTTTGGCGAACTCCAGCCCCACTACCACCAATTCGTCAAATCCTGCGAAGACTACGACTATTTCCTCCAAGCCGACTACTACAACCAGAAAATCAACGCCTTACGCCGACAAATCGCCCTGCAACAGCAACTCCAACAGCGCACCCGCACGCAGTGCGACCTCAGCCGTCAACAATTAGCGACGCAGGAACGGCTTTTCGCCTCAGATTCAATACTCTACGTTCGGAATGCCATCGCTTTGGTGGAGTACGAGACTGCTCGTAGCGCTTTCCTGCAAGTGCAACAAGCCTACCAGAGCGCCCTTTCGTCCATTGACAACATCGCGCTCACCATCGCGCAGTACGAGCAAAATATCTTCGACCTCCGGCAGCAATCTGACGAGAAGGAGAAAGAACTTTTGTCGTCATTATCAGGCGCTTACGAGGCGCTGCAATCGCAGATTAATCAGTGGGAGTTGCAATACGTCTTCAAAAGCGCCGGCGCCGGCAAGGTCTCCATGACCCGACCGTGGCAGAAGAACCAGCACATCACCGCCGGTGAAGCCTTTCTGAGCATCGTGCCGGAGGAGAGCGCCCAAATCACCGGCAAGATCATGTTGCCCGCGCAGGGCGCCGGAAAAGTCAAAGTCGGACAAGCCGTCAACGTCAAGTTCGACGGTTATCCGTATATGGAGTTCGGGATGGTGCGGGGGAAAGTCAAAAATATATCGTTAGTTCCCGTCGCCACGCAGCAAGGAAAATTTACGATGGTAGAGGTTGAATTTCCGGACAATCTTACCACCAACTACGGTAAAACCTTGGATTTCTCGCAGGAGATGTCCGGAACTGCCGAAATCATCACAGAGGACTTGCGGCTGATAGAGCGGTTTTTCAATCCGGTGAAGGCATTGATTAAGAGGTGAGAGCGATATGTGATATGCGATATTCGTGTTAATTTTGAAAAAGCCGATTCGGAGTTGCTTGCTTTGTTTGGGGGTAACATTGAGCCACGGAGAATAATTGACTATTTTTCTACCAATATTTTTCCCTGACAAGAAATCTCTGTGAGACTCCGTGTCCTCCGTGTTTTTGTGCTGAAAGATCAAAACAGCCCCGGGAAAAAAGCATCGCGCACATGCACCAGATGCGGACCTTTGGGCGTAAACAAAATGCCGATGATGTCGAAACGGGTTTCGCCCATGTAGCCGATTTGGTAGATATATTCGTTAGCCGCCAGTGCCAAAAAACGCTGTTTTTTCTTGTCAACGGTTGTTTCCGGCTCGCCCCAGTAGTCGGAATGTCGGCTCTTCACCTCCACGATAACCAACTGTCCGTTCTTTTTCGCTATAATATCTATCTCCAAATGCCCTTGGCGCCAATTCACCGCCAGGATGTCGAAACCCGCCTTGCGAAGATGCTCCAACGCCATTGCTTCGCCTTTTTTTCCGGTAATGTGATGCTCTGCCATATAATATATTGTGTTACAATTACATAAAGTCGTCATACATTCTCGCACATCACCCCGGCATCCGCGTCCGGGTAAGATGCGTCGCAATCATCTTTTTTATCTCGCTCAGTTCTATAATATGTTGTAACAGTTCTATCTGTTCGTCCGTATCTTCCTGAGATAGAGATTGTAGTGCGACTTCGGCTTCTGTGAGTTGCTTGGAGATGAGGAAACCTTTCAACGACAAGAGCGTGTGTTCGCAGGCAAATTGCAATTTATCTTCTTCGGTGGTGGTGTATATTCGTCGTTGTTCCCATCCGTCGCTGATGGTGTAATTGTTTGACAATAAGTCAACTACGATAGAGCGTATGGATTTATTTTCGTGTTGGAGCAGCATCTGTTCATCGGGAAACAGCGCTTGCGCCCGACATTCCGCGACATATTCGAAAATGTATTGATAATCATTGTTTTCAAAGGTTATTTCATCATTTTTCAGGTCGTTGATGATGAAATCGGCGACATACATCTCTTGTGTTTGAGGAGTGCCGGACTCATCGGTGAAAGGGAAGAAAAACTTTTTATTTCCATGAACGACCAACATTCGGATAACGTCTCTTTCGCGAATATCTCTGCCGTCCAAAGTTTGTCCTTTGAGCGCCTCTTGCCATTGCGGTGGCAAGGCGTCGGGCGGAAGTTCCGGATCGGGCTGTTCTGTCGGTTCGGGCTGTTTTTGTCGTTTTTGTCTTTGTTCAAGGATGTTTCGGCGGACTTGGTTGAGCGAATAGACCAACGCCGCTTCCTCTACCTGCATCAGGGAGGCGCACTGTTTGATGTAGGTCTCGCGGGTGATGTTTTCGGGGATTAAGGCGATGGAGGCGATGATTTCACGGATAAGGTCGGCTTTTTTGATGGGGTCGTTGTTGGTTTCGGCGAGTAGCAGTCCGGTTTTGAAGGTGATAAAGTCGGAAGCCTGTTCTTTCAAAAAGGTTTTCACCTCGTCCGACGTGTGTTTGCGGGCGAAGGAGTCGGGGTCTTCGTTTTCGGGGAAAAGGACGATTCTGACGTTCATTCCCTCTTCCAAAATCATGTCAATGCCGCGAAACGATGCTTTGATACCCGCAGCATCGCCGTCGTAGAGGATGGTGATGTTGGGCGTGAAACGTTTGATGCTTCGGATTTGTTCTGTCGTCAGCGATGTTCCCGACGAAGCCACCACATTCTCAACGCCGGCTTGATGCAGCATCACCACGTCCATATATCCTTCGCAGAGATAGCACATATTCTGTCGCGCTATCTCGGAACGTCCGACGTGCAGACCGTATAAGACGTTGCTTTTGTGATATATTTCCGATTCGGGCGAGTTGACATACTTCGCCGTCTGTTTCGTAGAGTCGAGAATGCGCCCTCCGAAGCCAATAGCGCGTCCGGCGATAGAGAAGATGGGAAAAATGATGCGCCCTCTGAAACGATCATAATGCTGTTTTTCCTCTTTGGCGATGGTAAGCCCCGTTTTTTCGAGATATTCCAACTTGTAACCATTTTCCAAAGCGTGTTTGGTCAATGCGTCCCTGCTTTCGGGGGAGTATCCGATTTGGAATTTTTTGATGACCTCCATGCGGAAACCGCGCTCCTGCAAGTAACTCAGCCCGATGGCGCGTCCCTCTTCGGTGTTGTGAAGTTGCTCCTGAAAAAAACTGTTCGCGAAGTTGGTAACGTGAAACAGCGTCTCCCGCTCGTTTGCTTTGGCAATCTCTTCGGCGGTCTGTTCCTGCTCCTCTATCTTGATGCCGTATTTCTTTGCTAAATAGCGTAAAGCGTCGGGATAGGTCATCTGTTCGTGTTCCATGATAAAGTCAATGGAGGTGCCGCCCTTGCCGCATCCGAAACACTTGTAAATGTTTTTCGACGGACTCACGGTGAACGATGGCGTCTTCTCTTTATGAAACGGACACGAACCCAACATGTTGACGCCGCGCCTTTTCAACGACACGAAATCACCTACAACATCCTCAATACGAGCAGTTTCAAAAATTTTATCTATGGTCTCCTTAGGTATCAACTTGCTATCTTTTTTGTGCTGCAAAAGTACGATATTTTGAGGGAAAAATCAATGTTCATTTTTCTTAACCAGTTTATAGAAGACCTGCGAATTAAGTTGACTTCCCAGCCATGAAAACGGCGAAAAACTCTTTTCCACAATCACAAAATCGTCTGAAAAAACCTTTTCAAGGTCAGTATGGTAAAATCCCAAATGGGAGAGGTAGTCTGAGCCTGTGCGGTACTTGGGCAGCTTCCTTTTGAAGAAAGCGGACAGGATATTTTTCACCGAATAGAGATGCCGACTGCTTTTTGCGCAGGAAAATTTCCTCCTGACTTCGACACTTTCAAAGAAGTAATTTTTCAACATCTTCATAATCATCATTTTACATATTTTGCGACACCCGAAATGGGTGTCGCAAGCAAAAAA
>Ga0099364_10010635_pt1 | contig 12637 bp, 14 predicted proteins | sample TergutTh196P3_FD_73070 | JGI IMG/M metagenome (GOLD analysis project Ga0099364, IMG submission 73070) | Microcerotermes parvus P3 segment gut microbial communities from Pointe-Noire, Republic of the Congo - Th196 P3 | ecosystem: Host-associated > Arthropoda: Insects > Digestive system > Gut ... | reverse complement strand
CTAATGCCCGACAAATGATAGACAGATTTGGATATAGAATACTTACCGCACAATACGTGTAAAGTCATCCATGCCGCCCCTCCAGCGTTCCCGCCACATCTTCTATCCTGTATCCCTTTGCGGCGAGTAGCACTGTCAGGTGATACATCAGGTCTGCGGCTTCGTTCAAGAACAGCTCGTCGTTTTCGTCTTTTGCTTCTATTATCAGTTCTACAGCCTCTTCGCCAACCTTTTGCGCTATCTTGTTTATGCCTTTTGCAAAAAGCTTTGTCGTATACGAGCCTTCAGGCATTGTTTCGCGGCGGCTATCTATTAAGTCCTGCAAATACTTGAAAAAATGCGCTCCGCTATGTTTATTTTGTTCGCCAAAGCACGTATCGGCGCCGGTGTGACAAACTGCTCCGCGCGGGTTTGCCTTCACAAGCAGCGTGTCGTTATCGCAATCTGCCAAAATATCAACAACGTCCAAGTGGTTTCCGCTTTCTTCGCCTTTCGTCCACAGGCGGTTGCGTGTGCGGCTGTAGAACGTTACTAACTTGCTGTCCAATGTTTTTTGATATGCCTCACGGTTCATATATCCCACCATCAGCACTTTTTCGGTGGCAGCGTCCTGAACTACGGCGGTTATCAAGCCGCCAGATTTTTCAAAATCCAAATTCATATTGTCGTTCAAATTTTTTATCGTTGTCTCTCGCGCATTGTTTGCAGGAGATAATTTCTAAAGCCCATTTCGGCAACATACAGGTTCATAACTTTTTGGGGCGACAGTACACGCCTGAACTTTGCATCATATTCGCCGTGCAGTGCGCCTTCCTGTCTGTTGATGTTTGCCAAACGGTTGAGTAAATCGTTGACTTGCCGGTCGGTAAGATTGTCGGCGCCCCGAGTGACGGACTGAAATATTGACGCCTTCTCATCGAACAGTGCGCTGCGTTTCTTGTCCATTTCGTTGTAGATGGGCCAAAATGCCTGCGCTTCTTCGGCTGTCAAGCCTATTTGCTCGGTAAAGTACGCGATGCGTTCTACCTGTATCTGTTCGTTGGAAGCTCTGATGTGAACTACCCTGCGCTGAGGCTGCTGACCCTCAGTCCTTCCGCGCTCCTGCGCAAAAACAGAATGAAGCGATAGAACTAAAATTATTAACGAACTGAAAAAAAATCTATACATTATATTATATATTAGTGTTGGTTATTTAATGAGTGAACAATTGCGGCAACCGATATGTTGTCGCGTTCTAAAAAACTTATTATTGCCCGGTCTTCGTCACACAGTTCGTTTGCAGTTTCGGGCATATTGACCTCTATATCTAATGTTTCGGCGAGCCATGTAGCTTTTTCCGAAGCAAAGAGCCATCTGTAAAAATCCTCGTCTACAAACGTTTGGCTTATCACCGGCTGTTTGTTTGTGTAGAGCAGGGCGCCGCCCGTAAAAATGAGCAGAACGCATGCCGCAGCAGCAAACCACATTCGCAGAGGCGTCAGGAAAACGCGTTTTGCCCTTTCGTGCGCGTCAATATTGCTCATTACGCGCTCCTGAAGGTCGTCGAAATAACCGTCGGGAACCGTAAACGGATTGTCTTTGTTATATAAAATATTCATATTCATATCTTTTCTATCTATTGTTAAACTTAAATCTCATTCAATTCAAACCATTCTTTTATCTTCTTCACGGCATGGTGGTACGATGCTTTTAAGGCTCCAACCGATGTTCCGAGTATCTCTGACATTTCGTCGTACGGCATTTCGTCGAAATACTTCATATTGAACACTATCCTCTGTTTTTCGGGTAGCGAAAGTATTGCCTCCTGCAATTTAAGTTGCAATTCGTCGCCCGAAAAATAAGCGTCGTGGTGCAGAAGATGTCCGGCATCTTCCAACGGCGCCGTTTGAAAGTTGCGCTTGGAGTTCAAGAAATTTATCGCCTCGTTGGTTGCGATGCGGTACAGCCAGGTGTACATTTTAGCGTCGCCCTTAAAGTTTTCCAATCCTTTCCACGCCTTCAGAAACGTGTTCTGCAACACATCGTCGGCATCTTCGTGCACTATCACCATTTTTCGTATGTGCCAGTACAGACGTTCCTTGTATTGAGCCACTATTGCGCTGAAATCATCCATCTTTTTTATTAGTTTGACAATTTTTTTTGAAAAAAGTTTAATGCAATTGTTAAAAAAATAAAAAAAAATTACCGAAACACTATTTCCGTTATCACCTCTTCGCCTGCTTCTTCGTTCAGACGCTGCATTAGCGTGGTGCGCATCATGTATAGTTCGTTGCGCACCACCGAAGAAGGGAGCGTAGCGAATAAGACTTTATTTCTGATGTACAACTTGTCTTCGCGGCTTGCCAAGGGTCCCAACACTTCGTGCCAGGCTGCGATGACGCGCGCTTCCTTTAGTTTGCCGTCTATTTTGTAGCCGCCCAACGCCTCGCCTATCACCTGCGCAATGCTTACTGTTCTGGTTCTCTTCATTGTATAGCGTTTTTAAAAAAGCTGAAAAAGACGTTGCCGTAGCGCCTGTTTTCTAAAAAGTTGTCGTATCCCGAAAAATCGTTCCACTTTGAGTGTTCAACGATTAAAATGCCGTTGTTTTTCAATATGCCGCGCCCAAAAACCAATGCCGGAATTTTGTCTATATCAGGCATTTCGTATGGCGGGTCGGCGAAGACTATGTCATATTGCGCCTTGCAAATAGTCAGGAAATGAAAAACATCGTTGCGTATGACGCGTATCCGGTTTAAGCCGAGTTTGCCGGCTGTGGCGCGGATAAAGGCTACATGGCGCGCATCCATTTCAACGGCATGAACGCTGCAACCCCGCGACGCAAACTCGTAGCTTATACTGCCGCTGCCCGAAAACAGGTCTAATACTTCAAACGACGACATATCATACCTGTTGGAAAGAATATTGAACAATCCCTCTTTCGCAAAATCCGTAGTCGGTCGGAGCTTCAGCCTGCTGTCGGCGCTAATTTGTTTGCCGCCGCAAATGCCGCCTATTATTCGCATCCGTATAAATTGAATAAATTGATAAAATCTTTTCGATACGCCTCCGTGATATAATGACTGTATGTGACCGCATTAGGAGGCTCGCTCTCAACGACGCGGTTCACAAAATTTTCAAATATATCCTTCTTTTTTCCAAGAAAAATCAATTTTATCAGTCTAATATCTATTTTTAGCATATTAGACACTAAGGTAAAATAATATACCGCATCTTCAACGGCGCTCACCTTGAACGTGTTGTAAAACTGCAATTTACCGTTCTTCATTGCTACCACGTCCACATAGTCGGAATAAAAATAGACCGCCATTCCGTTTTTCTCTTCAACTACCTTTTCAAGAACTGCCGTAGCATGATGAAAAAGTTTGATATTGGGACGGTACAGCTGAAGCAGGGTTATCAATGATTTTGGATACGAAAAAACATTGTAGAGCCTTGCCGACTTGAGGTGGTTTTGCAGTGTTTGGTCGTCGGGCGCGGCGCCGTGATTGAACGACAGGTATTTTGTCGCCAGATTGTTTCCGAAATACTCTTCGGGAACCAGCGTACAACGCGGCGAAACCCACATAAAACTACTGCTCTTATAGCGTAGCCCAAGCAGTTCATCTTTTTCAAAAATAGTTCTGCAATCATTTACTAACGAATTTGTGTGCAGAAGGTTTATTTTTGACAATCGATAACTGCGCAGAACAATATACTTGTTTACCACTGTGTTCAAAACACAGAACGAAAGCCTGTCCTGCCCGGTCTGTATGGAAAGGTGATAGTTCTCTGACTGCGAGATGTCGAACGTCTCGTCAATCATGTCTATATCAGCCCTTTCAAGCTTATTCCCAATTGCCGGCATTATTGGTTGTCTCTTCCAGCGACCCTACCTTCAGCCCGGCATATCCGGTTTTTTGCTGCCTGTCGGCGTTGAAATTAACTAAAAGCTGGGGGTCTAACCCGCGCAATAATACGTTGTTCGAAACTTTTGCTTCAAAAACGTTCACTACAACGTTGCCGGCAACAATATTATTGGTGCCTAACTCGAACTCCTCACCTTGCGTGAAGGGCACAAAGCGAAGCGAATCTACCGGATAGCCGCTCCTGAACAAAGAATCCATAACTGATACGCGTAATGTATCTCTGGTAATTCGTCCGGAGGCAACCGCAACAGAATCGTCCAAGTCGCCAACTATCCTGACCATGCTGAAAGTGCCGGTCTTCAGAAAATCTATCAGCGTATCAAAACTTCCGGTGTATCGCCTGTTCTCTTGGCGGAACGCCAATTGAGCCGTGCGAATATCTTTCAATCGCTCAATAGTAGCCTCATAACGAAGCTTTTGCTGATTGTTGAACCGTATAGGCTGCATGACGCTATCGATGATAAAATACGACACTACGCATATAGCAACGATTAAGATTACATGAATTACTGTTTTCATTTATTACTGTTTAAAAATATTTGCAAAGATATATATAATTTCTCAAAAAAAAAACTTATCTTGCATTTTTTTTTATTTTGTATGCTAAAAAATCATATTCAGGAAATTTTTTGCCGGCATCTGAACTTTGAACCTACCGAAGGACAACGGTTGTTAATCAGCGAATTAGCCCAAATGATGTCCACGCAGTCAAATAATCAGCTGATGCTTGTAAAAGGCTATGCCGGAACGGGGAAAACATCAGTCATTTCGGCATTTGTACGCGTGTTGAAAGTTTTTAAGATGCAGCCCGTGTTGATGGCGCCAACGGGCAGAGCAGCAAAGGTCTTGAGCGCATACTCGGACGAAGAGGCGTTCACAATACACAAAAAAATTTACCGCCAAAAATCTGCTACCGATACGTTCGCAAATTTTGTGCTGAGCTACAATACTCTTAGCAACACTTTTTTTATTGTAGACGAGGCGTCGATGATTTCGCACTATAGCGCCGACCGCAGCATGTTCGGAACCGGAAACCTGTTAGACGACCTGCTGAAGTTTGTGTACAACAATCGCAACTGCCGCCTAATCCTTTTGGGCGACACAGCGCAATTGCCGCCCGTGGGACAGGAAGAAAGTCCGGCGTTAGAACTTCGACGCTTGGAAGGATACGGCTTACAGGTGACTGAGTGCGAACTGACAGAAGTGGTAAGACAGTCGCAGCTGTCGGGAATTTTGCACAACGCTACTATTGTGCGAAACATGATTACAGCGCGACAAATAGAATTTCCAAGTTTGGAAGCAGAAACATTGAAAGACGTAAAAAAAATTTCGGGCGAAGACCTGATTGAAGCTATATCCGATGCATACCACAAGTACGGCATTGACGAAACAATCGTTATTTGCCGTTCTAACAAGCAGGCTAACCGCTACAATCAGGGCATTCGCAACCGTATACTCTATCGCGAGGAAGAGCTTACGCCGGGCGATTTTCTAATGGTGGTGCGCAACAATTATCACTGGATAAAGGACGAAAAAAATATCAGCTTCATTGCAAACGGCGACATAGTGCGTGTTATCCGCATCCGCAAATATACCGAACGCTACGATTTTCGTTTCGCCGAGGTAGACCTTTGCCTGCCCGACTACAGCCACTACGAATTTACGGCTATCATCATGCTCGATGCTTTATGCAGCCCCGCTGCGTCGATAACCGAAGAGCAAAGCCTGCGACTGTATCGTTCTGTGCTTGAGGACTATGCACACATCCCAACAAAGGCTGAGCGCTACAAGGCTATCAAAGAAGACCCGTATTTCAACGCCCTGCAAGTGAAATTTGCATACGCTGTGACGTGCCACAAGGCACAAGGCGGACAATGGCAATGCGTATTCTTGGACCAGGGATGGCTAAATCGGGAAACGCTGACTATAGAATACCTGCGATGGCTGTATACGGCGATAACCAGAGCGACAGAAAAACTTTTTTTAGTAAATTTTCGCTTTGAAACATAATTTGGCACGAAATTTGTAGTACATTATAAAATGTAATATTTAAAATTTAAAATTTAAAAAATATTAGAAGTCTGAATTTGTAACTTGTTAATATAAATAAAATGAACAATAATAATATATCTCGCCGCGATTTTATCAGGACCACGGCGTTTGGCGCGGCAGGAGTAGCAACGGGAGCGGTGATGCTGACCGCTTGCGAAAAGGATACTCCGTGGTATACGATACCGCGCGGCGCCATGAATGTTCTGGGCGCAATGCAATATCCCTCGATGATAGGCGAATATGAAAACGACCCTACTATCGGGATTTCGAAAAAATCGGAACGAAGCTGGGTTTTAGGCTCCCGTGACCGCATAAAGGAAGTGGTCGAATACGAAGAAAAAGAAAGTGGTATCGCAAGCGGCTTCACGTGGGACGTCGACCTTTATGGCTCCCCTCAGGTTAATGCGTGGTGTATGCCCGGCGCCCGAATGGCATTTTACGATGGCATTATTCCGATGTGCGGTTCACAGTCGGGCGTAGCAGTGGTAATGGGACACGAAGTAGCCCATGCCGTTCGCAACCATGCCGGTCAACGGATGGGAATGCAGTTGGGAATAAATTTAGGTTTGCAGGCAGTCGATTATGTAGCAAAATTAGCTTTTGGCGATGCGGTTGATCCGGAAGTAATAGATATCGCCATGCAGGTTTTTGCTGTTGGCGGAAATATTGCCGCGCTTGCATACAGCCGTAACCACGAGCACGAAGCCGACAGAATGGGTCTGATGTATGCTGCAAAAGCCGGATACAACCCTACAGTAGCGCCTGTCTTCTGGAAAAATATGGAGGATGAGTTTGGCGCAAGCGCAACGCCAACTTTTCTCTCAACACACCCTGCTCACGGAGACCGCAGCTCAAGACTGTCCAACCTGCAACAGGAAGCCTTAGAGTATTACGAAAATTCCGAATTTGAAAAGGTGACGATAAAAGACCGCATCAAAAATCTGAACGATTCGATGGACGAGGCGTGGGAACATTATAAGCAGGCGATATCTTAATTTAACAAAAATCGAACCCGTTAGTTTTTCTAACGAGTTCAAAATGATGAGGGAGGTATCATCAAAAATATTTCTGACTAAAGCTGTAGAGCGCAAATATAAAGCTCTATTGCGAGCCGGCGAAATGGTATTGCAACCTGACGGGTATAATGATATTCGCAAAACGTTTCAAATGATTTTGCGGTCGTTGGACGACCCTGATATGACACTTTACGGACAGCCGGCGCTGGATTTCTGTCTCGACATCGCGCTTATTGTCGCCGAAGAGTTGGGGCTTGGACGGGCGGCAGTGTTGGCGTCTATGATTTATCATTTTGTGCCTTCGGGAAAGATTTCTGTAGAAGATGTAAGACAAACATTTGACGAAAATATTGCAGTTATTGTTGACGAGCTTGCTCAAATATCGGGTATTAGTGTAAATGACGCCGTGCATCAGGCAGAAAATTTTCGTAATATGCTGATGGCGATGGTTACTAACATCAATGTAATAATTATAAAATTAGGCGAACGTTTGAAGCTTATGCGCATTATCGGGCATTTTCCCGACGAGAAGCGCAATAAGTTTGCTAAAGACAGTTTTTATCTTTTTGCGCCTTTAGCTCACCGCTTGGGGCTGTATAACATCAAATTGGAAATAGAAGACCTGTCGTTCAAGCAAACAGAACCGGACGCATATAACGCTATTGTCCGCAAATTAGGCGAAACAGCCGTTGAGCGCGACCGTTTCATACAACGTTTTACAAAACCACTACACGATGAGCTTAAGCGACACGGTTTTGATTTTTCAATAAAGGCGCGTCTGAAGTCTGTTTATTCTATCCACAACAAGATAATTAGACAGCAGGTAGATTTCGAGGAGGTCTACGATTTGTTTGCTATACGTATTATTCTCAACTCGCCTCCTGAAAAAGAAAAATCCGAATGTTGGCAGGCTTATTCTATTGTCACGGACTTCTACCAGCCTAACCCCCAGCGAATGCGCGATTGGATTTCGGCGCCAAAAACCAATGGCTACGAATCACTTCACACTACGGTTCTAACCCCCGAAGCTTGTTGGGTGGAGGTGCAGATACGAACTGTCCGCATGGACGAAATAGCCGAAAAGGGATTGGCGGCACACTGGAAATACAAGGGAGGACAAGCAGACGAAAACATGGATAAACTGTTGGGGCATATTCGTGAAAGCATCGAAAACACCGACTTGGCATCGGTAGAACGGCTGAACAACACTAAATTGACCCTTTACCGGCAAGAGATTTTTGTGTTTACACCTAAGGGCGACTTGCGCAAACTGCCGGCAGGGGCTACCGTACTCGATTTTGCGTTTGACATACATTCTAAAATAGGCGCTATTTGCGCAGGAGCCAAAGTGAACGGAAAAAATGTTCCTATTCGGCACCTCTTGCGCAACGGCGACAAGGTAGAAATAACTACGTTTAAAAATCAGAAACCAAGCGCAGACTGGCTGTCGTTTGCAGTGACATCGAAAGCGCGCACCCGCATCCGGTCGTTGCTCAAAGACCACGAACGCAAACTGTCAGAGCAGGGACGCGAAATATTGATGCGACGCTTCAAAAACTGGAAGATGACGCTTGACGACAACGTACTGAAAGTCATACAACAAATGTGTGGACTAAAAACATATACGGAAGTTTTTGCGCAGGTAGCAAACGATAAGGTTAATTTTCAGGCTCTGAAAGAACAGCTACTCAAAAAAGAAGAAAAAACAAGAACTCCCGAAAAGACCGACGGGCAAACGGAAACGAAATCAGTGCATCTGAAACAAAAAACAGACGACGGCCAAGCCCATATAGCCATTGACGGCAAAACAGGAATATGGGACTACAAGCTTGCTAAATGCTGCAACCCCGTTCACGGCGACCCGATTTTTGCATTTATAACTATCAATGACGGAGTTAAGATACACCGAAACATCTGTCATAATGCCCGACAAATGTTTGACAAATATGGCTACCGAATACTTACGGCTGAGTGGAGCTAAAAAATAAAAAAAAATAATCATTTTTGCGATTTTTTTTTGCAGAATAAAAAATATATTTATCTTTGCGCCGTTATTAATTAAGACAAAAAGTAATAAATAAAAATAAAATTTTAATTTTTTTATGGAAGCCGAAAACCATGTACAACACGGGCGGAGTTCGAAAAGCCACACGTGTGGAGGAGATTTTTTGAGGTTAGCGTGTTTTGCGCTATTGGCGGCATTTATGTTTGTGGGGTGCGGCGATGACCCGGATGACAAAAATAATGTGGGACTGTTCGGCATTGAGAAGGGTAGGATTACTTATCAAGTCACAGGTTGGTTCGACGGTAAATTAGCCGATGAAGGAGAAACGATGACCATTACTTTTGACAAGTATGGGAAATTATTCAGGCAATCATTTGGTGATACCAACAACGCAATCGTTCAAGATGTTGATGCAGGAATAATGTACACATGGTCATACGAACCAAAAATGTATATTGAACGACCCTTAAGCAATGCCGGTGCGCTTATTGATGGATATCTTTACTTTAAATTAAAAGATACATACCAACGAGTTCCCCAATTAAGCTTAAAAGCAGAACCGAATAGAACAATTGCCGGCAAGAATTGCGAGGTATTTTCCGTAGATGACGGGGCAATGGAGTATGCCGGATGGAACGGGATTGTATTTTTTTTCTATGGAGAAAGCTTGGACGATGATGGTAATGTTTTCGTAACTATTTTAGAAGCAATATCTTTTTCTGATGTCATACCCGCTAATAGTTTTACCCCGCCTGCTGATTATGAACCATTTGAATTTTGAGAAGCGACAGTAATTTGAGTAACTAAATATCATAACAAATAAAAGTAATGAAAAAGTATAGATTTTTTTTGAGGTATGCGTGTTTTGCGCTATTGGCGGCAGTGATCATGCTTGGCGGGTGCGGCAATGATCCGAATGGTTTTTCGGTCGAAATTGGTGGATGGAAGAGAATTGTTTTTTGGCAAGATGTTGTCGAAAGTAATGTACAACGCTCGAGGATTGAAGCAATTGCGTTCGAGGAAACTATTCCTGAAATCAGTTTTGTAGTACCTCCGGGCTCGGGCTACACAAGAGTATCGGAGTGATTACGTATGATTTTCAAAAATCAAAAATGGAACGATTAAATTTACCGATTGGCATTCAGCGGTTCGAAAGGATACGCAAAGGGGGCTTCTTGTATGTAGACAAGACTGAATATCTTGTAAATATGATACAGGGTAGCGGCATCTATTTTCTTGCCCGTCCACGTCGATTTGGCAAGTCGGTTATAGTTTCTACTCTCGAGGCGATGTTTGCGGGCGAGAAGGAACTTTTCAAGGGGCTGTTTGCGGAGAAGTTTATGGAGGATTTTGAGCCGAGTCCTGTTATTCGCTTGGATATGAGCAAAATAGGTACAGATGACGGTGTAGACGGAATCAAAGAATCGCTCAGGGAAATAACGATAGAGGCTGCAGAGAGCTTGGGAGTATATGTTCCCAGAGATATGTCAGCCGGCAATATTTTTCGAAAGCTAATAATAAATGCATCACGAGAAAACAATCAACAAGTTGCCGTTCTGATAGACGAGTACGATTCGCCTTACGTCGAATTTGTAGACGATACCACTATGGCAGATAGTGTGCGCGCCGTTTTGCGCGGTTTTTACAAACAACTCAAAGCAAACGAAGAATATATCCGTTTCGTTTTCATTACGGGCATATCCAAGTTCGCAAAAATGGGCGTTTTTTCTACTTTAAACAATCCTAAAGACATCACAATAACGCCCGAGTATTCAGCAATATGCGGGTACACACATGACGAGCTCCTCAAATATTTTCCTGATTATATTGAAGAGACTGCACGCGAAATGAACATAACAGCAGAGGAACTTGTTACCCAAATGCGTGATTATTACAATGGCTTTACCTTCGATAGAGACTGTAGAACAAAGCTTTACAACCCTTATTCGACATTGAACTTTTTGGACGAAAAATCGTTTGACAATTTTTGGATAGAAACCGGCAGTCCAAGTTTTTTAGCCAAATATATGAAACACAGGAGATTAACCGTTGAAGAATTTCGCCATATTCCTATTTCGCGTGGTTTTGCCCGCAATCCAGATGATGTGGACAAAACGCCGCCTCACGGTTTTTTGCATCAAGCCGGATACTTGACCTTGCGCCCGGGAACTACAAACCAACTATCGCTTGACTATCCGAACACCGAAGTCCTTAATTCTATGTCGAAATTGCTGACAGAGAACATTATAACTGTCAACAATTACGGCTTTTTCGAAAACAGGGTGCTTGCCGCAATTATATCAAAAGATGTTTCGGAATTTGTAGAAGCATTCAATTACATTTTATCTTGTATCCCCTACTCAGATTTTGCGAGCGCAGCTACTCAAAGCGTCAAATTGACCGGCAACAAACTGACCGTACAGGAATGGCTCTATCGTTCGTGTATAATTGCATCTTTGAGAAGTTGCGGCATTGTTACCTTCGCCGAAGTGCAAACAAATGTCGGACGACCGGATATTTTGCTGTCGCATCAGGGGCATATTTGGCTGATAGAACTGAAAGTAGCCGCAAAAGGCGAAAACGTAAAAGCAAAAGCAGAAGAAGCATACCGGCAAATAGAAAAAAACTATGCGAAGGCGTATCCTGATGCGCTTTGGGTGGGATTGGCTATTGATGATGAAAAGAGGGAGATAACGGAGTATAGAGTTAAGAGTTAAGAGTTAATAAATGACATTTAAGCAATGGAAAACAATAGATTGAATTTACCGGTTGGCATTCAGCGTTTCGAGGGAATCCGTAAAGGAGGCTACATATACGTGGACAAGACCGAATATCTTGTCGAAATGATACGTAAGGGCAAAATTTATTTTCTTGCCCGTCCGCGTCGGTTTGGGAAGTCGGTCATAGTATCTACTTTCGAGGCGATGTTTGCGGGGGAGAAGGCGCTTTTTAAGGGGCTGTATGCAGAGAAGTTTATGGAGGATTTTGAGCCAAGTCCTGTTATTCGCTTGGATATGAGCGGAGTAGTAACAAGTAGTGGTATTGATGGGATAATTGAATCCATGGTATATTTGGTAAAAAAAATTGCTATCAAATTAGATGTTTCATTATGTGACAGCAATTCACCCGGCATTCTCTTTGATAATTTGATATCAACTGCTTTCAGAAAATACAATAAACAGGTAGCCGTTCTGATAGATGAGTACGATTCACCCTACGTCGAATTTGTAGATGATACCGCTATGGCAGATAATGTGCGCGCCGTTTTGCGTGGATTTTACAAACAACTCAAAGCCAACGAGGAATATATCCGTTTCATTTTCATTACCGGTATATCCAAGTTCGCAAAAATGGGCGTTTTTTCTACTTTAAACAATCCTAAAGACATCACAATAACGCCCGGATATTCAGCAATATGCGGGTATACACATGAAGAACTTCTCAAATATTTTCCTGATTACATTGAAGAAACAGCATCCGAAATGAACATAACAGCAGAGGAACTTGTTAGCCAAATGCGTGATTTTTACAATGGCTTTACCTTCGATAGAGACTGTAAAACAAAACTTTACAATCCGTTTTCGACATTGAACTTTTTTGACGAAAAATCGTTTGATAATTTTTGGATAGAAACAGGCAGTCCAAGTTTTTTAGCA
>Ga0099364_10010634_pt1 | contig 12638 bp, 11 predicted proteins | sample TergutTh196P3_FD_73070 | JGI IMG/M metagenome (GOLD analysis project Ga0099364, IMG submission 73070) | Microcerotermes parvus P3 segment gut microbial communities from Pointe-Noire, Republic of the Congo - Th196 P3 | ecosystem: Host-associated > Arthropoda: Insects > Digestive system > Gut ... | reverse complement strand
ATAATTCCCCTCCTTGGAGGGGTGCCGTCCGCAGACGGCGGGGTGGTTCTTGCACCGCACTGCGATTGTCGGACGGTCTGGCCCGTGTTCCCGTATAGCATTCCGTTTCGGGCGATTAATAATCGCCCCTACATGAGAATCCTTAGAATATTGATATTGTTTTCAAATAAAGAAATCAATCGAGCCTTTTAGAGTGCTTGACTTGCGGTCTAGGGTGGCTAGGGCGGTTAGTGGGGTTGTTTTTTCTCGGGAGAATGTGATTTCTGTGCCTACCAGCTTGAAACCCGCTTCGGACAGCATCTGGTGTAGCAAAACAGTGTGAGCGCTGAAATGATCTTTTTCGGCGGAACCCGAAACCTCCATTTTTATTGAAACATCCTTGTTACGAATATTAAGTAAAGCCTCCCAATGACCCATATGTTCTAAATCAATTGCCAGAAGAATGTTGACATTATCGGGGTCAATGCGCCCCTTGCCCTTTTTCTTGAACATATAAAGCTCTGCGGTTTTCCTCTCCTCGCCCAGCATCACAGGAAGCTGCATGTAGACGAATTGATTAATGTTGTTAAGCGTGCGGACATGCTCCATAAGCCGCTGTGTCTGGTCGAGCATTTCCGCCTTTGCCGATGGGGACGCCCGCATTATCGCCTCCTCGATAAATGACAAGCGCGCAAAAAGCTCCTCCCTCGCGCTCCGTAGGCGCATCCCGGCGTCCTGGTCGTTCGTCTTAAGCCGAGTGAATAGCTTATCAATCAGGAATTTCAGTTTTTCGGTATCACCATTCGCGATTTCCCCGCTCTCCCCCGCAACCCTAAGAAGCATGTCGGAAAACCTTTGCAAAGCAGCCTTAGGAGTTTCGCGGAATTCCGGGAGTTCGGATAAGATGCTTGTGAGTTGTGAGTTGAGCGTCGAAAGCTGGGCATTGCGAGACTCGGATGCCTGGGCGACATTCGCGGAAGACTGTGCTTGCACGTCTACAGGAAGCGATGCGGACTCACCCGCAGAACCGGCAACCAGCCCACCATCAACCCCGGCTTCCAAAGCGGCACCAGTCTCAGCCGCAAGACCTCGACTTACCGCGCCCATTTCCAAAGAACCCTCAGAAGATGGCACAGCATCGCCCAAAAAGGCGCTTACTTGCCCCGAGGCCTCGGAATTACCCTCTCCAAAACCCGGAACCGCCTGATTTTGCGGTTGCACCCCCTGTTGTTCCTTAAAAATAACAACTTCTTGCAAAATATTTTTATAACTATTCACATTTCCGCTTTGCATTGTGGTATCATTATGTGCTATAATCTGTTCTGCGTTCAAAGACAGAGGTTGATTTGCGTGACTATCGACCAAAGCCGAACTTTCCGGGCTGCTGCCTATTTGCGCCAACCAGTCCATCAAAGACGACAACTCCCCTGCTTGATGGGCAACCGGGACCGCGCTCCCTGATGATCCGGTTGACAATTCGTTTGAAGCCATTGGATTCTCAGCTCCCGGCTCAGCCGCCCCCAACTCACCGTTTTGCCCAAGCATGGCAAGAATCCGCTCAAGCATGGCATCAGTCTTGTTACCACTTGATATCAGAGCCAAAGCAGCATTAGATAGCCCCTGACTCGCCGTGAGTTTGTTTGAAGCGAGAAACGCGGCCTCATCAAGTGACATCTCCGGATTTTGCGCCACCAACTCGCGCATAACCCGCGCTGTTGTTTCATTGACTGGCATTTTCAGCTCCGCTAGTTTCGCCGCGAAAGGCGCGAGGGACTTGTCTTCCATACCGCTTGCGGGTTTCGATTTCCCTGACTCCCCGCCCTCCAAGACATCATCTTCCTTCATTATAGATAAAAAAGCCGTGTCATTCTCTTTCACCGTCACTTCGAGAAACACCTTATCGCCCGGCAAAAAATCGGCAACCGTGTCCAGCCTCGCCTTGAACAACTGACCGTTTTCTGTTTTCATCGTAACGGAACCATTCGCGCTTGACAGCACCTCCGCCCTGATGATATCGCCTTCATTCAACGGATTTGCAAACGCGCCTGCACCAATCCTCCCTTTTGAGCCGCTTCCCTCGAACATACGAGTCATGTCGATTCTCACAGGCGCACCCCCTCTTTTCCAATTGAAAATAATTTCTTTCTTCTATTAATTTATCGGCAGAAGTTACGAATACTTTAATACATCAACCTACGCGAATGTACCTAAGGAGAGAAATCATGAGTGAGTCAGATAACGATATTTTATCGAAATATCTTGACGTATTTAAGGAAATTGGCAATATAGGTGCCGGCAATGCGGCATCGGCATTGGCGGGGCTCTTGAACAAACGCATTTCAATGACTGTCCCGGAGGCCACCGTTGTGCCGTTTAACTCCATCCTCGGCGTTCTTGATGGGCCTGAGACACTCGTTTCCGGTGTGCTGATTGATATGTCCGGGGATCTAAACGGCTACATCCTTTTAATACTCAGCATGGATGACGCAATGACAATGACCTCGCTCGCCCTCTCACAAGAACCACGGGATGTCACTGCGCCCGGTTTTCAACTTACGGATCTTGAGCGGGACACCCTGCTCGAAATCGCGAACATCCTTGTAGGCTCGTTTTTGTCAGCGATATCCTCTTTCACCGGGCTAGGCATTACACCCTCGGTTCCGCAAATAGCTGTCGATATGATGGGTGCCATAATCAGCATCGCGACAATAGAATATGGCAGGATTGGGGACACCGTTTTATTCTTAAAAACGGAGTTTAACGACTCATCAGGTCAGATTGCAGGGCACTTCTTCTTGATTCCGGATTACTCATCGTATAAAATATTGCTAAAAGCTTTAGGATTGGAAGGCTGAAATGGGTACGATCGTTGTTGGTATGGCAGATCTTAAAGTAGCGAGATACCCCGATGTCCTCACTACTTTAGGTTTAGGTTCCTGCGTTGGAATAACGCTATATGATAAAGCGAAGCAAATTGGCGGCATGGCCCATGTAATGCTGCCCTCATACAAAGGTTTCGAGGGTCAGACAATTATGAAGTTCGCCGACTCCGCGATTATCGAACTTGTAAACCAGTTATCGCGCATCGGCGCATCAAGGGCAGGCTTGGTCGCAAAGATTGCAGGTGGCGCTCATATGTTCGGTCGCAGCCAGAGCAACGACATGCTCAAGATTGGTGAGCGCAATGCCGCAGCAAGTTTGGCTATTCTCGCACAACTGAGAATCCCTGTGCAAGCCAACGACACCGGCGGGACCCACGGACGCACGATAGAACTCTATATGGACACAGGTAAGCTAAAAATCAGAACCGTGGGGCTAGGAGAGAAGTTTATTTAGTAAGCAGCGAGTTGTGGTTAGCTAAATCATCGCGCTTGTCGCGAATACAATCACCATTAAACTAAACACTACGAACTACTAACTACTAACTAATGAATTGCTAGGAGGAGTAAAAATGGCAAAGGTCTTAATCATTGACGACGCCGCATTCATGAGAATCTCAATCAAAAACATGCTAACGAAAAACGGCTACGAGGTAATCGGAGAAGCTGAAAATGGCGCTATCGGCGTCGATATGTACAAAGAGCTTAAACCGGACATCGTAACGATGGACATTACCATGCCTGAGATGAGCGGCCTTGAAGCGCTAAAGGAAATCAACAAGATAGACCCCCAGGCAAAGGTCGTCATGGTTTCCGCGATGGGTCAGGAAGCCATGGTCCGCGATGCTATCGTATCCGGGGCAAAAGGATTTATCGTCAAACCGTTCAAGGAGGACGGCATTATTGCCGCGCTAAAGAAGCTGGGCTGATGAAAATCAATTATTTTAATATGGAAGGTGAATATGATGCGTGAAATAGATCCTATGCTGGATGTGTTTATTTTCGAAACATCACAGCTCTTGGAGTCGCTTGAAGAGACGTTGCTTCAGAGCGAGAAGATGAAAGATCTGACACATGAACACATTGATGAGATATTCCGAATCATGCACACTATCAAGGGTTCCGCCTCGATGATGTCGCTTGACAACCTCGCAAAACTCGCCCACGCGCTAGAGGACATGTTCGACAAGATACGCGAAGGCAAAACGCGCACCGATGCCGCGTCGCTCGAAGGTGTCATTGAGCTTGTGCTTGCAGCATCCGACAAGTTCAAAGCCGAAATAGAAAAACTCTCCAACGGTATTGATAGCGATGGCGATTTTAGTGACCTTAGCGATGATATTCACCATTATCTGGATTCGATAATGGGAAGTAGCGGTTCCGGCGATGATGTGGCCGCTGGTGGCTTATCAAGTGATAATGCTGATTTCACGGACTACGGAACGCCACTGTACAAGGTAAAAGTTGTCTTTGAAACAGGATGCCAAATGGAAAGCCTGCGCGCTTTCGGAATAGTAAACACGTTGACGAACCATTGCCAGAGACTCGTGCATATACCTGCCGAATTGGAAGGCGATGCTTCGAACGTGGAAATCATTAAAAATGGTTTTGTGGTTTTCCTCCAATCAGGCGAAAATCCCGACATGCTGAAGAAGCTTATAAATGATGTCATGTTCCTTGAAAGTTCGAGCTTGGTTTCGATATCTCCGGACAGCGAGGAACTGCCGCCCTCCATGCGTCAGAAACCCCGCGAACGTGGGGATGAGAAAGTTACTACAATCGACAACAAGCCAATGCCTGAAATTACCGTCAAGCAGAACTTCATCAGCGTCAACGTAAATAAGCTTGACAAGCTGATGAACCTAATGGGCGAAATCGTCACCACTGAGTCCATGGTCACGAAAAACCCGGAGGTCGCAAACCTGCATATTGACTCATTTGAACGCAGCAGCCAGGAACTCCGCAAGTTAATAAATGAGCTGCAAGACATCGTCATGTCCATCCGCATGTTGCCTGTATCAAACACATTCCAGAAAATGCATCGCATAGTCCGCGATGTGAGCAAGAGCCTCGGCAAAGAGGTCGAGCTCACGCTAATCGGCGAAGATACAGAGGTTGACAAAAACATCATCGACACATTGTCAGACCCGCTGATGCACCTCATACGCAATGCCGTCGACCACGGAATCGAAGCTCCGGATGTCAGGGTGAAAAACGGTAAGCCCTCTCTCGGTAAGGTCACACTGGAAGCGCGCAATACAGGCGGTGATGTCCTGATACTCGTCTCAGACGATGGTGAGGGGCTTAACCGCTCTGCGTTGCTGGCGAAGGCGGCGGAAAAAGGCTTGCTGACAAAACCCGAACACGAGATGTCCGACAAGGAAACATATCAACTTATCTTCCACCCGGGCTTCTCAACAAATGTGGAAGTCACGGAGTTTTCCGGGCGCGGCGTCGGAATGGACGTTGTTAAGCGTAATATAGACAAGGTCGGCGGCTCGATTATCCTCGACAGCACAGCCGGCGAAGGCACATCGCTGCAGATTCGCATACCGCTGACTCTAGCTATCATAGACGGCATGAAACTGCGGGTCGGCAAACTGGTTTTCATCGTTCCAACGCTTTCGATTCAGGAATCCTTCAAGCCAAACGAAGGAGATGTGTTCCTCGATCCGGACGGCGCGGAGATGATTATGGTGCGCGGGGAGTGCTACTCTGTTCTCAGGCTGTACAAGATTTTCGACATAGAACCGGATTTCGAAAACCTATACGACGGCATACTCATAATGATCACGACAGATACATCGACTTTCTGCCTGTTTGTGGATGAACTCATCGGCGAGCAGCAAGCGGTCATCAAACCGCTGCCCGAGTACATCCAAAAGCATAACACGGGCATGCACGGCATTGGCGGCTGCGCCGTGCTGGGCGATGGCTCCATCAGCCTGATAATTGACATTAACTCACTAGTGCAAGAGTAATAATATGGGACGGCGAAAATCTTCTTACATCATCCCGTTCATGTCACATGGGCGGGGTGTTTGTGAGTGCAAAGGTGGACTATTGCTATGATTGGTTTTTTTCTTGGATTTGGGTGGGGGCTGGTACAGTTTTTGCTGCTCTTGCTTTATTTTGCTGTCCGCAAGCGCGTCAAGATAGCGCGGACGAATAAAAGCAATAAGTCCCCGGCTTTTGCAAAGCGCAAAAAACCTTCAGATTCGAACATGGAGCAAGGTGACGACAATTCACAGTATTCCGTCAAGCGCGGTGGTAAAACCTTCGTCACCGTATTATTCCTCGTCACCCAGTTCCTGCTCCCGTTTACCGTACTGCTTTTATCCGATCTTGTACTGGGTTTTAGCATGATGTTTACGGCAATTGGTATGGCCTCGTCACTGATAGTATGCGTTGTTATCCGACTGGTTTTAACCGTTCGCAAAGCCCGGAAAACCCCTAGAACAAAATCAAGGTAGTGCATTATATTATGCTGGAGTTCACAAAACTAATTTTAAAAGACATAGACATCATAAGGCCTTATTTTACTTTTTCTAAGAACATGATATGTGATAACTCAGTTGGCAGCGCATTTATGTGGAGGGACTATTTTGAGGTTGAATATGCCGAATATAACGATACCATCATCTTCAAGGCAATTGTGAAATATCACGATGATATCATCGCCTTTTCACCGCCTTTAGGCAAGGATTATGATGGAAGCATAAACAAAATCGTAGAATACTGCCACCATAACGGGCTGCAAGTTGCTTTTTTCAACGCAACGGAAGAAGACGTAAAGCTGCTTAAAACAAGGTTTAGCGAACATGAGCTGTTCAACTACGAGGACTGGAGCGACTATCTGTACAAGGCAGAGGACTTGACCACGCTCTCCGGCAGAAAGTTCAGCGGCAAACGAAATCATATTAATTCTTTTACGAAAACCTATTGCGGTTATTCGTTTGAAGAAATCGTTGATAGCAATATTGGCCATGTCATTGATTTCTACAACAATCTAGATTCCGGACCGGACAAAGGCACCAGCGTCTACGACGAAGAACACAGCAAAACACTTGAAGCCCTCGAAAACTTCGGCGCCTACGGATTGCTCGGTGGTTTTCTTAAGGTAGATGATTCGATTATTGCTTTTTCTTTGGGCGAAATCATAAACAACGTTTTATTCGTACATGTTGAGAAAGCTGACATTCAATACAGGGGCGTTTATCAAGTCATCAACAACGAGTTCGCCAAGCATTTCTGTTCCGCTGGCATCGACTTCATAAACAGGGAAGAAGACATCGGCGATGAAGGCCTAAGATTCTCAAAGAAATCCTACCACCCCCACCGCCTCATAGACAAGTATATTTTCATAGTGGGATAAGCCGGGGCGATTGCCGGTTATGAGTGTTGAGTTGTGAGTTGTGAGTGAAGAGGCGGATTATTGAAGTGTAATATTCACAAAAGCATATATTGAAGTGTAATATTCACAAAAGCATTGACAAGCGCGGATAATTTGTGTATCTTTATAGCTACAGACACACGGAGAGGTATCGAAGTGGTCATAACGAGCCTGACTCGAAATCAGGTCTACCGCAAGGTAGCGTGGGTTCGAATCCCACCCTCTCCGCCATTGGACAAATGCGAACCCGACCCGCGTATTCTTCGTCGGGGAAGCGTTCGCATTTGTTTTAGCTTATTGGGTGTATGCGAGGAGGATTCAAAAATGAAAGAAATAAGTGCTTTAGTAATTCTTGAAGACGATTTGGACGGAATTTCTCTTTTACGTAGAGTAGAGCGGGCAGGTAGAACGTGTTATAAAAGCGATGGCCGAATAACTGCTGACTCATATTCTCTTTTTATTGAACAAATAATCAAAAGCGGACACGAATCTGTTTTGGAGCATGAGAAAGTTTCATTGCGAATTATTTGTGATCGTGGCGTATCGCACGAAATTGTTCGGCATCGTATTGGAAGTTATTCCCAAGAAAGTACGCGATATTGTAATTATGGTGATGATAAATTCGGAAACGAAATAACTGTAATAAGACCGCTTTTTTGGGAAGAGGGTTCCAGTAAACTAGAGTGTTGGAGGTTAGCGATGCTTTCTGTTGAAAAATCATATTTTGACTTGATAGGGGCAGGTGCTTCTCCTCAAGAAGCCAGAAGTGTATTGCCAAATTCGTTGAAAACTGAAATTGTGGTGACATACAATCTCAGAGAATGGCGGCATTTTTTGAAATTACGCACAGCGCCAGGTGCACATCCTCAGATGCAAGAAATAGCTAATATGTGCAAAGAGATTCTTCAGAGTAAAATACCTATAGTTTTTGATTTGTAACGAGGTGAAATGATGTCCTTTGACCCCACTGATGAAATTGAATATGCTTCGATTATGCCGCTTGAGAGACTTTCTGTTTTACCTGAATGTGCAAAATTGTATTCTGAGCATTATGGTATTTGGGGTACATCTGCTAGTGAAAAAAAGAAAGGGAAAAATGTCTCTCTTTCCATTGAAATGCTAAACGGGTGGTTTTTAAACGACATGACCAATCTTTATGTGGCACGTTCAAAAGGAAAGATTATTGGATATGCTATAGCATTGCGAGGAAATTTGCCTAATCACGGGATTGTTTCTTGGGTTACACAGTTTGTTGTCCATACCGAGTACCGTCACAATGGAATAGGTTCTCATCTATTACGTCATATATGGGGTATGTCAAATGACTATGCTTGGGGCTTAATTACAGCAAATCCATATGCTGTGCGTGCACTAGAGAAAGCAACTCGAAGGATTTGTGCGCCTACATATATTAGTAATTCCACTAAGAACCACGACGGGTGTAAGGCTGACAAACTACTCAAGTTTGCGGAGGGAAAAATTGTTTATGTTAATAAAGATATGGAGAGAGTAATTAACAAAGAAACCTCACAGATAAACACTATGTTTGCAATTGATCATACTGGCATTAACGATAAAATTAACTCGTTAATATGTAAAGGCAACTCGTGGAATTTGGGGCAACTAAGAGAGTGTTGGGAGTGGTTTGCGTTTACATTTCGCAACCAGACACCTTTCCCTTTAGAAACATCCGAAATAATAGATATTCTGAATAATTCTGAAGCATATGTTAAGCAGGCATATAAACGGATGCTTGGCGGAGTGGGGTCAACGGACGATGGCAAACCCTACGCAAAGCATACCTCTTATGAGGTTGATTTTATTATAAAAGAATGTTGCCTAGATAAAGAGTCTGTTGTTTTTGACTTTGGTTGTGGAAACGGAAGACATTCCATCGAATTAGCCGACAAAGTTTCTGCTGTATATGCTCTTGATTACGTTGAGGAAAACATAAGCGTGTGTCGTTCAAAAGCAGAATATTTACCCATAAAGCCCATATTTCATTGTGCGGATTGCCGTGATGTTAAATTAAAAGAGAAAGCGGATGCTGTAGTCTGCCTATATGACGTTATCGGTTCTTATGCAATAGAAGACGAAAACAAAAAAATAATCAATAGTATTGCAAACAACTTAAAGACAGGTGGAAGAGCAATAATATCCGTAATGAATAGTCAATTAACGCTTGGACAAATTACCAAGTTTTCATTCAAGGAAGATCCCAATGCGCTATTTAGGTTAGAAGCAAGCTCCACAATGCAAAAAACAGGCGAAGTATTCAATCCTTCTCTTATGCTTTATGACAAAGATACTGGTGTTTTTTATAGAAAAGAACAATTTATGCTCGGTTCTGAGTTGCCAATTGAGTTGATAGTGAGCGATCGTAGATATTCCGCGAGTTCAATATCCTCCTTATGTGAAGATGCCGGATTGAAGGTTGAGTTCACAAGGTATGTTCATTCCGGAGATTGGGAAACCAATTTATGCCCAACGAGTAAACGCTCAAAAGAAATACTTTTGAAGTGCATCAAACTATGAAAAAATACTTAGGAGCTGTTGAAAAATAACTTGCACATCTTGCCTTGTCTGATGGTGCAAAAGCTTTTGAAAACGGATTCATTATCCGCTTCCGGACTATACTGTGTTCAGGCGGCATGAAACTAAGGGGAAACAATTACTGTTTTTATGCGTCATAGTAAATACCGTATCTTCGCCGCCGCCTTTAATACGGCGGTTTTACGTTTACTGTAAATATTTCTCTAAATCACCAAGGTTAAGCCTGACGTTGCCACACTCTTGCTTTGCGTACCTTGGCGTAGAGTGTAGAGTATGAAACGTCCGTGATTAACGGCACGGAGTTGCTGATAGGGCGTAGAGGTGACCATTTTGTTGCTGAAATGATGTATGCGGGCAATGGGATTCGGATTGTATCCGGTTATATTGTGCGTGGTAAGATGATGAACGATTGAAAAATGGCGGCGGGCGTTACTTCCGTGAACTCTTGCAGCGAATCCGTGACATCCGCAGCAGTGAACGCGATTTATACCAACAGGTGACGGATATTTACGCTACTGCGATTGACTATGACTCGCGCTCCGACCTATCACGGGAGTTCTTCTCTACTGTCCAAAATGCACTATGCGGCGCACGATTTTTGTGCGATTTTGTAGTCTTTTCTGTTGATACCCTAAAAGTGGGATAATATGTACATAAATCAAAATGGCAGTTTGATGCCCAGTTTATCGAGGAACAGCTTATCCCGTGTAGTGATTTCCGTTGTCCATCTTTTTGCTGAAAGCTTTGATGAAACGTTCACGCCCTCGATAGTATCGAACCACTGAAGCACTAAATATATAGGAGAGTTATCGAGCCATGCTTTCAGCTTCATTTCTAGTTTAATGTTCGCTGCCAAGTCGTGTTCGGGATTGCCGTTTGGTACACCGAGGGTATCCTTCATGTTTCGAATCTCATTGCTCAGGTATTCGTAGTAACATAATGCGATGAACTGGACGAACAAACGCCCCCTAAGGGTACCCGAATCCCAAACCCTAACTCTTGTCCCATCGGCGCGTTGTTTGTAGGATTCAAAGAACGATTCTATTGTTTCGCGTTTGCGGTACTTGCGGAGACACTCAAACGGATACTTCTCGCAATTGGAGACGAGCGCGAAATAGCCAAAATATTTCTTAGCCTCCCTGCAGGCGGGTTCGTTGTATGATACATGGGTTTTGCTACCCCACCGCTTAATATGTAGATACTTATTAACTTTATCACGCACTGCTTTTGAAAGGTCATCCACCTTGATTCCTTTTTCGATATTCTTACGCAGCTCAATAAGATCCTCATCGAAACTAATTTCCTCTTCCACCCTTCTTGCCGAGTTGAAGTATATGTTAAGGTAGACCCTCCTTCTAAATATTTCCTCGTCGCCCTTCTGAAGCCCGCCCTTCTTGTTGGCGTATTTCCTGACTTTTACAAACTCGCGCATGAGCATAACCGATATGCCGCGTGTTCCTGTATCGAATGGGCAGACACTGGACACGCTTTCAAAGTCATTGACATGAGGATCAATTTCTGCCTTCACCCATTTGAGTCCCACCTTTACAAGCGTCACAAAGCCAAAACCGGCAAGGAAGAGTTCCGCAAGGTTATGCTCAGAGTAGTAGCCATTGTCCGTTATGATCTCAGCGTTCCCCAAGCCAAGCATAGATAGCTGTTTCAATGCGTTCTCTACGGTTATCACATCCGGAAGATTCCCCGGCTGCTTCGTGAAGGCGACCGGCTGCCTGGTCTCAATTGAGTACAGCGTCAGCAGCTTGATGGTTTTCAGACCGTCTTCATCTTTATTGTAGCCATACCTCGCCTCAATCTGGTTTTCAGAATAAGTCGAAATGGTTGTTGAGTCGTATCCCAGAACAGCTCTCTCCTTGATGCTTGCGCATCGATTTGCGAAAAAGTTCTGCTGTAATGATTCGTCGCGACCTACCTGCGCGAACAACTCACCGTAGATGCCCTCCGAAATCCCGTCTTCGTAGGGAAGTGGATGATTGAACTGCCATGCGAGTATGCCCGGTAGCGTTTGTCCGTTTGAGGCAAGCAAATATCTGGCTATTGAGATGACCTTCTGTGCGGTGCCGATATCAGTGTTGCTATAAATCCCTTCATCGATTCCTGATGCGGATCCAATGTGATCAATGATTTCCATCATGCCGATTCGGTTACGTGATGCCGTTATTTCGCCCCTGATTTCCGGGTTATTCTCAATCTTTGGCTTTTTTGGTCTGGTGGCTACGGGAATTTCTGAACCTTTTGGGATTTTAGACATTAATTTGGTGCTTAGGACTTTGGTCTGTTTCGACTCTGGGTCGTATAATGTCTGCCGCTCAAGAACATAGACATCTCCGTTCTTTTGGGGCTGGTGGACAGTACGAGTCTTTATCTCACCGGATGCTTTTGCTGGCATAGCGCACCGCCTTTATTTATGTATATAATTATTATATTATATACATAAATAAAATGCAAGTCCTAAATTCGCAGAAACACACGCTTTTTTCACCGTTTCATGCGCTAGATTCCAAGTTTAACTCGTTTTGTGTACATATTACCCCACTTTTAGGTTAACAACAAAACTCCATTGCGGAAAATGCGGTACTTACATGGTCAGCGAGAGCGGCACGAGCAAGACCGCGAAGATATATAATTACTACAAATGCCTATCCAACAAGCGAAAACGAGGTTGCAAGCAAAAAAGAGCGGTAAAGAAAGACTAGATAAACCGCTTCAAAGGCGGCGATATTGCCGACAAAGCCTACCAACGGGCTATTATCGACATATTTGTGAACTCGATTTACTTATACGATGATAAAATCGTGCTGACATATAATTTCAAG
>Ga0099364_10010633_pt1 | contig 12641 bp, 9 predicted proteins | sample TergutTh196P3_FD_73070 | JGI IMG/M metagenome (GOLD analysis project Ga0099364, IMG submission 73070) | Microcerotermes parvus P3 segment gut microbial communities from Pointe-Noire, Republic of the Congo - Th196 P3 | ecosystem: Host-associated > Arthropoda: Insects > Digestive system > Gut ... | reverse complement strand
ATACCCACGTATTTATTAGCGTTTGTCGAAATGAATACACGATAAACTCGCGTATTCACTGATTTATGCAGACTGTATGGGATTGTATTCGAACTGGTTTGTGGTGGGCGGTACGGGATTTGAACCTGTGGCCCCCGGTGTGTAAGACCGATGCTCTGCCGCTGAGCTAACCGCCCGTAAAAGATTTGATTTTAGTCGATCCGAAACGAAATTCCAACCCGTTTCGCATATAATGCGCGAAAAAATTATAAAGCAGCTATTTTTACCGGATCGACGTGTACTCCCATGCGGATCACTTCAAAATGAAGATGCGCGCCGGTGCTTCGTCCGGTGCTGCCGACTTTTCCAAGCACGTCGTCGGAAGTCACCGCGTCGCCGACTTTTACATTGATTGATTCAAGATGCCCGTAGCGGGTCTGCAATCCGCCTTCATGCTCCACAAGTACCGTTTTGCCGTAACCGCCGGAGTCATTACTCACTGAAATCACCCTGCCCGGAAGCGCCGCGACTATCGGCGTTCCGGCAGGCGCCGCCAGATCGACGCCTTTATGAAATTTTTGTTTGCCGGTAAACGGGTCGTTTCTCATGCCAAAGGCTGAACTGATCGGGGCGTTGACGGGAAGAATCGGAATGGAAACTTCACGCGCGGATTCCAAAGCGCCGACGGAGGAAAGCATATTTGATTCCTCCGGAGCGGTACGGAAGGTTTCCACGCCCGGACGCGCATGAGAATCCAGAGTCGGATCCGTCGGATCTTTAACGGCTTCATTTTCGGTCAGACTTCTGTAAATAATATCGCCGATACCCAACGCGCCCCTGCGCGCCATGCTGAGCGCGATCTCCTGATCGAAAAGTTCGGTGTAAATGGTTTTGCCTAAACCGCCGCCTTCCAACCCCGATTCCTGTATGGTTTCGCGCATAATCTTCAACAGTTGTCCGATGAAAACCGCCTCAAATTCCTCGGCGACTTTCTTCAGCTCCGCCTTGTTTTTCTCTGAAGCGAAAGCCGCGTTCACCGGCGCCGGATTCATGTTTACTAAAGCCATCGGATTTTGATTCATTGAGTTGAAGATTAGTTCGTTCATAGTTTTAAATGATCTCAATATCGGCCTGCAGGGCGCCCTGCGCCTTGATAGCCTGCAAAATAGCGATTACGTCACGCGGAGTCGCCCCGAAGTCCGTAAGCGCCCGCACTATTTCCTCAACGCTCGCACCTTCGGGTATTGTCGCGGTACGCGCCTGTTCCTCTACAACGCTTATAGTATCTTCGGGGACAACCACCGTCTCGCCCTGGGAAAATGGATTCGGCTGCGATACGCTGAAAATCGTTCCAACATTCAACGTCAGTGTGCCGTGCATAATCGATACTCCCGAAACGCTGACTTCCTTGCCGAGAACAATAGTGCCGGTTCTTTCGTTCATCACCACGCGGGCGCTGTTGTCAATTTCAACGCGCGTATTTTCTACGGCAGACATGAAGTCGATCGGCCTGTCCAAATACTCCGACGGCACCCTGAGTTGTATTGTCCGGCCGTCAACGGCGACGGCAACGTCAAACCCGAAAATGTCGTTGATCGCCCTCTCAGCGCGGCTTGCCGAAGTGAAATCATTTCGGTTCAGCACCAGGTTCAAACGGTTGCGCCCGGTGATATTCACCTCTACTTCCCTTTCAACAAGACCTCCGTTTGATATGCGACCTACCGTCGGATGACTCGTTATGGAACGCGCGCCCGCGCCGCCGGCGCTGTAGCCTCCAAGCGGTACCTGTCCCTGCGCCGTCGCGTAAATCTGGCTGTCTGCCGCCTGCAGCGGCGTCATTATAAGGGTGCCGCCCTGAAGGCTTTTCGCGTCGCCGAGCGAACTTACGACAACGTCAATCTGGCTTCCCTGACGCGCGAAAGGCGGCAAGGTGGCGGTCACCATAACAGCCGCGACGTTTTTTGTGCGCATCCGTCTGGGATCAATGGTAACACCGCTGCGTTCCAGCATGTTTGCCACGGTTTGCGTGGAAAAATACGTCTGCGTACCGTCGCCCGTACCGTTAAGACCTATTACAAGTCCGTAGCCGAACAATTGGTTGTCGCGCACACCTTCAAAAGCCGCGACGTCTTTGATACGGCTCGCCGCTTCAAGCGACCCGGTAAACAACAATGAAATTAATACCGCGCCCGTAAATATCATTCTCTTAAGGTTCATAGCCGCTTCCCTCTAACCACTTCCTACTACTCACTAACCACTAACCACTAACCACCAGCAACCGGCGCTTACAAAGGCCAGATGCCGTTGATAATCTGATACAGCCAACCGGGTTTCAGCGGTTGACTGACGGTTCCCTTCCCCTGTACCTGCACAGACATCTGAGCCACGGCAGAAGAAGAAACCACGTTGCTCCTGTTTATGTCGCTGGGACGAACCACGCCTGAAAGAACCACCATCTGATTTTCATTATTGACGCGCACCTCGCGCCTTCCCTCAACGACAAGATAACCGTTTGGAAGTACGTCGATAACGCGCGCCGTCAGCGTGGTCTGAAGCCGTGTTTCACGGCTGGTTGAACCCTCACCGTTATAACGAATCTGTCCCCCGCCTGAAAGCAATCCCGGAAGTTCCCTTACGCCGTTTTCCAATCCGACAAGCTGTTCGATGCCTGCCGACATGCTCGACGAACGCCTGTTGGAAGCGTCGGCGCTGGTGACCGCCTGAGTTGTTTCGGATACCATAATCGTTACAACATCGTTGACAAAACGGGCCTTCATGTCGCGGAAAAGATTTGAATGCTGTCCGGAATTCGTCCAAAGCGAACCCGTGCTGAATTCCGCCTCCGCGGCGGCGCGCGTCGCCTCCACCCTGTATTGTTCGATGCCGGTCGGATCGGCGACCTGAACCTGCCTCGGGGCGCTTCCACAACCGCTGAAAATAAACGCGCCCGCGATGAGCGCCGCCGCAATCCACGTAAAACGTTTCATCTCACGTCTCCTGATCATTGTATGGTCACTTCCGACCGCCCGGTGACGCGCGCCCTTATCACCGCGGAAAAATCAACGCTCCTTACCTGTATGACTTCGCCCAGACGGCCGTTCTCCGACGCGCGCGCGGAGGATGTCAGCGTAATTCCGCCTCTTTCAAGCCGCAGGTTCACCATGTCGCCGCGACGGACAAGCGGAGGTTCGGAAAAAGCTTCATGCGGCAGCGGATCGCCGGCGGCAAACACGCGCCGCGCGATTTTCCCTGTGATTTCTTTCGGATCCCGAATCAAAACAGCTCCGATATCCGTTGTTTCGATTTCGCTTTCACGCATGTCTTCTTCTGTAATAATCTCGCCCGAGGCGATTCTCCGCGAGGCCGTCATCGCAGTCATACTTATATGAGCCACGGCCGGAACCGACAGGGAACGCGCGACTTTTCCGTCACGAATCACTTCAATCGGCGCGATAACATTACGGCGCGCGATAGTCAGTCCTTTCGGCGCGAGGCGAAAGCTTTCGCCGGATGCGCGTTTAATCTCACCCGTTGTTTCAACGCGGATATCCGCGCCGTTCCATTCCGGCATCACCGTTATTTCCGCGCGGATTATGGCGGAAATTTCTTCGGCGGCGGACGCCGGCGGTTCCGCGGACGCGTATGAAGCCAAAAGGCAGAACATCAGCCCGGGTATTACGGCAGTAGAAATCCTGCGAAACATCCAGGCGGGGAAACCATGAACCAAGCCCCGAACTCTCTCCTCACCCAACCATATGGGGTTGAAACTGCGCAGCGAACGTGACGCCTGAAAGATCGCACGGCAAACCGCGCGTTCTCCCGGACGGGTGATGTAAAAAAGAGGTGTATGGCGTATCGCAGCCCCGCCGCCCGCGGGCGCGGGCGGCACAAGAGCACGCAACAACGCCATGAAAGGGTATGTGAGAAGGATAAGGAGAGAATTCGAAGCTCGTTTCATGGTTTCCATAATTTTTAACGAACGATACTCGTGCCTACTGAAAACATTTCATCCGCCGTGCGGATAACCTTGGAGTTTGCCTCATAAGCGCGCTGGCTGACGATCATGGCAACCATTTCCTCGACCACGCTCACATTGGATTGTTCGACATAACCCGAAAGCAGCGAACCCAGCCCGTTTTCACCCGGCGTTCCGATGATCGGCTCGCCTGAAGCCTGCGTCCGCAACATCAGGTTGTCTCCGATACTTTCAAGACCGGCGGGATTCTGAAACGTGGCGATCTGAATCTGGCCTACCTGCTGCGGCGTGGGATTTCCCGGAGTTCTGACGGATACGACGCCGTCGGCGCCGATGAATATGCCTGTCTGATCTTCGGGGATGGTGATCTGCGGATCAAGCAGGTCGCCTTCCGAAGTCACTACGCTGCCTTCGTTGTTAAGATGGAAATTTCCATTCCGGGTGTAGGCAATTTCGCCGTCCGGCAGGAGTACCTGAAAAAAGCCCTGACCGCGTATGACCATATCCAGTGAATTGCTGGTCATCAGGAAATCACCCTGACGAAAGTTTGTCGCCGTCGCCACGGGGCGGGTACCGAGACCGATCTGCAACGCCACCGGGATTTCCGTAGTAGCCGTGTTGGAAACGCCCGCCTGACGCATATTCTGATAAATCAGGTCATGAAACTGCGCCCGGCGCGCTTTAAAACCGGTGGTGTTTATATTTGCAAGGTTGTGCGCAATGGTGTCGATGCTCAACGCCTGCGCTTCCATTCCCGTTGCCGCTGTGTGCATTGCTCTTAACATAATTTAACGTTTCTCCAGATAAATAAATGCCAATCATTCGAGGGTGCGATTTATCGCGCCCCTACCCGGAACGTCCCAGCCGTTCTATGACTTTGCTGTTCATGTCGTTCATTTCGTGAGCGACGCTCCGCTGAATCGACTCAAACTGCCGCATGATGGCGATCATCTCGACCATCGACTGGACGGCGTTAATGTTCGACTGCTCGAGATATCCGGAACGCACGACCATATCCGTCCTGACGGTCGGCATTCCTCCGTCTTTAGAGAAGAAAAGAGTTTCTCCTTCTTTTTCCGCCTGTGAGCGATCCTGAAATACGACGACCCTGAGTCGATCCATTTCTTCACCGTTCAGATATACGCCGCCGTTATCGGATATGAAAACTTCGCCCGGACCCAGCGTAATCGGCCGGCCTGAAACTCCCAGCACAGGATTCCCGTCCGCGGTACGAAGCATTGAATTCGAGTCCAGATGCATATGGCCGTTGCGCGTGTAACGTTCGCCGTTCGGCGTCTGTACCGTCAAAAACCCGTCGCCGCGTATGGCAACGTCAAGATTCCGCCCGGTGGGAAGAATCACGCCGTCGGAATAATCAACAATTCTTTCCGTACGTACCGATTGGTTTACGGTTTGCCCTATCCCCGACGGGAATCCGGAATCGCTGATCGTTTCCCGCAACATGGAGGTAAAAGACCTGTCCTTTTTAAAACCGACAGTATTGATGTTCGCAAGATTGTTGGCCGTAATTTCCAGCGCGTCCGAATGCGCCTTCATTCCCGAGTAGGCCGTATAAATTCCGCTGTTCAATTTTTTCTTCCCTTCCGAATCTCAAAAGGCCGTCGCCGACCGTAACCGCTTCGCAAAATGTGTGACGTTTTACATTAAGCAACTGGCGTGCCAATTTCAGCATCGCTTCCGGATCCGCGTAATTACGCGGTTTTCAGCGCGGTCGGCGCGACGACGTCCGTTGGAAAGGGAAAGCTTTGCCGAACAATTCCGGCAAATCCTGCCGGTACGCAGTGGAAAGAATTGCCGGTTGGCGGTCGGTTGGCGGCTGTCGGCAGGCAACGGCCATCGCCGCGAGAAAAGACGCGCAGGAAAATGAATAATGTGAATAGCCATCGGTGGAGCGTAAGCGTAGCGAGTGCGGAATCGGCGGCAGGAAATTCACACCGGCGCTGACGCCCGTCCGCGCGGCGCACTCAGGCAGACATGTTGCCACACGTCACAAATCTATTTGCCTATTACTCCGTTCAGCCAAAAAAACGATACCATTTCACTAAATTCCGCAGTAAAATCACCTTTTATTGATTTTGCGGTTGGATTTCGTAAAATAGTACCGTTTTTTTCAGGAAGACATAGGAGTGATGCGATGAAAACCATTGGAAAAAGTACGATTAATGGCTTGACGACGAACCAGTATTTCGAAGAACAGAACAAACGAAAGATATTTGGTATTTCATCCGGGGAACAAGAGGCAAAAAAACTTATTGGAAAGCTTGAGTCAAACTTCTATTGGGTGGAAATTAAAGAAAGCGCCGAACGATTCGGCAAGGTAGATATCGAATTCGCCGCCCATGACGAATTCGATCCAGCGCAAAAGCAGATCGCAACAAAGACGTTCAGGGACGTCAAATCGTCAAAAATTTTTGCACGGGGCGGTCAGGTAATGGAATTGCTTTTCATACTTTCGAATAGAGCACGCTCCAAAGAACAAATTGAGGCAAAAAGCGAAAAAACCGCTAAATCTCAATTTCAATCCATATCTCAACCCATGTCTCAACCGATATCGCAACCCATGTCTCAACCTATATCTCAGCCCATGTCTCAACCGATATCGCAATCCATACCACAACCCGCATCTCAACCCAAAAAGCAAACCACGCCCCAGACCAAAGAGCAACCCGCAATCCAGGCCAAAGAACAGCCCTCAACCCATTCCGAAGAGCAGCTTTTAACCGATGAGGAAAGGGCGGAATACGAGAAAAAGGCGCAGGCGTTTTTACAGTACTATCCCGAATTGCAGCAGGAAGCGGAGCTTATAGCGCAGCAGCAAAAATTAGAGATCCAGCTTACCAACGCTAAAAATGCGTACCAGCGGAAAATTGCCGAAGAATATTTACACCAATGCAACGAAAAACTTTCTATCGCCCAAAATCATCAGGAAGCCGTTGAGCAACAATGCAAAAGCCTGGAAAAAGAAATCGAAATTCTAACTAAATCGCTTGAAACAAAAGTGATTGATCTGTCTACCGCGCAAAACAGGCTTAAAAACGAAGTCAGTATTGTTTTACAACTTACAACCGAACGCGATGTTGCGCACGAAACATACAAGCGAGTCGTTGCGTCACAGAACGTGGGGGCGTGAACCATCTATGGGGTAACTTTGCGAAGCTTTCATCCATATTGCGTCCCCTGCGCGTGACGCCTGCCCTGGGAGCGCAATATGGGCGGAAGTTATATGCAAGGCTTGCGACCGAGACAAAAACGGAGTTTACTACAAGTAAATGAGCATTTTGGATCGGTCGCGTAACGCAGAGTCCGGTTTTTTTAGAGGTTGCCAATCCTTATTCTGTTTTCGCACCGCCCGCGCCCTGTTCTCTGGCGACTTTCTCTTGCATTATAAGATCCCTGGCATCCTGGGCGCGTTCCTTAATTTTTACGCTTGCCCCTCCTGTCTGCATGATCGCCATGCTTATATATCTTGTAGCCTCCTCCAGATTACCTGAACGTCGATAGAGTTCGCCGATCAGGTATTCAAGCGTCTGGGCGCCCATGCCCGATATTGGAAACCTCTCGTTCGAGTAGGCATAAACAAAGCCTTTTAGCGCGTTTTCCCTGAAAATCCTTTCGTTTTCTTTGTCATCCTTGTCTCTGAAAAGCCATGAGAGCCTGTGGCAGATAACGGCTTTTTCGCTGGCTTTTCCATCCTTTGTAACAGTGTTGTAAAGGACCAGCTTATAGCGCTCTATAGCCATGTCCGCGGTATAAATCTGCGGATATTCCTTCGTCTTGAACTTGGGGGTAATATGTTCCTTTATAAGCTTTATCTGTTTTGGAGTGATATGGTCAAAATTGTTTCGCATGGCGCCATATCCGCAGGATGTGCAAATAATGGCCGCATAGTACAACGGGTCGTAAGGAGAAAAATGCTTGCGCAATTCCGCGTCGGTCTTTTCAAGACGAACCCTGTGTAAGTACACGTCCCAGTTCGAAAAACTTCCACGGCAAACAGGGCATGTGAATTTTTTTTGCTTAATTATCTTGTTGATATCCGCTTCTGGAGACGGCATAGTCCCGGTTTTTGCAACAACCTTCTTTTCCTTTTCGTACAACTCGGATTTATCCACACATTCAATTCCAAAAGCTTCAAGCCCTTCAAAAAGATCCATACACCCCCCGCAACATTTCTTTTCAGGAATCATTTTACGAAACTCCAGAGTAAAATCAACCTTCAACCAAAAAAACACTGCCATTTTAGAAATTCTGCAGTAAAATCAACCATTGCGAGCAACTTCAACCCCAAAATCAAGGCTTGCGACTGAGGCAAAAGCGGAGTTTATATGAGGTAAATGAGCATTTTGCCGAGGGAGCGTAACGCAGAGTCCGGGGTTTTCGGAGGTTGCCTGCGGTGATCGGCAGCGACTTCCTGCAAGGTACTCGAGGAGGGTTGTTTGTTTGCCATATTTAAGGATATATTTTAGTCATGCCAATTCGAATAAGGGCAATTTCCGCTATCATTCTTACCAGTCTGCTTATCATTTTATTCAGTGTTTCAGCCGGTATAAGCTACGTAGGAAATAATATCAAAAAGTCACAGGAAACGGATCTGACGGTAGTGGCGGATATTGCCGACCATTTTATCAGCAGTGAAATCGAACTCCTCAAATTAAAGGCTTCAACAGCGGCTAATATTCTTTCGGAAGTTCCGGAGGCGGAATGGCCTGAAATTCTGGCATTCCAGAAAGCCCAATACCCGGAATTTACGGGAATGGCGGTTTTGGACGCCGAAACAGGGATTATCTTCTCAGCGGGAGAGGCGCCGACGCCCCCGGAGATAATGGACGATACATACATTCAACAGGCTTTCCTGGGAAGAACGGCTTTTTCCTCTACTATTCCCTCGAACCGCGGAATGGTGTTTTATCTGGCGGTTCCCTTGCCGGCGGAAGGCAGAATATTGGTGCTTACGCTCCCTGGAATGTATTTCAGCCAACGGGTTTCCACTTTTGTAATCTGGCAAACAGGCCATATTTTTATGACCGACGAAGAAGGAAATATAATTGCCAATATACGCGAAAACTGGGTGCAAACCCGTAATAATTTTTTCATACTGGCGGAAACCGACGGCGAATATGAACAGGTAGCGTCTGTATTAAAGCGGGTCGTAAACAGCGAAACCGGAGTAGGGTATTTTTCCATAGCCGGCGTTCCCAGGTTATGTTCCTTCCGACCCGTTACCGCATCGGAAGAAGGCTGGGGCATGGGAATTATTGCGCCTCTTCCGGAAAGCCCGTTCAGGGATATCAACAGAGGGCTTATTGTCGTCGGGATTGTCGCTTTCATTCTGAGCATCATTGTCGCGATAATTGCCTCCGGCTTTGTTAAAAAACCCTTTGAGGAAATTGCGGCGTTGAAAGAGGCGGCGGAATCGAATTCCAGGTACAAGAGCACTTTTCTTGCCAATATGAGCCATGAGATGCGTACTCCCATGAACGCCATAATCGGCATGACGTCCATTGGCAAAAGTTCTTCCGATACCAACAAGAAGGACTATGCTTTTGATAAAATTGAAAACGCTTCGACGCATCTTCTGGGAGTAATTAATGATGTTCTTGACATGTCCAAGATAGAGGCCAACAAGCTTGAACTTTCCCATGTAACTTTCAATTTTGAAAATATGCTCCAGAAAGTCGTGAATGTCATCAATTTCCGTGTTGACGAAAAGGATCAGGAATTTACCGTTCAGATTGATAAAAACATACCTCAATTCCTCGTGGGGGATGACCAGCGTTTGTCACAGGTGATTACAAACCTTCTTTCCAACGCGGTGAAATTCACCCCCGACAAGGGCGGCATCTGTCTCAACGCAAAGCACATCGGGAAAGATGAAGGCGTTTATACCATTTTAATTGAAGTAATCGATACGGGTATCGGAATCAGCAAAGAGCAGCAGAAAAACCTTTTTGGTTCCTTTCAACAGGCCGAAAGCGGAACATCGCGCAAGTTTGGCGGTACCGGTCTCGGGCTTGCCATATCCAAAAGCATTGTGGAGTTGATGGGCGGGAAAATCCAGGTTGATTCGGATGTGGGTAAAGGCGCAGCCTTCAGTTTTACCTTTCAGGCTGAAAAAGGCCGGGGCGTCAATGAAAGTATGCTGGCGCCGACGGTAAACATAAATAATATCCGCATCATGACCATTGACGACAGTCCCGATATTCTGGCTTATTTCAGCGACATTATGCAGCAATACGGCATCAAATGCGATGTGGCGCCTGGCGGAGAAGAAGCCCTTGCGTTGATGGAAAAGAACGGGTTTTACGATCTTTATTTCGTTGACTGGAAAATGCCCGGCATGGACGGAATCGAGCTTAGCCGGAAAATAAAAAAAATGAGTTGCGATAAATCGGTGGTGATTATGATTTCCGCCGCCCAGTGGGACGCCATAGAAAAAAACGCAAGAGAGGCGGGAGTGGACAAATTTCTTCCCAAGCCCCTCTTCCCTTCATCTATCGTCAATATCATTAACGAGTGTCTGGGCGGCAACAGCCTGAAACTTGTTCAGGAAGAATCCCGACAGAGAAAGATTGAAAACTTTGAAGCTTTTACCATGCTTCTGGCAGAGGATATAGAAATCAACAGGGAAATTGTCATTACCCTTCTTGAGCCTACGGGTCTCCGCATTGAATGCGCGGAAAACGGCAAGGAAGCGGTGGATAAATTCACCGCGGAACCGGAAAAATACAGCTTGATCTTAATGGATATACATATGCCGGAAATGGACGGATACGAAGCCACCCGGCAAATCAGGGCCATGGAAGCAGAATGGAAAAAAAACCGCCCGGAGTTTCCAGACAGATCACCCGGCGCGATACCTTCCGAAGGAGATACGCGAAGTTATTACAGGAATTTATCCGGGCAAATTCCTGTAATAGCCATGACCGCCAATGTCTTCAAAGAAGACATTGAGAAATGTCTTGCCGCGGGCATGAACGATCACCTGGGAAAACCTCTTGATATAGACAATGTAATGGAAAAACTTGGAAAATATCTAAGGAAACCCTCATAATTTAGGTATTGGCTTGTCATCGCAGCAACCCCAGCGCCTTCGCCTTTATCAAGGCTTCTTCGGCGCCGTGTACGCCGAGCCGCCTGTATACAAGCCGTACATGGGACTTAACCGTATCGTACCCCACTCCTGTCGCGTCCGCGATCTCGCGATACGACATCCCTTTGCCCAGATATGGCAACATGGCGCGCTGCCGCGCCGACAGTTGCGGAGCCTCTCCGTTTGCCAGGCCATGCTTTTTATAAATATCCCCGGTTAACCTGTCAATAAATTCAGCGGGCGCCCCCGCGCTTTTCCGCAACTTCCACAGCAGTGGCAATATTTCCTTCCCCTCGTTGATAAACAACTGCGCGAAGCCGTAACGCGCGGCGATGTTCACTGCCCGTTCAAGGCGTCCAATCGCCTCATCCTGTCCGCCGTTATGCCGCATGGCTATCGCAGTCAATATCCCTGATTCGATTTGATCCAGCGGACGGTTATACTCATCGGATAATACTTGCAGCCGACTCCCGAATACGGCCGCCGTCCCGTATTCCCTCAAGGCTATATGGGAACGCAGTGTGGCAAAGTGCCTGCATATTTGATAAAACGGCAAATGTTCCGAAAAACAGGCGTGAACTTCCAGCCATTCCAGGGCGGCGTTCGTATCGCCTCCGCGTATGCGCCTTTCAGTCTGTAATGCCTTGAAATTCGGGAGCAGGAACCGCGCCTTGTTTTCTATGTAATCTCTCGTCTGCTCCATAATCCCGTCCGCGTCCGCCGACGCACCCATAGCATACAGAACCGCCGACAGGATCATATTCGCGGAAAACAACGTTTCGGGATGAGTGCGTTCCCCGCAGGCTCGGAAACCCGACATGGCGTGGTACGCCGCGCTAATCAAATCGCCGCGTTCGTAGCATATCCCGGCAATCATCGACTGCTCCATGATCTCATAATCCCCGCCGATCATCGCGCCGAGCGTGTTTCTGAACAGTTCCAGATCCTCTTTTTTCAGTTGGTATATTTCGGAATAATCCCGACTGGAACGATGAAAAAACGGCAGATTTTGCGTGACAGTGTTTGAGCGGACCGTTTCCGTTTCCGACCTTTGCATATCCGGCACAATGCCGGCGAGACGCTTCGCGTATTCGAGCATCGGGATACGGTAATCAAGGCTGCCCAGGAATCCCGCCGTTTCCAGAAAGTCGGGGTACTTTTCCGCAATCTCCGGAAGCTTTTGCTCCAGTATACCCTTCCAGTGCAAAAATTCCGCGCCGTCGCCGCCCAGAAAAGCCGCGTAGGAACATTCAAGGATCAGAAAAGGGTTTTCCACGATAAACGATACAGGCATATACAGAATATTCTGACTGGCAAAATTATAGCTGGCTTCCACCGATATGCTTTCCGTTTTCTCATTATAAACAGTGCTTGCCCTCTCGCAGCGAATGATGCCGTCATGGTCGCGGTTAAGAAAAAAATGCCGCATGCTGTTATAGTAATCCCCGCGCTCATAATACCAGTCGGCGGCAAGCTCGTTGAGCCGTCGTATTTCTTCCCCGCTCAAATAATCGCCCGTTCGCTGAAGCAGAAAGTCGCGAAATACGTCATGGAAACGGTACGCGTCGCCGCCCG
>Ga0099364_10010632_pt1 | contig 12641 bp, 10 predicted proteins | sample TergutTh196P3_FD_73070 | JGI IMG/M metagenome (GOLD analysis project Ga0099364, IMG submission 73070) | Microcerotermes parvus P3 segment gut microbial communities from Pointe-Noire, Republic of the Congo - Th196 P3 | ecosystem: Host-associated > Arthropoda: Insects > Digestive system > Gut ... | reverse complement strand
AGATCAGGGGGTAAGCGCGCTATGATGGCAGACGGGATACTTTATACGTGGGTTATATCTTCGGAAAGGGGGCCAACCATGAACTCACACAACGCATCAGCGCAAATGGGATTCGCGCAGTCAATCGCCGACAGCATGACGCCGAAGTTCGCCATATCTTATCTGCGCGTTTCTGACCCGAGGCAAGCGGAACGCGGCGGCGGCGACGACGAGGGGTTTTCCATCCCTGCACAGAGGGAGGCTAACAAACGGAAAGCGCTCTCGATGGGCGCGATAGTAGGCAAGGAATTCGTGGACAGGGGCATGTCGGCTCGCTCCGCAGACAGGCCGGAGCTACAGGAGATGCTGAAGTATATAAAAGAAAACAAAGACAGGGTAGATTATGTCATCGTCCATAAAATTGACAGGCTCGCCCGCAACCGCGAAGACGACGTGAGTATCACGCGCGCTTTGACCGACGCCAATGTCCAGTTGGTTTCTGCTTCGGAGAGTATCGACAGTACGCCGTCCGGCATGCTACTGCACGGCATTATGAGTTCAATCGCTGAGTTTTATTCACGCAATCTCTCCACCGAAGTCAAAAAAGGCATGAGCGAGAAAGTCAAAAGCGGCGGCACCCCAACAAAAGCGCCAATCGGCTACCGCAACATCAGGGACTATGACGAAAAGGGCCGCCGCGACAGCCGCGTGGAGGTCGACGCCGAGCGCGCCCCGCTCATAGAGCTGGCGTTTAAGGAATATGCCACGGGCAACTGGTCAATCCTTTCTTTGGCCGAACACTTGGCCGACCTCGGCTTGGCTACGCCCGTCACGCCCAAGATGCCGTCTAAGCCCGTGAGCAAGAAAATGTTGCACGACATCCTGAACAACCCATACTACAAAGGGATTGTCACCTATAACGGCGTACAGTATCAGGGCAAGCATGAGCCGATTGTCAGCGAAGTTTTGTGGGACAAGGTTCAGGAAATACTGAGGAGCCATGTGAACGGCGAACGCACCCGCACCCATGAGCATTATCTGAAAAGCACGGTGTACTGCGGCAAATGCGGCGCTAGGCTGATTATCCACAACGCCAAGTCAAGGTCGGGAGACCGCTATCCATATTTCGTCTGTTCCGCCAAGCACAGCAAGCGGAACGACTGCAAACAGCGGGCTTTGCTGATTGACGAAATCGCAGAGAAAATAGAGGAATTGTATGAACGGATCAGTTTCACCCCTGAGTTCAGGAGCCTTGTGCAACAGTGGGTGGACGGGCAAATCGGCAAGCTGGCGGAGGAGTCCAAAGCTGAGTTGGACAGGCTGAAGCTGCAAAAAGACAAGCTGGAGCGTGAACAGCGCAAGTTGCTTCAGGCGCATTATGCCGACGCCATCCCGCTCCACTTGCTTAAAGATGAGCAGGAGCGGATTGGCAAATCGCTCAAAGACATAACAGGCACTATGGCGGCGTACCAATCCGAGTATACCGAAACGGCAAAGAACTTCGATTATGTTTTTGAGTTGCTGGAAGATTGCGGCAGGGCGTATAAGTTGGCGGACGATTTCCAGAGAAGATGTTTCAACCAAGCCCTGTTCGAGAAAATACGGGTCTATGAGGATTTGACCATAGAGGTTGATTACGCCGACCCCTTTGGCACATTGCTTGACCCTGCGGTGTTTGAACTAAAACGCGAGTTTGATAAGAATATCCACGGAAAGGGGGCAGGGCAACCAAAATCGGTTGCCCTGCTCTCTTTTCTGGATATAGTTCCTACAAAAACCGCTAAAATAATCCGTAATTTTTTTAGTGTAGGTTTAAGTAAGAGCATTTTGGTGCCGGCGAAGGGACTTGAACCCCCACCAAATTGCTTTGAGCGGATTTTGAGTCCGCCGCGTCTGCCATTCCGCCACGCCGGCTTGATGTATTTGACATTATAGTACACATTCGGAGAAATTTCAAGTAAGATTTTGTTAGGGATTCAGTGCCTTGCGCTCGCACAGCTATTTTTTAATCTCTTTGCTCAAACAAACGCAAGCTCAACTCGCAAAAAGATTAAAAAACAGCTATACTCACCGGCACTGAATAGTTACCATTTTACTTGGTTGTTTTTTTATGCCCGGTGGTGTATAATGCTGCAACGGGATACGGAGAAGTATTATATGACAAATGTTTTAAAGCAGCCAAAGGGTTTTTATAAGGGCGTATTTTCGCTGATGATACCTATGGTGCTGCAAAACCTTATTTCACAAACTGTGGCTCTTGCGGATACCATGATGGTCGGCATGCTGGGTGAGCAGTTTCTGGCGGCTGCAACCATGGCTGCAACGCCGCTTTTTATTTTTACGATCTTTACATTCGGTGTACAGAGCGGCGTTGGCATACTGGTCGCGCAGTATTGGGGCAAGGGCAACACAAGCGTCATAAACCGCGTACTCGGCATCGGATTATATGCATCGGTTTCGGTCACGCTGATCGGCGCACTGCTGATAAGCGCTTTCCCGCATCAGGTCCTTGGGCTGATAACCAGCGACAAGGCGCTTGTTGAGTTCGGCGTGTCATATGCGCGGATAATAGTGTATTCCATGCCGCTCAACGCGATCAGCATGATATATATTGCCTGTCAGCGCAGTATGGAAAACGCGCGTTTGGGCGTCCTTGTGCTTGCGGCCTCCTCTGTATTTAATGTCTTAGGGAACTGGGTCTTGATTTTCGGAAAACTGGGTATGCCCGCACTGGGTATGCAGGGTGCGGCGCTGGCGTCCCTCAGCGCCCGCGCACTGGAAGTCGTCATCATTTTCGTCTATGCACTCCACAGCACGCGCCTTCCTCTTAAAGTAAGGCTGCTGCTCAGTCCCGGCGTCAGTATTATAAAGGACTTCTTCAAGTATTCGCTGCCCGTATTGCTCAATGAATCATTGTGGGGTTTCGGCGCTATGCTGTATCCGGTGATTTTCGGGCATATGTCCGGCGCTCAGTCAATTCTTGCGGCATATAGCATCGCGGGCAATCTTGACAGGCTCTTCGCGGTTGCAGTTTTCGCCTGCGGCGGAGCGACGGCCGTTATTGTGGGCCGCGAGATAGGCGCGGGGCGCACAGAACAGGTGCAAAGCGTGGCCAGATCGCTTATTGCATTGGCATTTATCATCGGGCTCATATCCGGATCTCTCATGCTGATAGCCAGGTTTACAATACTGGAACCTATCGTTTTCCCGCTTTTTGACTTGACGAACGAAGCGGCCACAAGCGCAGCAATAATGCTGACGATAATCGCTTGCGTCATACCTCTGCGCACGGTCGGCTTTACTATGGGCATTGGCGTACTGCGCGGCGGCGGCGATGTTAAGGCCCTGCTTGTGATAGATGTCGGCACGCTTTACCTGATAGCCCTGCCCATAGCCGCTATCGCCGGCCTGGTTTTAAAAACCGGGATCGCGGTCGTGTACTCAAGTATTATGTTCGAAGACGCCGTCAAAACGAGTTTGATCTACATGCGGATAAGAAGCAAGAAATGGATCCACGACGTTACTAGAGACGTGTAACTCAAGTTTCGCAGCTGCGAAACTTGAGAGGGATCAGGGATTAGGGGCCAGGGATTAGTCTTCAACTAGAAAGCTAAATCAAAGGATTATCATGGTTTTTACCGCAAAACGAGATTCTTGCTCTTTCTACTAGTCCCTAATCCCTAGTCCCTAATCCCTAAATCACATAACTGTGAAACTTGAAGTTACGCTATTTCCCTGAAATCGTTACTCCGTCAAAGCAGCACCAGGGCAGTGTGGTTATGCCGTTTGAGCTGCGTTCGGAAGAGATGGCGGGGATATTTTTTATGATATCAAGGATGTTGAATGATAACATCGTTTCTGTCAGCGCGTCTGTCACCGTTCCGTTTTCGATGAGGAAACTGTTTTTAGCTACGCCGGATATTTCCCCGCCCGGCCCCGGCGAGGCGCCTGAGAAACGATTGAGCAGAATCCCGCGGTCGACGCCCTTTATGATCTCCCGCAGCGGCGTATCACCCGCCGCTACTTCTATGTTGCCGAATGCGGTGTTCTGCGCGCGCGGCTTGCCGGTCTTGTTCGCGCCGTACAGCGTGAGGGCGAAAGATTTAAGCACGCCGCCGCTAATGATATCCGCGTCCCGGCTCTCATAACCGTCGCCGGTAAACCTCTCTCCCGCTATTATACCCGGACTGCAGGGCGCCGCCCTCATCGTCAGTTTGGGATCCGCCACTACCGTACCCAGCGCGTCTTTCCACAGGCTTGTCCCTTCCACCATGGGGCGGTCTGCGAGGAAGCATTGTATCAGCGTCTGCCATATCATATCTTCGCATGCAGGCGTCACTATGACCTTGCCTATGAACTTGCCTTCGACCATGCGGGATTCGAGGGATTTGACGGACTCTTCCAGCAAAGTGCGCAGCATGCCTGAGTCTATTACAGGCGCTGCGAGTGAGTCTAAAACCGCGGTGCATCCGTTAAAGGACGTGGATTTCTCCCCCTCCTTAGCGGAAAACATGGATCCTGACTGATAATACTCAACCTCTGAGCCGAACCGTACGCCTTTACTGTTAACGTAAACAGACTGCGCGCTGTTGAACTCGGACGTCATGCCCTCTATGACTATCTTCGGGTATTCATCGCGGATCTGCTCAATAAACTCCTTCGATCTTGTAAAAAGGCTGTCCATGTCGGGGCCGCCTATTCTTTGGTCGAACTCTTTGTTTTCCCCTTTTTCGGCTACGTCCTCCGCTTCGTCGGGCTCCGCCGCATCGGCAAGGGTTATGCAGTCGGCCACGGCCTGATCTATCGACTCCCTGTCCAGCTTGTTTACGACCGCCACTCCCTTACGGCAGTTCTTGATCGCTTTCATTGCGAGGGCGTCGTCAAACACGGTGCGAAGCAGAGAGAACTCATTCGCTTCCACATTGAACTCATCCTTGCGGCCTCTGGAAACACTGCAGGAGGCTTTTTCCGCACCTGCTTTCATCAGAGACTCCAGCGCATATTCCGCAATATCTGTGTTTTTCATATCTCATCTGCCTCCAATACTCATGTCGCAGCGGACGGCGGGTCCGCCCGTGCCGGTCGTCATTGGCTGCTTCTTGCCGCAGAAGCCGCTGCACTCCCACATCAACACATCCGAAACCATGTCTACCGTCTTCAGCATCTCAAAGGCGACGCCCGAAATCGTGGTTTCTCTGATCGCCTTACCTAATTTCCCGTTTTTTATCTCATATCCAAGCCCAACAGAAAACATGAACTCACCCGTCATATCGGCCTGGCCGTTTCCGGTTTTGACAAGATAGTAGCCTTCATCTATACCGGCTATCATGTCCTCCAGCTTGCTCGTACCGGGCAGGATGGCCGTGTTGCGCATGCGTATGAGCGGCTCGTCGGAGAAAGAGAATGCGCGCGCGTTGCCTTTCGGCTCCGTCCCGAAATGCCGGGCGCTCTCCCTGGAGTGCATATATGATCTCAAAACGCCGTCTTCGATGAGTGTCACATCCTCCGCTATCACGCCCTCGTCGTCGACATAGACCGGCAGCGGGCATGGTTTGCCCAAAGCCGTGTGCGCAAAATCCACCATGTTCACCAGCGGGCTCGCAACCTGTTTATTTAAGTTATACGCGGCCACCGATCCGCCTCTGACGAGATCGGCCTCGACGGTATGCCCCACTGCCTCATGCGCCAGTATGCCGGCAAGCGAGGGATGCAATACGCATTTATGAAGCCCGGCTTTCGGATATATCCCTTCGCGCTTGTGCATAAGGGACTCGTATTGCGTGTCAAGCTTTGCCGTAAGCGCGTCCGGGTCGTTAAACAGCTCGTCAAAGCGGCCAAGGCCACCGAACACCTCGAACAGTTCTACCGGTACGCCGTCGCTTGTCTCAGCCGTCATGAATACGTAGACTATGCTGCGCGGCTGGTATGAATGGCTGTCCGCGCCGTCGCTCACCACCAGCATTTTTTCAATATCGAGGCAGTCCGCGACTACGGTGCGGCTGGACAGGTTCTTATACTTATTCGTTATCATGCCATCTAAGTCTTTGGCGTAATCAATCATCAGGCTTTGGGCTATCGTATCTCCGGGCGTTATTTGCGGCTTGTATGCACCCTGCCGCGCTTCAGGCAGGGCCGGCTGCCCTTTTTGCACATGTTTATCCATAAAGGCGGCATTATCGGCCGCGGCGGCCAGCACCTTTTTTATGCTGTCGTCCGAGTATTCCGCTCCGGAAGCAAATCCGAATGTACCCCCTTTGTATACGCGTGCGGACACCCCGCCGATAGCGCTCTGGACGTTGCTCACCATGTTTCCCGCCAGAAACGATACCCGTCTTTGCGAGTTCGACTGCGCACGCAGCTCTGTATAGTGTTTAAACCCGTTTTTATACCCGCTGAGCAAGTCTACGATCATGTTTTATACCCCCAGTTTTTTAATGCATAATGCATAATGCATAATGCATAATTACATAGCTTACAGACTAATCCCTGATCCCTGATCCCTGATCCCTAATCCCTGATTGCTTCTTTAAAACGCGAAATCTCCGTCTACAAATACCGGTATCTCGCGGCCGTCTGTGGTTATTCCGGTGATCTTCAGGTCCGGGGTGCCTATCATGAAGTCGATGTGGACGAAAGAGTCGTTCATTCCGCGGGCTGTGAGCTGATCTTCCGTGAGGTCATCCGCGTCGGAAAACGCGGGGTATGCCTTGCCGAAAGCGAAGTGGCAGGATGCGTTCTCGTCAAACAGAGTGTTGAAAAACAGTATGCCCATATTGGATATCGGAGAACTGAAAGGCACCAAAGCGATCTCGCCGAAATATCTCGCCCCTTCGTCTACTTCCAGTTTTTTGAGCAATGTCTCAAGGCCCTCGGACGCAGCCGCCTCAACTATCTTACCCTCCTTGACCGTAAAGCATATGTCTTTTACAAGAGTGCCGTCCAGCACAAGCGGCATGGACGAATAGATCACCCCGTTGACGCCGTACTTCTTCGGCAATGTAAAAATCTCCTCCGACGGCATGTTGGCAACAAAGTTTATTCCGGTTTTTGCTTTTTCGCCTACCCCGACCCATTTGGCTTTTTCATGCAGTTCGACGGTCAGGTCTGTCCCGAGGCTGTTTTTGAAAACCAGCTTGGCAAACCGGTGATCGTTCATAATGTTTGCGCGTTTGTTAAGTGTCGCCACATGTTCCTGCCAGTTTTCTACCGCCTTACCGTCGCCGGATACGCGGACAGTGGCTAAAATGGCGTCCCATAACTTCTCGACGGCCTTATCAGCCGATACGCCGGGGAATACCTTAGTCGCCCAAACAGGTATCGGCACGGAAACCGCGCACCACGGGAACTCGTTGCGCATCTGCATGTCGCGGTATTCCTTCAGTTCCCTGCCCATAACTACGGTGCTGCGCCTGAGCCTGTCGGGATCGACCCCCTTGAGGTACTCGGGATCGCTCGCCGCTATATGCACGATAGCGGCTTTCTTTTCCGCATATTCGTAATAAAGGGTTTTCAGCCAATCAGCGAGTTCGTCAAAAACCTCGTCATCCGCCCGCAAATACTTCATGCGGGTCAGAAGATCGTCATTCCAGCGCATCACGACCTCCCGCGCCCCCGCCTCATACGCCTCTTCGGCGATCATACGCCCGAACTCCGCGCATTCGACAGGGCATGACAGCACCAAAGTCTGCCCTTTTTGAAGGTTGACCCCCACCCGCACGATCACTTTCGCATATTCGATCAATTTATTCTGCATATGCCGCTCTCCTTTTATGAGTTATTGAGTTTGATTATCAAAGTTGCTCTGCCACAACGCAAAAAAACGCCAATTAACGAGGTCAGTATAGCATATGCGTCTGCACCGTACAAGATAAACGTATGGATTAAGCAGAAAAACGAAGTGCAGAATTCAAAATCAAGCAGGGGGACGGTTCCTCTGCTTGGCATTCCGTTTTAATCTTTCGTTTTAACCAAGCAGAGGAACCGTCCCCCTGCTTGTTACAATTTATAGTTACACCCTTCATTCAAAGTTTCAATTGACAAAATGAGATATTCGGAATATGCTATTATCGGATTATCTGAATATCACAAAGTGAGGTGCGGGGCTATGATGATTGAAATGAGAGCGCGGTCGCAGATAACGCTCCCTAACGAGATTATTAAGAGCCTGGGGCTAAGTGAAGGCGACAAGTTTGAAGTCATGGAACGCGACGGCGGCGTTTTTCTTTGCCCTGTCGTCGTCTATCCCAAAGTCAAACTTGAACGGATCGCCAAGATTATCAAAGACCACGAAAAGAATCCTGCAGCGGCTTTTGAGAGTGTCGAGGATCTATTCAGGGACATCGGCATTGATCTAGTGCATCGTATTCAAAATAACTAGACCTGTCTTACGCTGTCTTTTCCCGCAATACGTTGTTGCTCGTCGGTTAAATACCAAAGGGTATTCGCCCTCCTCGCGCCTAGTCTTGCGAAAAAATACAACGCAATCTAGGCCCAGTTATTTCAAATACGAAGCACTAGTGAACGCCGATGTATAAACTTGAACCGACAAAGCAATTCAGCAAAGCTCTGAAAAAGCTGTCTGGCAACGAACAGCGGACGGTTGCCAATAAGTTGGAAATCTTGGTCGACGATCCTTTTCACCCGTCCCTGCGGACGAAAAAGGTTCAGCGACTCAAAGACGTTTTTGAGAGCAGCGTCAACATGGATATTCGGCTCTTATGGCAGCACAAGGGCAACAGGATTATCCTTATGATTGACATAGGACACCACGACATACTGCCGTAAATAGCATGGATGTCCTACAAGGACAATAGAAAATAACCACCCGGTCTGCTAAAATGAGTGGTATTGAAATGATAACAAACAAGCCTCAATACACTATTACGGAAAAAGCCGCTGATTATTTGGCGAAAATCGTTGAAATGGTCACACGGCTTGAATTTGGCACGGGGTTTAAGCGCAATATTCGGCTTCACAGGGAAAACCGTATGCGGACAATCCATTCATCCCTTGCGATCGAGGGCAACACTCTTTCCTTAAACGAAGTGACCGCCGTCATCCGGGGGGAACTCGTCGCAGGCAAGCAGGAAGAAATAAAAGAAGTCAAAAACGCATACGAGGCTTATGATAATATTATGTCATTTGATCCGTACTCAGTTGAGGATTTTTTACGGGCGCATTATTTAATGACTCAAGGCCTTCTCAAAGAATCGGGCAAATTCCGCAGCGGCGACGTTGGCGTATTCAACGGCGATAAAGCCGTACATATCGGCGCGCGTCCGCAGTTCGTACCGCGTTTGACCGAAGAGTTATTCGCGTGGGCTAGAGAATCTGAGCTTCATCCCGTGTTAAAAAGTGCGATTTTACACTACGAGATCGAAACCATACATCCATTCGCGGACGGAAACGGGCGCATTGGCCGGTTGTGGCAAACGCTGCTTCTCGCAAAGTGGAATGAGATTTTTGCATGGGTTCCGATGGAATCGATTTTATGGCAAAACAGGCCGCAATACTATGCGGCGATTGAGACTGCGCGCAAAGCAAATGATTCGGGCGTTTTTATAGAGTTCACTTTATCCGCGCTGTATGAAATTATTGAGGAGCAGGAAAAGCACCAAGTTGAGCACCAAGTCGAGCACCAGGTCGAACTCACAGAAACACAGGCTTCCGTATTAAAAGCGCTTGAATATAAAGTCTTAACGCGAAAAGAAATTTTCACCGCTATCAGCATGAGCGGCGATTCGCGTTCCTATAAGAGAAACATCGAGCCGCTCCTGGCCGCCGGTTTGATCGCCATGACCATACCCGACAAACCGAACAGCAGTCTGCAAAGATATCAAATCACGCCAAAAGGAGTTGATAGCATCAGCTCACCGTGAATTCCCTGTTTTGCCTTTTTCCAATGACAGCCGGAGATCAAAACATATCGTCAAAGCAGATAAGGCGAATGTTATCCGTTGCTTTTTCCAGAGCACTCGCGGTAAACCCGCTTTTTGAGAAAATGTAATGATGCTTTTTTTCATAGGGAAACATAACACTTTTTTCGATCAAACCATCTATCACATCCGAGGACGTTTTCGAATTTCTCCATTTGCACTCACAGAATATCGCGGCGGATTTATCTTTATTGCAGGCCAGCAAATCGATTTCCTGTTCCGTGCGGACAAACGGATTCGTCCCCCACCACCGACCGCAGTCCTTTATCTTAATTGGCAAGCGCCCGGCATAATTTTCCCGCCACAGCCATTGTTTGCAAATATCTTCGAACACCTCTCCCATATAATCCGTAATTTGAGGTTCTGTTTCTACATACACCTCCGCGCCCTTGTGCATGGATATTTCCGAAATATTATCGTAAACAAACCTGTACCAGAACCGGAACATCCCGTCGTTGATGCGATATATCGTATTTTTCGCGTTGGGTCTGGCAAGTATGGGCAGTTCTTTTCTGACTATGTTCAGGGCGATGAGTGACTTTAGGTAGTTGCTGCAAGCCGAAGTCGAAATATGAGCTTTTGTAGCGATTTCGTTCAGCTTTGAACTGCCCGTCGCTATAGAAGTGATAATCGCGTTGTACACAGCCGGCTCACGCAACTCCTGCTTTAAAAGATTACCGGGTTCCTCAAAAAAGAGGCTGTTCGGTGAAAAGTAGTTTTTGATGATATTTTCCGGCAGATCCATCCGGTCGTCGATATGCAATAAGTATTTTGGTATACCACCGGTTATCCCATATATGACAGCTTGTTCCTGTTTGCTGAAACTGCTGTGAAATTCCGTAGACGTCATAAAATCAAAGGGAAGGAGCTTGATCTGGCAAGTCCTGCGGCCGTAGAGCGGGCTTTTGTTCCCCATGATCTGATTTTCCATAAACGACATTGACGAGCCGCATAGAATAAACATTATGTCTATCTTTTGGAATTTGTGATCAATGTACTGCTGAAGTACGGATGATACAGATTTTTCGCTATGCGCAAAATAGGGGTACTCGTCAAAAACCACGACCAATTTTTCGTTAGCATTATGATAGATGTGATCAAGGCTGTCGGCAAAATCATTAAACGTCGGGCTGCTTTTTCGGACTCCGCCCTCCAGGCCGCTTATGATCGATTTACTGAGAATTTCAAGGTTTTTCCGGTATGTGCCTTCTACCGCAGTGAAGAAGATGTGCTTTTTATCTTTTACAAACTCGGTGATAAGCTCTGTTTTCCCCACGCGCCTGCGTCCGTATACGACCATACATTCGTATTTACCGCTTTTGTAGTATTCGTTTAAACTTCTCAGCTCTTCGATTCTCCCTATAAACATCGCGCACACTCCTTAACCGGCATTAAGTTAATCATGATTAACTTAATCATGATTATATAATACACCAAACTGCCGCGCCAGTCAAGACAGTCTTTTGCCTAAACAGGACAAACAGCAGTTGATTAATGCCGAATATGAAGAAACGGTCTCAATAAAAAACATGATTTATCTTATCCGCAACCAGCAGGTTATGATGGATAGTGATTTGGCGATTTTATATCAGGTGGAAACCGGGAGATTAAACGAAGCCGTAAAGCGCAACATATCACGTTTTCCTGAGAGATTTCGTTTTCAACTAACAAAAGATGAGTACGAAAACTTGATATCGCAAATTGCGACTTCAAGTTCTGAATAGCTTTAACGCTCAATATCCTGTGCTGGATATCAAGTATACAAAAATATTCCATGACCGATTCTTAATTGTGGATAATGCATATGGGTATCACATAGGGGCTTCAATAAAAGATGCCGGTAAAAAGTGTTTTGGAATAAATCTGATTCAGGAGATTGATGTTATTCAAGACATATTACTACGGCTTGCTACATAAGCGCACAGTATTACATATTGCGGTAGTTTGCCTCCCGCGTCACACACCTGACAACTGCCCACCGGACCTATAAGACCCGGTGGGCTGTTACAAGATACCGGAACAAAAAGACAAAAATCCGGTAAATTGCCGTAGTTAAGCGGACAAGCCGCAGTGAATAGTGAATAATGAATAGTGAATAATTGTGGTATCCGCTTCGCGGATGATTACGCACCCCTGTAGGGGATGGCGATACATATAATCGGTTTCGTATGTAGGGGTTGAAAATTTTCAACCCCTACGGGCGATTGTCGGACAACCTAGGGCGGGCATGGAAACCCGCCCCTACGCCAATGTGGGTAATTTTGGATCGCCGTTGCCATCCCCGGCCCTGGTAGGGGCCGGGGATGGTTGGGGGTGTGGGGTGGTTAGGGGTCTATAATAACTACAGGTCTGTGGTGATCGAATACGCCATCTACAGGCTTTTCATAGCCACACTCAGAACATTCATCGCTTTCGTCCTCGCCATGGCAGACACCACATTCAGCACATGGAGCGTCTTTACCGTCACTCCAGCTCTCATGCTGACACTCTTCTTCGCAAACAAAGCAAACACCGGGGGTGCCAGACTCCCAATCATGGCCTAAAGCGCTGGTCACAAATCCGCAGGTGTCGCACGTGTCGCTGTCTAAACATATCGCAGCGTCACCGTGATCGTCTGTATCGGGGCAAGTTACCGTGCAACCTGATCTTGCGCATTCACCGTCTGCCGCTGACCAATCATGGCCTAAAGCAGCGGTTACATATCCGCAGGTGTCGCACGTGTCGCTG
>Ga0099364_10010631_pt1 | contig 12642 bp, 15 predicted proteins | sample TergutTh196P3_FD_73070 | JGI IMG/M metagenome (GOLD analysis project Ga0099364, IMG submission 73070) | Microcerotermes parvus P3 segment gut microbial communities from Pointe-Noire, Republic of the Congo - Th196 P3 | ecosystem: Host-associated > Arthropoda: Insects > Digestive system > Gut ... | reverse complement strand
TAAAGCAGTCAAGAGTAAAGCGAGGACGCTCACGTAGCGATACGATACGTGGGCTTTACTCGATTATTTGACTGCAAAGTTGTGGTAGACTTCAAAAAACAGGTAGAAAGTATTGAACCACGTTTTTTTTGTTGCTCTAAAACGAAACAGCGATGAAAAAAGAAGACTACCTAAAAAATCTACACATCGGAAGCATGATTAAAGAAATTGCCCGGCAAAGAGGTGTTTCTGCCAAGACATTAGCCGATCTTATCCTGCGTTACCAGCAAAATACCGGCAAGTTATATTTGTTGGACGACATGAACAGCGAAGATGTAGTTAAGATTTCATACCTGTTAGAGTATAACTTCCTCCATGTGATATCGGAAAAGTATTTGGCACATCTTCCTTCTCCTGATTATATCATAAGCGTCGAATCGCGCTTTATGAAGTTTGACTTGGAAAACAAGAAAGTGATGATTTATGACCCCGCCAACAATTACGATTTTTTAGATGACGTTGATATCGGAAAACTCATTAAAAAAGTGGCGAAACAAAAGAGATGTAATGAAGAGAATATGGCAAAACAGTTAGACTTCTATCAAAGTAATATCAGTTATTTATACCAGCAAAAGAGCCTGAAAGTGAAACCATTGATTCGGATTTCGAATGTTTTAAATCACAATCTCATCGCAGATGCTTATCTTTCTCAAATGACTATTGTCTCCTCCCTTAATATGGTTGACGGTTGCATCATTGCCCTGCATCCGCTACCGCAAGTATTTATCAAAAATCCCGATGACCAAACTTTTTCCGTCATTTTTAAACAAAATGCGGATGAAAAATAGGAAAAGCGATATACAGAATTATTCTTGCTCTGCCACACAACGAACGCTAAAACCAAAGTTCCGATGACTCTGGCCCGTAGTCATGGTTGTGCTACTGAAAGTCAAGACATGAGCGTAGGAATCCTTAACAGTACTACCCCAATAGAACCCTGATTTCCCCACGACGCGTATCGCACCGGCAAGTTCCTCGCGAAAGCCGGCGGCGGGCAGAAAGAGCGGATTACTGTTATCTCCAAAAAAATAGCCGGTTACGCCATTTAATTCGCCATAGTTTCTCCTCGATTGTTGCAAACTCCTTAACTCTTCTACCGTAGGCACACGCCAACCGGGAGGACAAGGGCAATTTTCCTGCTGCCATCCATCACCCGATGGAGTACTATTGTCCCATTGGGTTCCTCCATCGGAATTTACCATTGGATCACTATTGCTCCATCCAATATTGCGGTTCCATTGGTAAAACATACCCGCATCTTCGGGATTGGCTGCAAAAACGCCGGGCATATCCACATTGCTGGTCGCCCAACGAACACCGTTGATAACGATGCCATCCTGCGGCTTGGATTCCTTGTCTTTCTTACAGGAAGAAAACGCCAAGCCGATAACCAAAACTAAACTGATTTTCCAAAAATGTCTCATACCTTATTTATTTTTAAAGATTTATAACTACTTTTTCAAAGTGCAAAGATACAACTATTGAAACTTTTTACATCATTTTGAAACAAAATATGCCGAAAAAACAGAACGACTTCCGTAGAAATCCTAATAGAAAATCGTAGAAAAACTAATAAAATCAGATGTTTTTAAAGGAAAAATTAAAAAAAACAGTGTTTTTCCCTTTTTAAAAGTCTATTAATGAACATCTTTTGTAAATATTAGCATTATTACGGATTTTTATTACTATTATTACGGGGAATTTTAACCACAGAATGAAAAAACAACCTACCTTTACCCCACAAATAACATAATTATTAATAAAAATTTTTACAGTCATGGACAAAAAATTAAATTTAAACAAAGAAGTCATCGCAACATTGAACGATGACAGTATGAACAGGGTAAAAGGCGGAGAAGCAATTTCGCTTAATATGTGGCACCCTGGGTGTTTCAGCGCTCCTCATAATATAGGAGAGGATTCTTATTGTATCTGTAAGGAGAATGCAAGCGTAGGACTCCATGTTTAATAACGGAAGTAATTCTACACTGAACTCATGAGAATTTAGTTAAGTAAACAAATGACGAACGCCCAAATGCATTATTTGTGTAATTTGGGCGTTTTCTTTAAAAATGCCGTATGTCAACTTATAACAAAAAAATTACTGATATTTTTAATATTGTTTCCGAAACAGATAACAATGTTTCAAATATTGGATTATTAGCAGGAAAAATGGGATTATCTATGGTTTTATTAACTCATGATATCCATTCCAAGGAGAGAAAATTCAAAAGAGAGGGAATAAAAATAATAGAAAATATTTTTGAAGAGATAGAACGGGCTGAGAGTTACATTTTTTCCTTTTCCAATGGCTTAGCCGGCATTGGTTGGGCGCTTGAATATTTAGAGCAAAAAGGATACATTAACTACAATACCAATATTTTACTTGAGGACTTTGATTTTGCCCTTTCCAATGTCTTGGAACTTGAAATGAAAAAAGGAAACTATGATTTTTTACATGAAGCGTTGGGCATGGTTTTGTATTTTATTCATCGCATACAAAAAAATGAAAATTTATCGAAAGTATTACAAAAATTTGTTGTTCAATTAAATGAATTAGGAGAAAGACAAACAACCGGTACGATCAAATGGATTTCAGTGATAGACCATGAAAAGCAAAAAATGGGATATAATCTTTCCCTTTCTCATGGTATGTCAAGCATAGCTGTTATATTGAGTAAATTATATGATATAAAAGAAATAGACCAAGAAATGATTAGGAATCTTTTACAAGGCTGTGTAAACTATATTTTAGAGCAGGAAATAGACAAGAATAAATATGGTTCTTATTTCCCAAGTTTTGCCCTTGAAAGCATGGAGCAACTACATGGCAGTCGTTTGGGGTGGTGCTATGGAGATCTGGGAATAGCCATGGCATTATGGCAGGCGGGCGCTACTTTACGAAATGAAATGTGGAAAAACAAAGCGTTAGAAGTATTGTTATTCGCTGCCGAAAAAAGAAGAGATTTGGAAAGAAACTTTGTAAAAGATGCAGGTCTGTGTCATGGCGCCGCAGGGATTGGTCATATTTTTTACCGTGCTTGGTGGAATACCCGATTGCCGGAATTTAAAAATGCCGCCGATTATTGGTTTGAACAAACAATAAAAATGTCTATCTTTGCAGACGGATTGGCAGGATATAAGACGTGGTATGGGGAAGAAAAAGGTTGGGTGAATTCTTATGGATTACTTGAGGGAATTGCAGGGATAGGATTGGCTTTAATGAGTTATTATTACGAGGTAGAACCCACCTGGGACGAATGTTTGTTGTTGAGTTAAAATGGAATTTTAAGAACCGATAAATGTTATAGATATGAAAAATAGAGATGTTACCTTTCGCGCCCTTTGCGTTTCCTTTGCGCCCTTTGCGGTAAAAAAGAGTTTAAAAACAGTATTTCTCGCTTTTCTGCTAATTTGTTCATTGCAAATAACCGCACAAATGACCATCACCGGTTTTATCATGGACGAAACCGGTATTCCGATAAAAGATGTTCATGTTGTCTGCGAAACCACTCAACAAGGAACTATAAGCGACGAGGCGGGATGGTTTTCGTTGAATTTGCCCGAACAGCCTACCATCTTGGCGCTTTCGCATGTTGCCTTTTTCCCGAAACAGATAGACATCACCAAAGAAATCATCGCGCAAGGGGAAAAAACGGGCGAAATAGACCTCGGCATTGTCTTAAAAGCGCGATCGCAGACGCTTTCCGCCGTAGAAATCACAGACGGAAAAGTAACCATCGCCTACGACGACGCCAAAAAGTGGATTTTAGATTATGCCTTTATCGGAAAAGAGGAGATTTTGCTGCTGATGATTGAAAAAAACAAAAAATATATCCAACTGATTGACGCCAACAATAAATCTGTGTCCAAAAAGCGAGTTGACGGCAAATACAATGGCTTTTATAAAGATTGTTTTGGAAATATTTTTTTAAAAAGCGATGACGAGGTGTGTCAGGTGTTTCTGCAAGACAATAATGAGTTTTTGTTGGCGTACCAAATTTCGATGGAGATCTTTTTAAATTCAATAGAAAGAATTGTTGCCATAACGCCAAATCATTGGTATGTAAAAGATGTATCTGTGCGTGATCAAAACATTACCTATTATAAGTTTGATACGCTTTCCAAGCAAGTCGTCATGCTTTACAATGTTGACGACGAAACAGGTAAAAAATTGCAGGCGCATCAACAAGATTTAAAAAAAAATCAAAGCGAATACAACAAAGTAATGGTTGAAGAAATAGAGAAAACAATGCGGAGTTTGATAGTAAAACCCATCCTCATGGGAATAAGGGTCCACGTCTCTCTTTGGATGCAACAGGAAATATTAAAGGCTAAATACGAACGATCTAATTTGAGCACACAAAATTCTATCGCATTTTACGACTATTTTTTATCTCAGTCCCCTTATTCCCCATTGCTGAAAATCAACGACATGCTTTACATTTTCGACCATATCAACGGACAGATTGTGGCTTTTGATGCCGATGGCAACTTGGTCAAAGAGGTCGAAATCAACTATCATACCACTCAAAACTACGGAAAGGAGATCGTCGTTGATGAGGAAGAGACCATCGCTTTTGTCAAGTTTACCAACAACGGCTATGTAACCCTGCGCCAAATCAATCCCGACACCGGGAATTTTACCGGAAACGATATTGTCTTGGAAAAGCACGCCTATCCCAAAAATATCAAAATACGGGGCGACTACATCTATTATTTGGCAAGAGGAATATTTGAAAATGAAGATAAATACTTCCTTTGGAAACAACATTTGGAATGAACTATGAAAACAGACTGTATTAGATTTTTTTTCAATTTTAACATCGTATTTCTCGTGTTTCTGCTGATTTGCTCATTGCAAATGACCGCGCAAGTAACCGTTACCGGTACAGTCCAAAACAGCCAAACCAAAGAGCCGATACCTTACGCATCGGTCTATGTCGCCGGCGAAAATATCGGAACCATCACCAATGACAACGGCGCGTTTTCCATTTACATCACAGACACCATCGCGCATCCTCAACTGACTTTCTCGTGCATCGGATACGAAAAAAAGGTGTTGAAAATCAGCGATATCATCCAAAACCGTCTTGTGTTCATGGAAGTGTCCGTTGCCATCTTGCAAGAGGCGGAAATCATCGCTTTTTCCGAAGAAAGGATGGCGACGGCGTTGTTGAAAGTCGCCAATAAATATCGAACACTTGCCTTGGAGCATCCCGTCAAGTTGTTTCTGTCTCTGCAATCGTTCGAGGACAAAACCGAACCGTTGGAGTTGATAGAGGCATTTTACGGCGGACGGGTAAATCTGAAAGACGGCATTCGGGAGATGTATATCAAAAATGGTCGTATCGGGCTGAATACCAAAGAAAACGGATTTTTCTTCAACCTCACTTACACCTCCTTCCTACGACGCTATCACGTTTTTGAAAAGGGAAATATGGCGGGTTTTCCCGATTGTCCGCTCCACGCCACTCCCGACCAGATGAGAAAAGAGTTTCGCTTTACCGACAATGGCGTCGTTTTTGACGGAAATATGCCTTTCCGCGAAATTGCCTTCACCAATAATAACAACACCTGCAACGGGACAATCGTGTTGAATGACAGTCTGTTAACCGTAAAAAGCATCGTCGTCGAATACCGCGACGTGAAAAGCAAAATGTTTGCAACATTAAACAGAAAAGACAAAATTGACGCACTCAACGTGCGCTTCGCCTACTATTACAAACCCAACGAAAAAGAGCCGTCGCAGATGATTCTGGAACGGGTTTATTTAGATTACGACTGCCAATACTACTCGGCTGCCCTGAAAAAACATCGCGACATCGAAACCAAAATCTCATTACTGTGCTACGACTATGAACATGGATTTGAACCCGTACTTTTTGGAGACACCTGCCTGACAACTGATTATCAACGAATTATGACGCTCCCATTTAATGAGACTTTCTGGAAAATCAACTATTTTGTCGCCGAAGACGAACAAAGAGATGCCGTAGTCAACTTTTTCGAGAACAACGGCGCCCTGATCAATTATTCGCAACAATCATTTCACGCCTTCCCTGCCATTCAAACGCCCTACAAAGAGTGGGACCCGGATACTCCGCTCGAAAAGTCGGATTTTCAAAATAAAGCCGGATTCCAATTGGTTACAGGCAATTATTACGACCCTTCCAAAAGAGCAAGAAGTACCGACTTCCCCTATTTTTTAGACATCAACCTGCTGTTGAACTACTTCGACGACCACGGAAAAGTCGGATATTCAACCAAAACCCTCTTCAACACCCGTATCTCCTTTTGGCTGATACAATGGGATAACCTGCGAAAAGAGTACGCAAACCTCTATTTCGACCTGTGCGAGTTGGCAAGCCGGGACATCGGCAAAAGACTCTCCGCCCTCCCCGCCTACGACGAAAAAGCCATACTCAACATCTATCAGGAAGAGATGGAAAACCTGAGAAACCGCCTCAAAACCTTTGCAAAACATACCAAGTACGGCACCTCCCGAACAGATTTAGACGTGTGGAAAGAAAAAATAAAAGAATCGCTGAATGAATAAAAATGCCACTCCCTATACCTCTTTCCCCACCTTTGTCTTCCGCACGCCCTGCGTCTCTTTCCCCCGTTTCGCGAAGACCCTCGCCCGTTTGGAAACAGACGAAAGCCACTGGCAGCAATTTCTGCAAGACCCAAACCTGCAGGAGGCGATATTCTTGGGAAGCCCTGTTTTGTACGACGAAATCCAAAAGTTTCTAAACGGAACGCTCGCCGTTCCCAAAGAGGTTAACAAGTTGAAAATGTCCGTGTTGCGGTATTATACGCGGATGTCAACGCGCTGTACGCCGTTTGGGTTGTTTGCGGGGTTTTCGATGGGGCAGTTGGGGGAGACGTCGGAGATGGAATTGGTTGATGCTAAGCGATATAGTCGATAATGCCACGAATGCACGAATTAAAAACAACATTAGTGCATTAGTGGCTAAACCCCAATTTTCAACTTTCAATTTTCAATTTTCAATTAAATCGTATCTTTGCACCAATATCTATGGAAACAACCAATGCCGTGAAGTTGTTTTTGCCACGAATACACGAATAAAGGAGAAAAGCAGAAAGCAGAAAGGTCGTTTGCTGCCACTCCGCTTTCTGCATTTTCCTTTCGCGCTTTCTGCTTTCTGCCAATAACACTTACCGAAAGTATATCGTGCAGTTGTTTTTGGGGTTGGTGCTGGGGTCGCTGTTGCAGTTGATTTTCCCGTTTTTGACGCAAGGTATTGTGGATTATGGGATTAGCAATCAGAATCTGGGGTTTGTAACGCTGATTTTGATTGCGCAGTTGGTGTTGACAACGTCATTGCAATCATTCGCTCTTAAACCTTGTCTTCATAATATCCATGAATTGCGCTATATCCTCTTTATCGGTTAGTAGAAGTACCATACCATTTATTAAGTTATCTTTATTGTCCGAATAGTGTTGATTTATAACTATTTCATTTGCTTTTTCCCGAAACAAGTCCTGAATTTCTACGTGCAAGAACTCCGCTATTTTAGGAAGATATGAACTTTTTATATCTGCTTTGCCTTTTTCCCACCTTTCATAAGTCTTACTATCAACCCCAAGAAAGTCTGCGACTTCCTGTTGAGTAATTTTTTGTTTCTCCCGTACTCTCTTTAAATTATAACCGATGTCCATACCAATTTGTTTTAAAATTTTGTTCGGCAAAGGTACGGTTTTTATACGATAAATTGGCACATATACCAAAAATGGGGGATGATTTGCCTAATAAGACAAATTTTACCCCAAAAATGGGGGGTATTTTACCCCACTTTTGTCCTTGTTATGTCAAAAAGTCGTTGTACTTTTGTGCCATAAATAAATTATTGTTAAATTAAAAGTTTTTGCATTATGAACAAACAAATTAAAAAATTGCAGTTGAATAAGGAAACAATTGCAAGGTTAGATCAAGCCGGCATTTCAGGTGGAGTAGCAAACATTTCACAAGCAGGTTATACCTGTAAGCATGCAGAAGGTACGGCCCCCATATCGTCGCTACTAGCATCGGACTGTGGAGGTGGAGGTGGAGGAATCGTGTCAGATGATTGTGGTACATATACCATGAAAACTCTTCACGAATGGGGACATGAATGTTGGTAAGAATTCCTTTCATATTGCCCGATTATTTATAATCGGGCAATATTTTAATCCCATATAAGTTTTACACAAGTAATGTTTTATAAACGGATTTTTCTTTTTGTGGTAGTGTTATGTATGCTTAAAATAGCGTACCCTCAAAGTCAGGCCATCGCTATTTTCGGATATGTGTATGACGTCAACGACAGTCCGATAGAGATGGTGAATATTGTTATTGAAAACTCCACACATGGGACAACTTCCGACGCTAACGGCATTTTCAAATTAACAGCGTCCAAAACTCCGTTGAAATTGATTTTTTCCCATGTTTCGTATAAAAAACAGGAATTGAAAATTACAAAAGCCGACTTGGAAAAAGCAGCAGAAACAGGTGTTCTTACGCTTGATATTCAGATGATTTCCAATATAAAAATGCTTCCGCCGGTTTCCATTAACGATTCGAAAATACAGATGGCTTACCGGAACAAAAAAGCATGGATATTGGACTATGAATTAGCCGACAACTATTTGATTTTATTGCTGCTAGAAGGAAATAAAAAAATACTCCGAATTGTTGAAGAAGACAACGAAAACAATTATATAGAAAAGGAAATTTCCAAAGATTTTCAAAGCCTGTATAAAGACGGTTTTGGATCACTTCATTTGATGAAGAAAGATTCTGCTTATCAGGCTTTCTTTTCCGATTCAACAATTATTATCCCGTATTCGACTTCAATACGATTGTTCAACAAACTAATAAAACCAGTGCAGGTAGCAATAGGTAACAAATGGATATATCAGAAGTTTTCTGGTTATAATCAAGAAGTTACATATACATTGATGGATACTGAAAAAAAGACGGAAAAAGGATTGATGTCTATCATTAATGAACAGCAATTTCTTTTTAATGAATATTTTTTGGGCACCCAACTCCAAAATGGATTTAAATTAAATGATTTTGATTTTTCTTCACATGATGGCATGGAAATAGAAGATATAGAAACATTGAATCTTACACTAGAACGAAATCATTCTGCTAATTTACACTTTTTTCTCGCTATTCTCTGCAAGCCGACCTACCAACCCATCAAATACATCAACCGGAAAATCCATCTTTTTAACCATTACGAAGGAAAGTTAGTGGAATTTGATGAAGAAGGAAACACGTTATCAGAAAAAGACATTACCTATCAAAAAGACAAGCAATGGGCAAATGAAATCATTGTCAATGAGGAACATACCCGTTGCTTTGCCAAATATGTCAAAGACGGATTGGTAACACTCCACGAAATTGATTTGGAGACGGGACGCATTAAAGGAAGTTTAACATTGGAAGGACACGCTTTCCCCGAAAAAATCAGAATCAAAGGCGGTTTTATCTATTATACCTACAAAGAATCACTATACAGCGATGAAAATAAACGTTATCTATGGAAACAACCACTATCGGAGTAAATCCTGAACGGGAAAATATTCGCTTAAAAATAGAAGAAATAGCCGATGTTTTATGCGCAAACCAAAACAAATTACGGATAGGGCTTATGAGCGGCAATATGGGAATTGCATTGTTTTTGTTTTGTTATTATCACATCCATAAAAAAGACGAGAAGATACTTGAAAAAGCATTTTTATTGCTGGACGAAGTTATTGAAAGAGTCAATGATGGAGATATTTTTCATTCTATTTGCGATGGCTTAGCCGGTATCGGATGGGCTATAAACTATCTATGTATCCGGAAATATTTTGATACGAATGATAAAAATGAATTGCTGAGTAGCGCTGATGATTTTTTAACGAATCGTTTAGATATGATTTTCGCCAAACATCAATATGATTTTTTACACGGCGAATTAGGTGTCGGCTTATATTTTACAACTCGTATTTCTGATAACCATATATTTATCAATGGATTGAACACAATCCTATCCCATTTGATCGGTTCTGCTGAAAGAAAGGGAGCAAATGTAAAATGGCAGTCCGTTTTGCAGAAAGAAGAAACAGGAAAAGTAACTGGCTATAATATTTCATTAGCTCATGGGATGTCGGCTATTGCAGTTATGCTTTCAAAATTTATCAAACATAATATTTGTAAGGAAGCATCCAAAGATTTACTTGATGGCTTAATACAATATCTTCTAAGCCAAAGAATTGATGTGCAAGAGATCGGTTCATATTTTCCCACTGTATCTTTGGAAAGCTACAAAATTGGAAAAAGCCGTTTGGGTTGGTGTTATGGTGATTTGGGCATTTCCATCGCTTTATGGCAAGTTTCACAAGTATTGCAAAATACAGAACTCGAAAAATTTGCGATAGAGGTGTTACTTCATGCTACTAAAAGAAAAAATTTACGAGACAATTCTATTGAAGATGCCGGATTATGTCATGGAACCGCCAGCGTAGGACATATTTTTTACCGTATGTGGTGGAATACTCGACTGCCGGAATTTAAAAACGCCGCCGATTATTGGATGAACGAAACCTTGAAAATGGCTAAATATAAAGACGGATTAGCCGGTTACAAAGCATCCCGTAAGCCTGAATATGGCGGTTTTGTTAATGAATATGGCTTAGTCGAAGGCATTGCCGGTATTGGCTTGGCTCTATTGTTTTATTATCATGAAATAGAACCCACTTGGGACGAATGTTTGTTGTTGAGTTAATTGATTGATTATGAAGAAACAAAGTCCCACCATCCCCTACACCCCTTTCCCCACCTTTGTCTTCCGCACGCCCTGCGTCTCTTTCCCTCACTTCGCGAAGACCCTCGCCCGTTTGGAAGCAGACGAAAGCCACTGGCAGGACTTCCTGCAAGACCCAAGCCTGCAAGAGGCGATATTCTTGGGAAGTCCTGTGCTGTACGACGAAATCCAAAAGTTTCTAAACGGAGCGCTCGTTGTTCCCAAAGAGGTTAACAAGTTGAAAATGTCCGTGTTGCGGTATTATACGCGGATGAGTACGCGCTGTACGCCGTTTGGGTTGTTTGCGGGGTTTTCGCTGGGGCAGTTGGGGGAGGCGTCGGAGATGGAGTTGGTTGAGGCTAAGCAATAATCAGTCATTGGAATAAATCCGTCAAAACATAGATCTTCGTCCAATTTTCCCCAGTGTATTCCAAATGGTGAGAACTCATACTGATTTCTCTCCTCGCTTGAAGCATTCAAAAGAGGTTTATAATTTTCCAAAGGCAAATAAGCCACTTTTCCATGGTTGCTTTTCAGGTAAATATTTGCCGTGTCAAACCAAATTTCATACTTTGTTTCCATCAGATCTGTCTTTAAAATGCTCTTTCCATCGGGCAATGATTATTTCCCTATTTTCTTCAATAGCCACTTCTGCCCATCGTAATTCGCGAAGTTTCAGACCTTTGTTCTCAACAAGTTTTATTTCCGGATAGACCTGAAACCGTGCTTCCGAATTGTCCACACTGATGTGTACGTGAATTGGCAAATGATCGTTTGAGTAAAAGTGAAACCTCATACCCAAGTAAAAAAATATTGTTGGCATAACTATTTTAAAATTTATATTAAATTTTCAACACTGCAAAGATACAACTTTTTGTGATAATTGCCACCAATTCACCAATAAACCTTCGTGCCAATTCGTGTCATTAGTGGCTAAACCCCAATTTTCAACTCTCAACTCTCAACTCCCAATTAAATCGTATCTTTGCACCAATAAAAATCTAAAAATATTTTGTAATGACGTAATGATTGTTAATTAGCTGATAATAAAAGCGTTTTGGCTTTTATTCTTGTTCTACGAATTCTCGACAAATTTGGAAGACCTTGACATTCGTGAGGTGAAGTGATGACGTTCACGCCTCGGCGTGGGCTTTACTCATAGGTTTGAATGTCAATGGTAGTCGAGAACCACGTAGAACAGATTAAAAGAGTTTGTCTACGCTTTTTTTACTGCCGCAAAAAAGAAAACCCATGAAAAAGCCCGAATTTTTAAAAAGCATCCACATTGGAGAAATCATCCGAGCAGAAATGAAAAAGCGCCGCATTACGGAAAATAGACTTGTTAATTTAACTTCGTTTACAAAATGGATTATTAGAGACACTTTCAAACAGAAAAGCATCAAAATCAATAGACTGATAGTGTTTTCGTATGCTTTAAAAGTAAACCTTCTTGACGTCTATTTGAAAAAAATGCCATCATTTGGAAATACAATCCATTATGACGATGAGGCGATCATAGAAAATATTGATGGACAGCTATCAATGATTCTATCGAAAAAAAACCGTACAGCAAGCTTTACAGAAAATATTCATATCGGAGAACTCTTGAAAGCGGAAACAAAAAAACAAAGCATGCAGGATGCCTTGTCCAATATTTTTAATTGTTCCCAAAGCGCCGTAAATCATAACTGTCCCAACAATTCCATAAAAAAAGTTCATTGAAAAAGATTACCTTTGTATGAGTAAATTACAAGTAATCATCAATAAACTTTTATGGGTACAAAGTTAGGAAAAAAATCG
>Ga0099364_10010629_pt1 | contig 12642 bp, 6 predicted proteins | sample TergutTh196P3_FD_73070 | JGI IMG/M metagenome (GOLD analysis project Ga0099364, IMG submission 73070) | Microcerotermes parvus P3 segment gut microbial communities from Pointe-Noire, Republic of the Congo - Th196 P3 | ecosystem: Host-associated > Arthropoda: Insects > Digestive system > Gut ... | reverse complement strand
TTCCGAGGAACCCGTCGGCACAAGCTGGGGGGAGTTTCTCCAGGCTTATGGCGGCGACAGGGAAATCTTGCCCCAGTTTGGCGAGAGGGAGCTTAAGGACAGCAACGGCAACCCGATCTCCGATGCAAACGGCAATCAAATCCTTGACTACCAGTCACGCGACAAGACGCCCGCAAGGGCGCTTACCAAAGCGGGCTTCGTTGCGCTTGACGGGCGGTATCTAAACAACGCACCGCAATGCACGGGATGGATGGATCTAACGGAAAACGGCGGCTCAGGCTCTTTTTATATCTATTGGAGCAACCATTACAAGCCAACTACAGCCGGGGCTATCCCCTATTATACCGGAAAATACGCACCTGAAAACCAGGGCGGCTCCAAGCGCGGTTTTGCCTTTGTCACCATAGGGGCGGGCATTGAGGACTTCACCGCGCCGGCACGAGCCACAATGGAGAAGCTTGAGAGCGTCATTGACAGGAATATGCTGTCCAGCGCACTCCAACTCGCAGGCGCAAGCACAGTTTTGATTGTGATAGTCGTTCTTATTGCCCTAATGCTTTCGTCGTACCTGACCGACAACATCAACTCCTTGATAAACGGCATATCCCGCTTTCGCTCCGGCGAGAGGCAGTTTAGGCTCAAATCAAACATTAGGGACGAGTTTGGCACCCTTGCGGACTCTTTTGACGATATGGCAGACAGCCTTGAAGACAGCGTAAAGGGGCCGCTTACAATCATTGACATGGACTACAATATCATCTATATCAATGAACATGCACAAAAAGCAAGGGCAGCAGGGAAGCAAGCAACCGTCTGGAGCAATTACCTTAAAACAAGTATTTACCCCTTTGACTAGAAATACTGCCCCATCACCGCCCTGCACGAAAACCGGGAGGCTGAGGTGTTCTTTCAAGTTGAGAGCAAACATTACTACAAAGGAACCGCAAATTCCCTCTGTGGCCAAAACGGCGAGAAAAAAGGCTATATCATTAATACTTCCGACGTGACGGAAATTGAGGAGGCCCGCCTAAAAGCCGAGCATGCAAGCAATGCCAAGAGCAGTTTCCTGTCCAATATGAGCCACGAAATGCGTACGCCCATGAACGCCATCATTGGGATGACCGCTATTGGAAAATCCGCGCCGGACATTGAAAAAAAGGACTATTCGTTCAGGAAGATCGAAGAAGCCTCGACGCACCTGCTTGGCGTGATTAACGATGTCCTCGACATGTCAAAGATCGAGGCAAACAAGTTCGAATTGTCACCCACCGAGTTTATTTTCGAGAGGATGATACAACGGGTCGTCGACGTCATCAACTTCCGCGTGGACGAGAAAAAGCAGAAGTTAACCGTAAATATCGACCCCGCTATACCTCATACCCTGATAGGCGACGAACAGCGAATTTCGCAGGTCATTACAAACCTGCTGACTAACGCCGTCAAATTCACGCCAGACAAAGGGGCAATTCGCCTAAGCGCAAGCCTCTTGTCCGAAAAAACCGGGGTTTGTACGCTCTTTATCGAGATAAGCGACACAGGCATTGGAATAAGCGACGAACAACAAAGCCGGCTGTTTAACGCTTTTGAGCAAGCCGAAGACAGCACTTCGCGCAAATACGGCGGCACAGGGTTGGGGCTGGTCATTTCCAAAAACATAGTTGAAATGATGGACGGCGCAATAAGTGTCGAATCAGAGCTGGGCAAGGGTTCAGCCTTCTCGTTTACGGCATGCCTTGTACGCGGAAATGGCGAGTCAAAACAGACATTAAGCCCCGAGCTAAACCTGCAAAACACGCGCATGCTTGTGGTTGACGACGACCCCAACGTCCTGTCTTTCTTTTCCGAGACTGCAAAGCAGATAAAAATCAATTGCGATGTTGCATTTAGTGGGCATGAAGCACTTGAGCTAATTTCTGAGAAAGGCATGTATAACTTATGTTTCGTTGACTGGGATATGCCAAACATGAACGGCATTGAGCTTGCCCGCAGGATTAACGAGCGCGGCGGCGAGAAAACTGTTATAATTATGATATCTGCGACCGAATGGAGCCATATTCAAGACAGCGCCCGGGAAGCAGGCATAAACAAGTTTATTCCAAAACCTTTGTTCATGTCGTCTATTGTCGATAGCATAAACGACTGCTTTGGCGTGGCCCGGGTTGCGGATGACGATGACAAACAGGCCTTGCAAAACAAAAACCTTGGCGGACATTGCATCCTATTGGCTGAGGACGTGGAAATCAACCGCGAAATAGTTATTGCGCTTCTGGAACCTGCAAACCTTGTTGTCGAATGTGCCGTAAACGGCACTGAAGCAGTGGAGATGTTTACATCTAACCCAACAAAATACGATATGATATTCATGGACCTTCAAATGCCCGAAATGGACGGCTTTACGGCAACAGAAGCCATCCGGGCGTCTGGGGTGGAGCGTGCGCGTGACGTGCCTATTGTCGCAATGACTGCCAATGTGTTTAAGGAAGACATTGACAAATGCCTAAACTCCGGCATGAACGGGCATATTGGGAAGCCGTTGGATTTGAAGGAGGTCGTCGAAACGTTGGAGAAGTACCTAGAAGCAAAGGATTAGAATCATTAGAAATTATTTGAAGCTTTTGTAGCATTAAACAGAACACAATAAAAAGGAAAATTTCATGAGGACAATTAATTCAAAACTGGAACAATTCAAAGAAACACTGCGCGGCAAGAGGGTTGCCGTAGTGGGGCTAGGCGTAAGCAATACCCCCCTAATCAAGTATATTGCCCGGCTGGGCGCCGACGTTACGGTTTTTGACATAGGCGACGAAACCAAACTGTCCCGTTATATTAGCGAGCTAAAAGGACTCGGCGTTCAGTTCAGCCTTGGGCCTGGCTATTTGGGCTTGCTGCGCGGCTTTGACATCATATATAAAACCCCCATCGTCAGGCACGATACGCCCGAACTCCTGGCAGAAAAGGGGCGCGGGGCCATTGTTACATCTGAGATGGAGGCATTCATGGAACTGTGCCCAGCTAAGATGTTTGGGGTTACTGGAAGCGACGGCAAAACAACAACCGCAACAATTATATATGAAATACTCAAAACCGAGGGGTACAAATGCTGGCTGGGCGGCAATATCGGCACGCCGCTGTTTGACAAGCTCGACATGATAGGGGAAGGTGACATGGTTGTACTTGAGCTCAGCTCTTTCCAGCTCCAAACCATACGCAAAAGCCCCGACGTCGCCGTAATAACGAACCTCTCCCCCAACCACTTGGACGTGCATAAGTCTTACGGAGAGTACGTCGAATCTAAAAAGAACATCTTCCTTCACCAGGACAGCAAATCGCTCTGCGTGCTGAATTACGACTGCAACGATACGCGTTCGCTAATCCCCAAAGCAAAGGGGCGGCTGGCCGTTTTCAGCCTGAAAAATGGCGGCATGTGCCAGCCTGTAGACGGATTGGACAGGGGCGGCATGTGCCCGCCTGTAGACGGATTGAATAGGGGCAACACGTACCCAACCTTAGATGGATTGGGCAGGGGCGGCATGTGTCCGCCTGTAGACGAATTGAATAGGGGTAACACGTACCCAACCGTAGACGGATTGGACAGGGGCGGCATGTGTCCGCCTGTAGACGGATTGAATAGGGGCAACACATACCCGACCGTAGACGGATTAGACAGGGGCGGCATGTGTCCGCCAACAAGAGCGATGGGCACAGGCTATGCTTACCTCATCGGCGGCGATATCTACTACCGTAGTGGCGCAACACCTGATATTACGCACCCTGCGGGAAGCGATGCAGGGGGCAACAGTGCCATTCGCGATAGCGCAACACCGAATTCTAGCTATAACAGCGGCTCCACCTGGATAATGAATTCCGCTGATATAAAGCTCATGGGTTCGCATAACATTGCGAATTACCTCGCGGCTATTTGCGCGGTAAAAGACTTCGTCAATTGCCAAAGCATTAGAAAAGTAGCCACGTCTTTCTTAGGCGTAGAGCATCGGCTGGAGTTTGTCAGAACAGTAGGCGGAATCAGCTTTTACAATGATTCTATCGCCTCAAGCCCCTCCAGGACAATCGCCTGCCTAAACACTTTCAGTTCACAAATTATCCTCATTGCGGGCGGCAAAGACAAAAACCTCGACTATTCCTGCCTCGGGGAATACTTACTAACAAAGGTAAAAGTGCTTGTGCTGTATGGCCAAACGTCAGAAAAAATAAAAAACTCTCTACTGCTATGCATCGCGGATGATGACACGAAAACAACATCAATACCCTACCCACGCATATTCGAGTGTACCGACATTCACGAAGCTGTAAATACCGCATGGGAAAACGCCGTAACCGGAGACACCGTAGTCCTCTCCCCTGCCAGTGCAAGTTTCGATATGTTCAGAAACTTTGAGGAGCGTGGGCATGTTTTCAAGTCAATAGTAAACGGACTCCAGACATGTCTATAGCAAACGGGTTTCACACCTTGACTAAAACTGTTATGTCGTCGTAGAATATGATAAACCGGTTGGTAATTATCAATAAATCGAATGACAACAGAAATGGAGGTCTATGTAAAATGACCATGAGATTTGTAAAGAAAGCCACAATGAAACTGACAGCGGCTATTGTTTTCGCTGCTATTGTTTTTACTTCTATTGTTTTCGCGTCCTTAACAGTTACGGCTGCAGGGATGGCTACGGCTTCGACTTCGGGTGCAGCTACGCCTTCGGCTACTGGCGCGGCTACAGCTTCGACTTCGGGTGCGGCTACGTCTACGGCTACGGCACCCGACCTATGGGTGAACAGGGACGATATTAATGAAACCGTCAGGACATTTCAGTGCCTCGGCCCAGGGGAGCTGGAAATCCGGTTTTTTACCAAAGATGGCACACAAATGAATTTTTATGTACTTCAAGACGATTTCTACGTTGACGATGCAGGCCTAGTAGACGAATACCTCAGAAAAGGCATGACGGACGCCGGAGACTTTGTAGTTGTGTCACAGGAGGAAACAAACATAAGGTACCCCTGGGAAATGCTAGGCGATTTTGGATACCTTGAAGTAACTGTAAAACCAGCTCCTGGAGCTATGTTGTCGCATTTTACAGACTTATCATGCGGCTGTGGGACAGATCTAGAATTGGTTGATGGTGTATATCACGTGTTTGATTTTAATTATGACGCAATTGGGGTCGTTTTCATAGACGCCACTGTCGATGACTCATTCGATGACTCATTCGATGACTCGTTCGTTGAATCATTTGATGATTCATTCAATGATTCGTTGAATAATTCATTTGATGATTCATTCAACGATAACTCGGGAGCCGTACCCGAAATAACAATGACTCTAAACGGAAACGTCATACACGCCGAAGTTGCTCCATTTATTGAAAATGAAAGAACAATGGTCCCAGTCCGCTTCATCAGCGAAGCCTTTGGCGCCGAAGTCGCCTGGAACAGCGAAATCAAGCTTGTCACAGTCACATCACCTGACGGCACGACAATCAACCTGACCATAGATAGCGAAGATATCATAATCAACGGAACCGCTGTAAAAATGGACACAGCCGCGATAATTAAGGATGGCAGAACATTCGTCCCGGTAAGGTACGTTGCTGAAGCCCTCGGGCTTTCTGTTGAATGGGTTGGGGAGACAAGAACCATTAACTTTAGCCTTTAGCCGCATACCTTTAGCCTTTAGCCGTATACCTTTAGCCTTTAGTCGCATGCCTTTAGTCGCATGCCTTTAGCCGCATGCTTTTAGCCTTTACATGCACTTGCGTGCACTTACATACACTTACAGAAGGCCAGTTTCTCTAAACACTTAATTGCATTGGTAAAACATTTGCAGTATAATAGTGTACATGGAAGGAGTTGATACAATTGGCAACTAAAACAGTAACTGTTCGTGTAGATGAAGATACCAAACGGGAGGCAGAGGCTATTTTGGAGGATATTGGGTTGAACATGACCATGTTGCTTAATGCTTGTCTGAAAGCTGTAGTGAGGGAAAAGCGCGTTCCTTTTGCCTTAGTTAGCAGTGAATACGAATTAATTCAGATGATCAGGGCTAAGTTAAAAGAATCTGAAGCAGTTGCAAATGACCCTACTGCAAAACGTTACTCGCATGAAGAAATTTTCGCGCCACTAAGAAAGCGGTATGGGTATGAATTGCGAGATTGAGTATATTTCCGCCTTTTATTCTGACGTTCAAACCGTTGAGAATTTTCTGGAAGAATATCCTAACAAGGTTGCTCGCATCTTTGCCAAGGCAGAGAAAAGCATTAGTAACCTCAAAGATATGCCGGAAATGTATCCTATATACATGGACGTGCCATCGTTTCGTTTCATTGTCGTAGAAGATTTTTTAGCGTTCTATAAGTTCATCAAGGAACGCAGAATCATAGAGGTTCACCGTCTGCTATATGGACGGATGGATATCCCAGGGCATATACAAAAGTAGTATATCCATCTGGGTTTGCTTTTTTCAGATCAATTCTGTTACCTGTCAACCACTATGACATGCTCGAACAATTCACCCTTTCCCTCATCTGCATAAGACCAAGAAAGTAGCCTAAACACCGATTCCAAAATATCGAGTAGAATCAAATATCTTTGGCAATTGAAATCCTTGAAGGCTCGGCGTTGCTATGACTTTTCTTACATCAATGGGGAAAACACGCATGCATATACGCTGTAAATACATGGAGCAAAATAGAATCCATGCCAATTACTGGTATTGTGCTAAAATGTTGGGGCTGTTGAATTATTAATAATTCAACAGCCCCTTGTTCATTTGTGAACGCTAGAACAATCCCCTAATTCACCAATCATTTGTAGAACGTTAACCGTCTTCGCGTTCACCCTTTCATTTGCTGACGCCAGAACCGCCCTCGCGCTCATCTTGCAAACGCATCGCGTTCCCGCGTTCACCCGATCACTTTATTACGTGTAGTTCGCCATTATTAGGATCATGTCTTCGATGTCAACCACCTTGTCGTCGTTAACATCGCAACGCTCTGGAGACGAGAAGTACGATTCCGGTGGATCTGATCCGAATTTTTGGAACTCCTTAAGAGTATCCCAATCGGCGTCACTGTCAAATGCCATGAAGAAGTATGCGGCAGCCGCAACGTCAGCCAGGTCGACTTTGCCGTCCCTGTTAACGTCATACCTTAAGAAGTTGCTCACATTAATTGAGGTAGGAGGCGCTATGGAGAACGCAAACACCCCTGCTGGTGTGGCTGCTTCAATGCTTACAATTTTTACTTCAGTAACGCCACTCACATTGTCTTTTACTGCTAGCACAGTCTGATAGAAGCCATATTCGCTATTGTTGTTGCCGCCTGCGTAAGTCAGGGTGACTTCCCTTTCCCAGAAGCCTAAGCCGTCCGCTACCCAGCCGGAATCATCAGTAATCGACCAACCATTCAGAGCCGAGAAGGACTGCCTGTTAAAGTAAGCGTCCTCAACGCTGAAAGTCATAGATATCGCGCCTACTTCTTCTGGCATATTGCTCACCCAGAAAGAATATGTCGCGGTCTGGTCGTCAGCATACAGGTACGTGGGGCCAGTTACATACGCTTCAGGCCTGGGTACGTTCATAACTTTAATATCTACGAATTCATCTGCGCCAATCCCGCTGAGGCTGAACACGCCTGGCGAAACGGATACAAGGGTATTGGTAATGTCTACGCCGTTCTCCAGTACCTGTATTTTTTCATTGGTAGTGTCGGTCATCGTGATTAACAAATCAATCTTTTCACCTGCGAACAGTTGTATCGACTTGTCCATCCCACTGGACGCGGATGTCAGGTTCGCTGTCTTCGCGCCGCTTACGTCCACTGTGTAGTTTCTGCCCACGTCAATGTAGGCGTAGTCGTATGTCCTGTAAACCTCGACGGCGCCAATAACAAAGGATGTGGGGGCACTTCTGGACGGGCCGTTTTGCGACGAGACCGACCCGGGCCCTGCGCCAAGCGCGGTTGAAGCCGTTGTGAGGCCTGTGAAGTTGTAGCGCACATACCTCGCCTCTACCGTGTCAAAACCGATGTTAGCCATGGGCGCACGGTTATTTGAATGGTCGTATGTCACAACATTTGTCCAGTCGGTGAGGTTCGACGAAACCTGAACGTTGACTCTGTTTGGCGTTCCGACCATCATGGTGCTGCCACCCGCGGTGCCATGGAACCGTAGCATTGTTCTGTTGAACTTCTGCGCTGACCCGAGGTCGACCGTGAGCGTCCCTGTTGCCGCAGCACCTTCGCCTGTCGCGGCTATGCTGATGCTGGTGTTCGAATCCGAGTCAATAACGGTTGTGCCGTTATTGGCGTTGTTAAGGGCCGTTGACGCGATTGTCGTTGCGTTGCTAGCCGCAAAGGTGGTGCTGTCGCCCGTCGCGGTTTGGCGCGCCCTGGCTAGGTTGGTGGTTTCGCTAGTAGCTGTCTGACCGACCGGGTCGGCTGCCAGGTAAACGTTGCCGCTGTAATCCGGACGCGACTCGATCAAATTGTTGAAGCTGTTGATCCTGAACTGCAACAATCCATCGTGGTACGCTTTCTGGTGGGTAATGGTTATTGTGCGGGTTTGGCCGGGGAACAGGGTGATCATATTGTCGTCGTAGAGAGCCGGGCAAAGCATCACGTCGCCAATTCTCCTGAAAGCTTGCAGTTCTATGCCGTGGGCAATAGCGTCTGTGTTGTTCGAAATCTTAACGGTCTGAGACTGGTAGATGCCGTCTGCGGAAGTTGTGAGGTCGTTGTTCACGACTATGTCAAGATCCACCTTAGGCAGCTGTTTGAGCTGTGTCCAGTCAAGCGTCTGGGAGACGCTAGAACGGCTCCACCCGGATGTCCCTGAATACACGTCCTGTCTGCGCGGTATTGCATACGTGTTATAGCTGATAACTTCCCCACTGCGCTTCGCCAGCTCCAGCCTCATGAAGTATACGTCGGTCGTGGGCCGGATAAGCGACGCCTGTATCGCGGCGCTGTCCCAAACCTGGTTGACGCCTGGCGCCACAAGAACCTGCGCACTGCCGGCAGTTGAGTTGCCGTAGCTATAGGTGTAGAGGTCGAAAGCTTTTTCATACCAATCGTCGCCATTCCTCTGCTGAGGGATCCTTCCAACGGGCCTGTCTACAAATCCACCCTGGCGCGGCCCGAGAGCGTCGGCTACAACGTTGACATACTTTGACAGCTTCTCGCTAATAACATTTCCGTTGATGTCGTACAGAACCATCGTCGCGGTCAGTGCGCCAAGATCCTCAAAAGTGCTGTTGATAACGCTGACTTTCTTTCTAACCGGATCATACATGATATGAACCGGCTCATTGGCCTTGGATGCGCCATGTGTAGCGCCGTTGGGGTTCATGTCGTAGTCGAACTGGTTCCACATTATTACTGGGCGCGTGCCGTTAAGCATCCAGTTAATGAAACCGGTCGCGGTGACGTAGCGGAACTGGTTCAATGCTTCGTACTGGGCGCGTTGCAACTCATACTGGAACAGGTTGCTTTGCTTGATCCACTCCTCAATGGATTCGGCACCCCCGATTGCACCGTCTGCCATGGACACTCCGATGTCAACTTGGGTGAAGCTGCCACCGCCCCTGTTTGCGTGGTAGTTCCATGAGCTGTACGCGCCGGGGCCTTCCCCTGCGCCTTTATGCCCTTCGTTGAATGGCCATGTCATGGCAGTAGGGATCATGCGGTTAATGCCCTCAAGCGAGGAGGGGAACGCTGCGCCGCCCATGCCTTCGGAGATGAAGTTAAACATGCCGCGGTAGGTGCCGCTAATAGTGCCTGTAGAGCTGGGATCCGGAACCGAGCCAAAAATAAACGCGGGGGACGCAGAGTCGTACGTGTGATCCATCTCCATGCCGCCAGACGCTCCGGTGAACACCGAGTACCTGCTGTTAACGGCTGATATCATTATAACGCCATGCTCGTACCAGCGGACCCTGCCTTCAATCTCAAGCATCTTTGTTGCAATGTTTGACGAGTTTTCATTCTGGTTGCTGCTGGTGTCCTTCGGGTAGTCGCTCCCGTTGAGCCACATAAATGCGCTTGGGTGAGCCCGCAGGCTACGGATCTGGTCGTAGGTCTGCTCATAGACTATAAAGCGTTCCACTTTTGCCCAGTTGTTGGGGCGCGCTTCGTTGCGGTCGCAGCACATGTAGCCTGTCATTAATAGGATGCCCTCTTCGTCCATAATGTCGTACATGTTGTCGTTGAAGAACTTGCCTTCGTCGCGGATGCAGTTAAAGCCCGCCATCTTGACCAGATCGACTACCGCCCTGTCCTTCAGCTTGTCGTCGCGCAAGTACAAATCGTAAGGGCAGAACCCGCCGCCCTTTATCACTATGGGCTTGTGGTTGACAAGGACCTGCATCATGTTTGCGCCGTCGGAAACAGCCCGGCTGTGCCTGTTAACTACCGCGCCGAACTCCCTAATGCCGAAGCGGTGCGTCATCCTGTCGGTGACAGTGGCTCCGCCAACGACAAATTCGTAGTCAACATGGTATAACGGCTGGTCGCCCGACCCGAATGGCCACCAGAGCTTCAGATCCGCCCCAGAAAACGTCTGCGGGGGAAGTACGATCTCTTGGTAGTTAGCGCCTGCGGGGATCGTGACGTTGCTGCTGCTAAAGGTCTTTATCACTTTGTTGTTGGGATCCCTGACGACGGCGTTAACACGGCCTAAAACAGCCGCCGAGGAATTGTTGGTTGCTTCAACAAAGAAGCTGACCGTCGCGCTGTTTAGGTTTGTCGCTACCTTGGACGAAGCCAACGGGCTGGACAGCTTTACCGCGCCTGAGAGGGTCAACGTCACCGGGTAGGTAATGCCCATGTTGCGGTCTACGGGGGTCATGTGCCAATCGTGGAAGTTGTAGTTGAAGTCGTTGTTGCGGTCGCCTCGGGTAACAAGCACCTTGATGTTGTTCTTTCCTTCCACTAACAATCCGGTTGCGTCAAGGTCGTAGTGTCGGAAGGAGCCCTGCAAGGTGTTCTTGTAATCGTCCCATTCGCCCCGGTTCGCGGTGCTGGCAGGCGGAATGGCTACTGGGTCCGGGTCGGCGTAGGAGTACGGCGGAGCGAGGTTGGCGCCCACGCCCCTCATATCAGCGGTCCCAACGCGCCTGTTTCTTAATTCATCCTCATTTGTGACATTAAGCCTGGTGTTAACTACCTCTGTGCCGTTGACAAAAACCCTGCCGGTGTAGCTGATGCCCCTGAATGTCAGCGTGGCAAAATCCGCCGCTTCCGCCGCAGTCAAATCAAATTCAGCGCTGTACCACCACGGCACGTCAAAATCGTTGCGCGGCTTAGTAATATTGTCGTGGAACATTACGTCAAGTTCGCCTTCATTGTTGGGTACAAACCATTCGTCGTACGCGCCCAGATCGATAAGCCCGCCCAGCAACGTGCCTGGCACCGGGATCTCAAGCCAGCTGGCTGTGTTGAACGACGGCGCCGCAGTATTGCCAATATCGGTCGCGGCGGCAGGGAACGTAAAAGCGGTCGAAGCGAGCGAATCACCCGATATGGCCCCCTGTGGCGCGACCTTCCATTTATCAAAGGTCAGCACCTTTTGACTAGCTGGCCTGCCTACGGTTGCGGTATCCCCGAGCGCTATGTTCGGAAAAGCGGACACCACGAGTGCTACACAAAGTAGCACATACAAAAACCCTTTAAACTTCGTGCGCATTTCTTTATCTCCTCCCAGAAATTTATTCAAGACGGCGCTCCGGCGCCAGCATTGCATGACCATCAGCGGATTACACCCGATAACGAAAAGATTTTCGCATCTTGCCTGTCTTCTGCCACCCTGCTCCGTTGTCAAAACTTGCAAGGCAGAAAGCATCACAGCGTTTTGCCGCCCTGCATGACACAAAACATTATTGCGTTTTGACATCTTGCATGGCATAAAACATCACTGCGTTTTGCCGCCCTGCGTGGCACAAAACATCACTGCGTTTTGACATCTTGCATGGTGGCAAAAACCCTACTCAATAACCCGTAAATCTTTTCGCTCTCGGGTATAACACAGCAAAGAGCGCCAAGATAAGCGCGTCTCATGCTTGCTGGTTAGAAGCTTGCTGGTTAGAACCTCCGTCCTGTTTTATTGATTGGCTCACAATATCGGGGTTGCCTATGTCAGCGTAGATTTGTTAAAACCGTTTCCAATAAGTCAACCTCTATACTGTCGGCGAGTTTACCTCTTTGTGAATTCCTGGCTTGTCTGACAAGCCAACACGATGAATCTCCATTATTAATTAACTTTATTAATTATTATAATTGTAAAATTTTAACCTGTCAACATAAATCTTGACTATGTTTTACATATATTCTGCCCAAATTTTGCCAATAATTAGCGCATGTTAACGCACCCGCATCTAAATTATTTAATAAATTCCTAAAAAAAGCCCATGTCAATCAAAAAAAAGTAATTATTCAGTCATATTGCACAATTTTGACAAATTCAACCAAATTCCATCTGTAGGAGCGGATTCCATATCCGCCCGCCCCCGACCGTAGGGGCGGATTCCATATCCTCCCGCCCCGCTTGCTTGCCACAATCCAAAGGGTATCGATAAACCCACAATTCTGAACAAACATTTTTCGTAGAGGCGGATTCCATATCCGCCCGCCCCGC
>Ga0099364_10010628_pt1 | contig 12643 bp, 12 predicted proteins | sample TergutTh196P3_FD_73070 | JGI IMG/M metagenome (GOLD analysis project Ga0099364, IMG submission 73070) | Microcerotermes parvus P3 segment gut microbial communities from Pointe-Noire, Republic of the Congo - Th196 P3 | ecosystem: Host-associated > Arthropoda: Insects > Digestive system > Gut ... | reverse complement strand
TCAAGGTATTAGCTGCGCTTATTGAACAAGGCAAGTTTGATCCGAAAGATATACAGTTTTTACCTAATGATATGATGGACAAAGCCAAAGAGTTATGCGCAAAGGAACCGGCAGGGAAAGGCGCTGCCAAGAAGCCTCCGGTCATTATTCCGCCGAAGCCGAAGGCTCGAACCGGAGCTTCGCAGGTTCCCCTCCGGAAAAAAGCCGCGAAGAAATAAGGGGATATACGGATAATCAACAACCCCGCCCTGAAGGGACGGGGTATCTTGTTTCTGCAAAGAATGGATTTTATGCGGGTTTAATACCAGAGCTTCTAAGCATTTACCGTATTAAAACCGCCCTGAAGCTCGCACGCGAGAGCGTGCAGAAGGTATTAAACCCGCTAGCGAATAAAAGGTATTATCGTTCTTTTTTATTGAGATTATAAGCATAAAATATGCCGATTATGCCCAATATAATTAATGGCCCCAAAAATCCGTATATGACATATAGAGTTTGCATTTTATTTCTCCTCAAATAGTGTTACAAGAATGACCCCGAGAATCGCCCCAACTCCTGAGGCGATTATGCCAGAAACTAATAAGGCTGACTGGGATATATCTCCTTTAATAATTGTGCCCAGAACAAGACTTCCAAAACCCCTTTTCCCCTCCGCAAGAAATTGTATTGGATATATTATGTGATAAACTCAGCGACAAATTAGGATATTTTCTCCAGGGCTTCCATGCAGGGGCATTCCTGGGGATTAACCCGGATCGTAGGCCTTGCCCACTTAACGGCATTGTTTATTATCTTTTGCACATGGGTGTTATGATAAGAAGGAAATGTTTCATGCCCTGGTTGGAAATAAAAAATTCTCCCGTATTCTCTTTGAAAGGTAACGCCGCTGCGAAAGACATTGCCGCCTTCAAACCAGCTTATAAACACTGTGGCGTCCGGCTCAGGAATACCGAAAGGTTCGCTGTACATCTCTTCCTTCTCAAGAAGAAACTGCTGTGGAATACCAGCAGCGATGGGGTGGGCAGGAGCAGCGGTCCATACCCTGGACTTTTCGTCGGCTTCTCTCCAACCCAGATAGCCGCTGGTTCCTAAAAGGCCCATGAACGGTTTTGATTTATGGGCAGAATGTAAAAAAATGATCCCCATCCCGCGCTGAACCCTGTCAATAATGCGCCTTACCAGATGATCCTGCACTTCGTCATGATGCGTATGCCCCCACCAAAGAAGTACATCGGTATTATCCAGAAGCTCCTCCGTTAAACCCTGTTCGGAATCGGAAATTACAGATACACTGGCGGATATTTCTTTGTCATCATTCAAAAAAGCCGCAATGGTTTTGTGCAGCCCTTCGGGATAGACCGAAGCCACTTCCGGTCTTTTCTGCTCATCCAAGTATTCATTCCATACAAGAACTTTTATAACATTTTCTTTTGACATAAATGATTCTCCTTAAAAATAAAATGGTTTAAGCGAAGCGGCGGATTTATAAATTCCCTCAAGAATCATAGTAACAATGAGGGCTTCCTCCGGAAGTACACAGAGTTTACCCTTGCCCAAAATTGCGTCTCTAAATGTCCTTGCTTCCAAATAATATTCCTCATCTTTTTCGGCTGTATAATAAGCAATGCTGCCATCATGCAGCAAGGGTGTTAAATTATATGGCTTACCGTTTTTAACGCCGTTTATAACTAATTCTCCCTGCTTTGGCATATCCGCGCCGCCTTTGGTTCCACAGAGGGTTGTTACCGCTTCCCTTTCTCCTGCAATATTCAAGGCCCAGCTACATTCAAGAATAATAGTTGCGCCATTTTTCATAACCACAAAGCCAAAAGCAGAGTCTTCGACAGTGAAAGCTTTTGTGTCCCAGTCGCCCCAGACGTTGCCCGTTTTTTTGTCCTTGTTCAGTTTATGGTACACAGTTCCAACAGCGTAATGCGGTTCATAGTTATTCATCATAAAGAGAGTCAGATCAAGCGCATGGGTTCCGATATCAATTAAAGCGCCGCCGCCCTGTTTTTCCGCGTCCAGAAACACTCCCCAGGTGGGAACAGCGCGGCGCCTTAAGGCAATGGCTTTGGCAAAGTAAATTTCTCCCAGCGCCCCTTTCTCACACTCGGCCTTAAGAAAAAGACTGTCCGGCCTGAAACGGCTTTGATATCCAATTGTTAGAAGCTTTTTGCTCTCGTCTCTGGCCGCGATCATGGCTTTTGCTTCCGCTGTGTTTTTTGCCATAGGTTTTTCACACATAACATGCTTGCCTGATTTAAGAGCCGCCACGGTGATCTCGCAGTGAGAATTATTAGGGGTAGTTATACAGACTGCGTCAAGTTCTTCCCTCAAGAGCTCCTTGTAATCGGTAAAAACTTTTCCTTTTCCTTGAGTATATTCCTGGCTGACTTCCTCTGCCCTGCCAGGCATTGTGTCACAAAAAGCCGCAATTTCCACATCAGGCAGCGCCTGAATAGAAGGCAAATATTTTCCCCTGGCTATTCCGCCGCAGCCAATTAAAGCGTATTTAAGTTTTTTTCCCATTCGAATTCCCTTTTTGTCTTCCAGCATTTATATAAGCTATAGACTTTTATATTAAACCCTTTACCATTGCGGGTAAAGCGGGTACACTGCCCAAAGGGACATACTTAGAAAAAAGGACATGCCCTTGAGCCGCCTTGAAGGTTTTTTTAAAAGTATTTTATCTCTTAAAGAAAATCTCCACAGTACAATTCCCTTATTACATGAATTGGCAGTTTTGGCAACAAAGGCAAATTCGCAGGCAGAAAGTGAAGGCTTATTACATGGGAGAATTAACCGGTTGTATTTAAGGCTCTGCCGTGTAACAAGCGAGCTTGGCCGGCTGGATTTCAAAAAAGCATCCGTAGATTTTCCAAAAACTGAAGTTATGGAAAATCCTCGCTCATCAGGATTTGCCCTTGAGGATTTTGTTTTTTCCCAAATAGATTTTTCCCGGTATAGGGAAATAAGCGAAGGTGAGTTCAATAATTTTTTCCTTAAAGGCTTGGCCGATTTTACTGAAGAGTTTTTTATTAAAAATTTTAGCCTCCGAAGATCTGAAATACAAACTATCGTTCAGGATAGTTATGTAAAGGCTAATGGTCATTATAAAATCCTAAGGGAGAATCCCATTATCCTTTCTATTATGCGAAATATGGAAACCTCTCTTGAAAACTCAAGCCTATTTACGACTTTGGAAATCCAGAGTGAGATCAAAACCTTTTTATCAATAGCAGGTGGAAGCATAAATATTAAAAACATTGAGGAACTTTTTTGCCTTCTGGCTCTGAGCCTGGAAAACGTAAGCTTTCATCATGATGACGGCATGACAACAAAGCTCTTTATTTCCGGTGATGGAGATCTGGCAGGAATTTTTCGACCTCAGAATAAGCCTTGGACACGGATTTTAATATCGAAAGTTCGCGATAGTACGACACCCACGCATTAGTGTGGCTTGCGGTAAAATAAAGTTGTTCGGAAACTTCAGTTTCTAAACAAGTCTGATTTTTAAAATCGGCTTTTTTCTACCCATAGGCCAAGTGCGGGATTAGGGACAAAGAAAATCTTTTCTCCATCGGACAAGGTATTCAAACCCAGTTTAAGTTTTTTTACGTCGTAACGCGCAAGAGCATCGTCCAGGCTGCCCCATTTAAACCCGGCAGATTCCACTTCGGCGCGGCTCAGCCCGGGGCCAGGACAATAACGTACAGTAAATCTTTCTTCGCTTGAGCCGTGAATAAGATGGGCCGCAACGCTTAAGTTTTCAACGAGTTCTTTTTCGCTTTTTACTTTTTCCAAAATCACTTTAGACGGCCTATAGCCGAACTTGCGGATCAATGCATCAACCTTGCGATCTTCGCCAAAACGCTCAAGCCCTGGCGCCAGGACTAGAAGTTCTCCGCCATCGGCCATTGCCATGCGTGTGCGATAAATTGCTTTATTCCCAAGCCATGTTGTTCGGAATTCTTCAGGCTCAAGGTAAACAACGGCTTTTTTTATTGGTTCATCCATGATGTCAACATTTACCTGCTGCGAAAGGGCTGCGGCCTTCTCGAAACATTCCCTGCCAAAACCGGCATAAAGGCCCCTTAGTGCCAAAGAGCCGTCGCTGCGGCTTCCCACAACTGTAAGGACAAAAAAAACAGGCGGAATAATATCGCCAAAACGCTTGAAGCCTTCATCGAATAGAGCTCTAACGGGGGTTTCTGCCCTCCCCATGATCCGTTCCATCCCGTACGCAGCGCCGGCAAAGTGGCTTTTGTCAATGGCTTCTTTGCCGCCGGTTCCAATTAAGACATTTTTCGTGTGGTTTGCCATACCGGTTACTTCGTGGGGAACTACCTGCCCGATGGAAAGGATCATCGAAAAGCCGCCATCTACAAGAAGTTTATTCACCTGAATAGGCCAGTCGTATTTGACCTTTCCATCGGTTATTTTTTCAACCCATGTTTCTTCAATGCGCCCAAGCGTTGTAACATCATCGCGCCAGTTGTGCACACGAAATTTTTCCGCTGGGATTTCCGGATACATCCGAAAGCGTTCTTCATCTGTCATTGCCATGTGTGTGCCAAGCGCCGGCAGAACTGCGCCAAGCCTGTCTCCAAGAACCTTGGCGGCAATACCGGTTAAAAAACCGGCCCTGGAATGAAAACGTGTTATGTCGGGTGGAAGGATCAGTACGGGGCCGGAACTTTCAACCATTTTCAAAGCCTGCTTTAAGGCTTCAGAAAAAAGCGCACCTGTCTCGCCATCGTTTAGGTCAAGGTCAAGACCGCCTCTTACCAACAGCGTTGAATCGCTCTTATTTAAAGAAAGCAAAGATTACCTGTTATTCGGACCTTCGTCCCCAAACTTGTTTACCATCAGTGCCGGCTGGTGGGTGGCGTCCATAGTATCACGCCAAAGGGCGCTTTCAGGGTCAACACGATTACGATGCGAAATAACGGTTTTTATGGGTAAATGTACAAATTCGTTATTGACAAGACCTATTATGAGCTTAGTTTTCCCAGCCATGGCAGCATGAGCTGCGGCATTTCCAAGGCGCTCGCAGTAAATCGAATCTGAGGGGTTCGCTGGAGCAGACCGTATTACATAACTGGGATCAATGTACTTTAAATTAATCTCAATCTTTTTTTCATCAAAATACTTGTTTATTCTGTCCCGTAAATAAGTTCCCACATCGGCAAATTTTAAATTTCCGCCGGCATCGTGCTTTTTATCGGTAAGAAGCCTTTCCTGCATGGCGCCTTCGGCAACAATAATGACGGCGTGTTTACTTCTTTTAAGACGCTCTTCAAGGTAATAGAAAAAGCCGTTGTATCCTTCCAGGTTAAAGGGTACTTCCGGAATAAGCACAAAGTTCACTTCATGGCTTGCTAAAGCAGTATGAGCTGCAATATATCCTGATTCCCGTCCCATCACTTTAACAAGTCCAATACCGTTAATTGCCGATTTTGCTTCCATGTGAGCTGCAGCCACCACTTCCACTGCTTTGTCAACCGCAGTATCAAAACCGAAAGATTTCTGGATAAGGGCAAAATCATTATCTACGGTTTTTGGGATTCCCACCAGCGCGATTTTGAGTTTACGCTTGTCAATTTCTTCGGCAATATCCATGCTGCCACGCTGCGTTCCATCCCCGCCAATTGTAAAAAGCATGTTCATGTTGAGCTGCTGCATGGCGTCTACTATCTTGCTTACCTCTCTGCCGCCCCCTCGGGCGCTTCCCAGAAATGTTCCTCCAAGTTTATGAATGTCATCTACAACATCCGGGTCAAGGGTTTTTACGCCATACTGATATTCCGGTAAAAATCCCTTGTAACCGTACTGGATACCGGAAATCCTGCGAACTCCGTAACGGTACCACAAGCAGCGTGTAATAGCGCGAATTACATCATTAAGTCCCGGGCAAAGGCCGCCGCAAGTCACGATCCCCGCATGAACGTGGGCAGGGGTAAAGTAGAGCATTTCCCTGGGCCCGGCACATTCAAGTATTTGATTTTTTTTGAGAGGAGTTTGAGCGCCAGGCTTAACTTCCACATTCAAGCGGACATACTGGTCGTCGGTAACATAATTGGCAATCATATCCCCTTTAACTGTTGACATGGTAATTGGCGATTTGATGTTGCGCCTTCCAAGATTCTCTATTGTAAAATCGTAGACTTCATTCATGGATTTTCTCCTTTCACTATTTTTATAACTGCTTTACTTTGCTTAAATTAAATACTACAACAGACAGTTAACTTGAATCAACTCCCCGGCAGTTTTAACATGCCCGCGGTTTTAACATGTCCCGCAGTTTTAACATGCCCCGCATGTTTTAAAGTTTTAAAAACACCCCAACAATTCCTGCAGCAAGTATATAAATTATAGGATGTTTTTTGAATTTATAAATTAAAAAGAAAAATATTAAGAAAATCAGGGTTTCTTTCCAGCGTAAAAAATCGTACCAAACCGGCGCGGCAGCGTTCCATAGAGAAAGGGCTATGGCGCCAAAGCCAGCCGCAGAAAGCAGCGCTGCCGCAGCAGGCCGGAATCCTGCGAAAAGGCTTTTAATAACTTCACTTTCTTTGAAAGCCTTAAGAGTTTTCGCTACAATAATAATGATAATGATCGAAGGGGCAATAAGACCGGCTGCTGCCACATATGCACCGGAAATATAAGCGTATTGCAAGCCTGTGTAAGCTGATAAGTTGGCGCCTATTGCCCCCGGTGATGACTGGGCTACCGCCAGCATATTCCCAATCATCTCACGGGTCAGCCAGTCGGAATTATCGGCAAGGTCAAAGAGAAAAGGCAGGGTTGCAAGCCCCCCGCCAATGGCAAAAAGGCCTATTCGGAAAAAGGTGGCAAAAAGGAATATCAACTTCATAGGTCAGCCTCATTTTCCGGATGTTCAGCCTTCTGGGTTTGTTGTGAAGCAGCGGGAGAACCGGCTTTTTTTTGCCTATAGAGCAAAAGGCCGGCGAGGCCCGAGACAAGGACAAGCGTAACCGGAGACTTTACAAAGGCAGGCAACATTCCCAAAGGCCCGCGGGGAAAGATCGAAATAGCAAATACAATTATATAGATGATTAAAGCCTTTTTTTCTTTAAAAATACCTTTGACCAACTTTATAACAGTGTCAAGGATTAAAGCCCCCACCGCGATGCGTATTCCGGCAAAAGCGTGCTTGGCAAGCGGCAGATCTGCAAAGCTGCCGATGCAAAGCGCCGCCGCAATAATTATGGTAACGCCTGGCAGTACAAAACCCACGGTAGCAAGGAGACCACCAAGGATTCCCTTTCGTTTAAAACCCACAAAGGTAGAAAGGTTCACAGCAATAAGCCCCGGAGTTATCTGGGCAATGGTATAGTAATCCATCACCTCATCCATGGTAATCCAACCTCTTTTTTTAATGAGTTCGCGTTCCACCAAGGGAATTAAAGCGTAGCCGCCGCCGAATGCAACGCTGCCCATTTTGAGGAATGTCAAAAAAACTTCAATGTATTCTTTAAATTCTTTGTGTTTTTTCATTCCGTCTTTTCGACAATGTTTAGGTGTAATTCTTTCAACTGTTCAGGGCTTACCGTATTGGGACAATCGTCAAGAAGGCCCTCGGCAAAAGAGGTTTTTGGGAAGGCGATAACTTCCTTTATGGAAGTTTCGCCGGCCATAATCATCACCAGCCGGTCAATGCCGGGAGCAATGCCGCCGTGCGGAGGAGGCCCGTATTTAAACGCTTCCGTTAGGAAACCGAATTTCGATTCGGCCTCGGCTGGATCATATCCGACGATTTTAAAGATTCGCTTTTGCAAATCCGAATCATGTATCCTGATTGAACCGGATGCAAGCTCAAACCCGTTGAGTACAAGGTCGTAGAGATCCCCCTTTACTGCTCCCGGGTCTGTTTCGAGTGTCGCATGGTACTTTTCCTGGGGAGAGCTGAACATATGGTGGGACGCTTCCCATTGGTTTTTTTCCTCGTTCCATTCAAAGAGGGGAAAATCCACAATCCATGCAAAAGCAAATTCTTCTGGTTTAGTAAGGCCCAAATCACGGCCAAGTTTGGAACGAACCGCGCCAAGAGCGGTATTTGCTATTTTTCGTTTGCTGTCTGCGACGATTAGAATGAGGTCACCACCTTCCGCCCCTAAGCCGCTGATAATTTCCGCAGCTTGAGAAGCAAAGAATTTCGACACTCCTCCTTCAAGAGTTTTTTCGGCGCTCACTTTCATCCAGCCAAGGCCTTTGGCCCTGTAGATTTTTGCATGCGCTTCAAGTTCTTCAATCTGCTTACGCGAGTACTCAATGCTGCGCTCCCCTATTTTACCCGGCACCACAAGGGCCTTTACGCCGCCGCCGGCAGTACTGATGCCTTTTTCCGCTGCCCTGGCTTTTTCTGTTTCACCTGCGGCCAAGGCGTCTTTAAACGCCTGAAATTCTCCAGCTTTCACCCAAGGCTCAAAGTCTTTTAAAGGCATATCAAAACGGAGATCAGGTTTATCCGTTCCGTAAATTTCCATGGCCTCTTCATAGGAAAGGCGCTTAAAATGCGGTGGCAGTTCAATTCCCATTGCTTTTTTAAAGACATAGCCAAAGAGAGCTTCGGTTAATAAAAGTACGTCATCCCGGCTTACAAAGGACATTTCTATGTCGATTTGAGTAAACTCCGGCTGTCTATCTCCCCTTGCGTCTTCATCCCTGTAACAACGGGCAATCTGAAAATACTTGTCAAAGCCAGAAACCATAAGTATCTGTTTGTATATTTGAGGGCTTTGGGGCAGGGCGTAGAATTTCCCCGGATAAAGCCTGGAAGGAACAAGGTAATCCCTAGCGCCCTCGGGTGTTGAGCGGATAAAGGTTGGGGTTTCTATTTCAAAAAAACCCTGGCCTGTCAAATATTCCCTTACTGCGAAACTGACATCGTTGCGAAGTTTTATTCGTCGTTGCATGGAGGCCGATCGCAGATCAAGGTAGCGGTACTTTAGACGCAGTTCTTCCCTTGCCTCGGATTTTTCATCAATCTGGAAAGGAAGAATTTCAGAGCGGCTCAGGATGACAATTTTTTCAACAGCTACCTCAAGCTCTCCTGTGGGCATTTCGGGGTTAACCATTGTAGATGGCCGGAGCCTGACAATTCCTTCCACAGCAAGACAAAACTCGTTTCTTAATTCGGCACAGATTTTTGCAAGTTCCGCCGGTATCTGGCTACCGGGAAATGTCCCGGGGTCAACTACCGTTTGGGTAATCCCATAACGATCCCGCAGATTTATAAACGATATGCCCCCATGGTCCCGTTTACGGTGCACCCATCCGTTAAGGATTACTTTTTTACCTTCATCGGCCTTTCTAAGATCGCCGCAAGTTGATGTACGCTTCATTAATTCCATAACAATTATTCCTCACTCCACATTTTATAGTTAAGCCTGTAGCGTGTTGTATAGGGCTTAAAAGACTGTCTTAAAAGAACTCTGGAAAAACTTTCAGTCCAGGATGGGATATCCAAAAGTACCTGATTTACCGTATTTGGTTCCTGATTTTTCAGAAACTTAAGAAGAAGGGCCTCTCCTAAGCCAAGGCCCCGGAATTCAGGCTTCACTTCCAGACTTTGAACATATAAGACCGAGTCCCTTAGAATACCGCAAATGTAACCGGCAAATTCCCCGCCGGATGATTCGGCGATTATCCCAAAAGAGAGGCCTTGAAAGTTTCGAAAAGCATGGGCCTCGCAAATAATACTACTTGCGGAATGGCCTGCACTGTTTTCCGCAAGATTTTCACCGGATTCCTCAAGACATTGGCGATGCAGAGCTTCAATCTGAAAAATATCTTCTTTTACAAGGGGGCGAAACCGGAAATCTTCCTGCAATAGATCAGCGGTTTCCTCCGGCTCCATACCTATTTTTTCAAGACCCCATTCTTCCCTAAGACCGTTGTACCACCTGATTACTTCGCGCTTCATCTCTTTTTCTTTAAAAGAAAACCAAAGCTTCTCTGCTTCAGGATACTGGCTTAGAACATTTTTAAAAGCCCTAAAAACTCCCCTCCCCATGCCTAGCGCCGAAACCAATTCCTCGCGAACCACTGGGTTCCGGAGTACAGTCGAAAAACGTTCCATAAGCCTGAAGCCGTCGGCAGAATCCCATTCGGGAATGTCGATAAAGCGCACATTCCCCACTCGCTCCTTGTTCGTGGGGAAGTGCTCACTGTCCTCGCTGCCTTCTTCCTCCGAATCATCGTCAAAATTATCCGGCCAGCCCAATCCGCCAACCACAATCCCTTTAATGGTATCCAGGTAAAACTCTCCCTCCTGATCTTCCATAGCAAACAATATGTCATCAATAAGCGTTTCGGTTAGTTCAAACTGCATATTTTAATATTAACATGAATTTTCATTTTTTATGCTAGACTTATTCACAATTTTGGTTATGGTTTTCCGTTAAAATAACTGGTAAACTCTTTGCATGATGAACAAAAATGTCGATTGTGTTGTAGTTGGGGATATCCAAACCAACTGTTGGCTTTATCCGCTCGAAAATGAGGGAAACGGGCCTCTGCCTTGCGCCATTATAGATCCGGGAGATGAGGCAGCCTTGATTATTTCCCGGCTTAAAAAACTTAACTGGATTCCCCGTTATATTTTTCTTACCCACGGTCATTTTGATCACCTGGCAGCCCTGCCGGATTTGCTTGATTTCTACGGGAAGGGCAATTCCGGACAAGACCGGCTAGCAGAGACAGGGATTCACCGGCTGGATGCCCATCATCTGGGGAAAGGTGCATTAACTGTCCATAAGAACAGCTTCAGCGCAGCCGGGGGAAATCCTGCCTATATCAACTCCCTTTGGAAACCCATGCCCGAGGCAGACATTCTTTTTGAAGAAGGAGACTCTGCCGGGCCTTTTAAGGTCTTGCACATTCCGGGCCATACCCAGGGGAGCGTGGCCTTTTACGACGAAAAAGCCGGCGTTCTTTTTAGCGGGGATACACTTTTTAGAGGAGACTGGGGCCGGACGGATCTTCCCGGCGGAAACGAGGAGTTAATTCAACAGAGCTTAAAACGGCTTCTTTCATTGAAGGAAGAGATCGTGGTTTACCCTGGACACGGGCCGGCTACCACAATTAAAGAAGAGCGACAAAAATTTCTATAATACGAACCATAATATGAACCAGAATTTTGAAGAACTTTGCCATAGAATGGTCGAGGAACAACTAAAAACGAGAAACATAAAATCGAACGCCGTTTTGGAAGCTATGCGTAAAGTGCCTAGGCATCTTTTTGTTCCGGGCAATATGCAAAGAAACGCTTACGACGATTCGCCTTTGCCAATCGGATTGAATCAGACAATTTCACAGCCTTACATTGTCGCTTTTATGACCGAGCAGCTTGATCCGGTTCCAGGAATGAAAATCCTTGAAATTGGAACAGGTTGCGGCTATCAGGCTGCGATTCTGGCCAGCCTAAGGTGCGAAGTCTTTTCGATTGAGGTGTTGCATGAGCTAACTGTCGGGGCGAGGATGAACCTTGCCGCTCTTAATTTTAATAACGTAACAGTAAAAAATGCAAACGGGTATTCAGGCTGGCCGGAAGAAGCCCCTTTCGATGCTGTTATTGTAACCGCCGCGCCTGAAAAAATTCCTTTAAAACTGATTGAGCAGTTAAAAGAAGGCGGAAAGATGATTGTCCCTGTAGGAAAAGTCAATTCTGTGCAGTATTTAAAACTCATAACAAAAAAAGACCAAAAAATTATTGAGAAAGATCTGCTTCCTGTAAGATTTGTCCCTATGGTATAATTGCTTTATGAAGCGGTTTTCAATTCTCTTCGTAATCATACTTGTTTTCTCTTCCTGCTCAAAATTTGACATGTTAAGAAATATAATCTCTTCCATAGGAGGTTCTTCAGGAGGTTCTTCCGGGAGTACTTCGACCGGAGACATTTCATCCGCCAGGGAACCCTCTGAGGATGAGTTGCCGGATTTGGCTGATGCAATTGCCGCTTTTTCCGGGGAACCAATGGCGAATGATGCTGACAGAGAGGCTTTTGTGGCGGACTTTTGGCGATGGATTTTCGGCGAGGCGGGTGTTCCTGAAAGCATTGCGCGAAAGGTTGCTGCTTCGGCGCTTGAAAGCCCGGCCTTTGTGATGGAACTACTTACAGTCTTGCAGCAAGATCCGTACACCTACTACCTGGTTGACAAACAGAATGCCCTTCCCGAAGGCTATGAACCTGATGACTTGGTTCCTCTGCGTTCAGGGACTTACCGCTTAAACCGCGACGGGCTTGAGCTGCGGAGAATTGCCGCCGAGGCTTTGCAGGAAATGGCCGCCGCCGCTGCCAGGGAAGGCATCAATTTTGTTGTTGGGTCTGCCTACCGCTCGGCTGCATACCAGACCCAGGTCTACGAGCGGGAGGTCAGTACCTATGGCAGGGAAGTTGCAGACCGGCAATCAGCCCAGCCGGGAAAGAGCCAGCACCAGCTTGGCCTTGTGGTGGATTTTGCCCCCATTGCCGACACCTTCGCCGAAACCCCCGCCTCCCGATGGCTAGCACAAAACGCAGGACGTTTCGGCTGGTCGCTTTCATACCCCGACGGCTATGAATTAATAACCGGCTATAAGTGGGAAAGCTGGCATTACCGCTATGTAGGCAGA
>Ga0099364_10010627_pt1 | contig 12643 bp, 2 predicted proteins | sample TergutTh196P3_FD_73070 | JGI IMG/M metagenome (GOLD analysis project Ga0099364, IMG submission 73070) | Microcerotermes parvus P3 segment gut microbial communities from Pointe-Noire, Republic of the Congo - Th196 P3 | ecosystem: Host-associated > Arthropoda: Insects > Digestive system > Gut ... | reverse complement strand
CGGCAAGTCTTGCGGCTTCGTCTATTTCGCGTTGCGCTTCATAATCGGCGCGCGTATATCTGGGCTGGCGGACGGGACGATAGGCGGGACGAAAATCGATTTTGCCGAACGTTTTTTCAACGTCAAACGACAGCCTGACCTTTATACCTGCTGCCATTGGCGATAATTTATCGGTGAATGTCCTTGCCGTTCCGTTAAGATATTGCGACTGTACAACGCTGTTTACAGAAAAATCGCGTTCGTTTGAGTTGTATTTTACAAAATCAGCCAAATCTGCTAATTTTGCGCTTCTGATATTGTTCAATCCATAGTCAAGATACGCTCCAACGTATAGAAACATATCATTTTTCATATCCAACTTTATTCCTGCTTCCAACGAAACCAGAAACGCCGCCTTCAAATTCATTTTACCGTCTTCTTTTAGGGTATATCTATAAAAGCCCATGCCCGGATCGTCATCGTAATGGAAGTTTTCTTCTTCATAATATCCCATATTTTTGAATGTTCCGCTGCTTTCAAATTTACCCGTTAGGGGTATTCCGATTTTTAAGCCTGCTGCGCCATAAAACAGGTCTTTTTGATATTGCGCCATCAGCGGCATTTGCAGTATCATGGAGCGCTGTTTTTCGTTGAAGTCGCTTGCCGTACTGATGAATAAAAATCTTTCGTCATCATAATCTGTTGTCCAACGATGATGCTCTATGTTGTTTATTATGTCAAATTTACTGTTATATATCGCAAAATCGAAGCCCGTACCTAACGCCCAGTTTTGTAGAAAACAATAGTGATATCCAAGCCCAAACTGACCGCCGAAACCGTTTTTTTGCGAACCTGCCGACGAACTGTAATTGACGCCCGACATACCGCCGCCAAGATTAATGGAAATCTCCTGCCTGTCATAATCTGCCGTAAGAAACCGAAACTTACTCTGCGGATATGCTGCGCTGCATATTATACTGAAAATTATTATTAACTTTTTCATTTTTAATCAACAATAAGTTTCACATCTTTTACAAGGCTTTCCTTGCCTCTCAAAATGATAACATACGAGCCGGAACCGTATATTGCGTTCAGTTCGGTCAGGCGCGTCCGTACGGGTTGCGTGTGAACGCGGCGTCCTAATGCGTCGTAAACCTCTATCATGGCGCCTTCCAACAATTGTTCCTCTTCTATTTCTATTTCGAGGTAAAACGGCTGTCCGGCGACTACAGGATTAGGATATACTTTGGTATTTGTTTCCATTTGCTGTTTTTCTTCGGGGAAGCAACTGCGCACCCAGCCATTTTCCAAATTTTTGGCTTCAACACGAAAATCAAGGCTGATAGAACCTGCAAACGGAGTATCGCCCGTATCGAAAGATTGTCCGGTTCCCCTGATAATTGCTTCACTATCTTTATGATACCATCTGTATTCATCAAAAGTCATGCCATTTTTGGCGGGATTAATTACCGTATAACGATAATCCCATCTCATTCGCACCATCTCATCAAACGGCATAGGCTTGTTTATTATCAGATTAAAGTCATTTTCGTGTACTGTAATGACGTATTTGTTATCGCCAAAATCTTTTAAATCTAACTCCGTTTCAGAAATATCATCACCATCAATTCTTACAAGCGACCCGGGAGCAAAAACTGTTACCGCAATCTTATCAGTACCACATTCATCTAACGGAATTTTGTACACATAATCAATGCCATCGGGAGAAATAGATCTTATATTGTCGTTTATTTTTAGTAAAAGCTCCAATATTGAGCCAATTTTTACGAAAGTTATCGTTACTTCCTCATTATTTTCATAGACAGTTATCGTACGTTCAATTCTATTATAACCGTCTTTTGATATTGTATAAAAGTATGGCATCTGTCTTGGTAAAACATGGGTAAATGTGTAAACACCGTCCGTTCCTTCTGTTAATGTTCTTGTTTCTAACGTTGTTGCGTCTCTTAACGTGACAGTAGCATCTGTTACCGGTACGCCGTCCTGATCTTTTATCGTGAAGGTTACAGTGCGATAAATTCTGTTAAGTACAACAGTTTGAGGATAATTGCCCGTTACATTAATTATATTGAAGACGTCGACCGTTGGATAATATCCGTCTTTTGTAACAATATACGGATATCGGTGGCTTATTCCTACTCTGACGCCTGCCACCTGATTTGATGACAATATTTGTCCGTCGAACATAATCGTAGCGTCTGTAATTTCCGGTCCTGTAGGGGAGTCTTCTCTTACATAGAATGTTACGGTACATACTTCTTCGGATATATCTCTTAAAAGCGTAACATTCACTGTTTCATCGGCGTTTACTTTTAATATGCCGTTCATCGTAAAATAGCCGTATTTCGATACGCTGTAAAAATATTCGCCTTCCTGAATATCAGTTGCTACGGAGCCTGTCAATGGTATGCCGTTGAACGTTATATCGGCTCTTACTATCTGTATGTCGTCTGTGTCGAATGTCTTGAATGTAATGTTATAGACTTCCGGAGTTCCCTTTTCAAGCTCAATCTCAACTGTTATGTTCGCCCCAAGAAGGCTTATTCTTCCTGCTTTGGTAATATATTCATCTTTTGAAACGCTGTATATGTATCTGCCCGGAGAGTAAACATCTTCGGCTAAATAAGTACCCGGTTCCGATTCATCTTCAAACACTTCCGCGCCATTCAACACTACGTTGGCGTCGCTTACAATATTGCCGTCTTCATCTTTTACAATAAAGGCTATTGTATATTTTGCAAAATAATATGCGTTGTCTGATCTTAATGGAACTATTTCAATAACATGAGCGTCTACTATCCTCACTGTTCCTTTCACTGTAAGATTTCCTTCCTTCGATACGATATAATAATATTCGCCCGGTTCCGCCATGGTTTCATAACCATCCAATACATTGCCGTTGAAGATTATGGTAGCGTCTTCAATCTCGTCGTCCCGGAAGTCTTCGTATACTATTTTGAACGTTACTTCAAACAGTTCGGGTTCGTCAGTTTCAACTAATAATACAGACACATTTACGGTTTTTTCTGCGCCTGCTGATACGGTTATTTTTTCGGCTACCGTACGATAACCCGACTTTGAGACGCTGTAGAAGTATACGCCCGGCAATACGCCAGCCGTTGAATAACTGTCATTTAATGATATTCCGTTGAACATTACATTTGCTTCGGGAACCTCTTCGCCGTCTTCATCGTGTATATCGAATACTAATTTGTAATAATCCACCGAACCGTCGCTTATCAGTTCAACGTCTACGATATTGATATTGCCGTTTACATCCGCTATTCCTGTAACAGTTTGGTAGCCCGCCTTATATACGGTGTACGAGTAATTTCCTTCTTCAATGTCAAAGAGCGTATAACTTGTGGCGGCGGCTCCGTTGAAGATTATTGACGCTCCGGTAAGCGTATAGCCGTTTTTATCCGTTATGTTGAATGTTACGGGATATAAGTCCAATTTTCCGGGTTCAAGTTCAACCTCAACTATTTTTATTTCGTTTTTGTCGTTTTCGGTTACAGATACTAAATCGGTAACGGTTTTATAGCCGTCTTTTGATACGCTGTAATGGTATTCGCCTGTTTGGTATACAATCTCGAATACAACGCTTACTCCTATGTTCTGTCTTAATGAAATTCCGTTGAAAACGGTATTTGCGCCCGTTATCGGCAAGCCTGTTGATTTATCGGTTATATGGAACTCTATGTGATATATGTCCACCGGATTTGCCTTATCTTCGTAGAGTGTAACATTTTCGATTACATTATTGTTGCCTGCGTGTACTTCTCCGCTGTGCGGCAAATAGCCATTTTTAGATACAGTATACCGGTAAAATCCGTTTTCAACGCCTGATACGACATAACCCGCCGTTAATGAGCCATTGAACATAATCGTTGCGCCCGATATTACATAACCCCGTTCATCTATTATATTGAACGCTACTGTATATGTTTCAACTAATTCCGCTATTTTTATCAGTCTTACCTCTATTGGCACATTGCCGTCTACAACCGTTACTCTGCCGGTACGCAGATGATAACCAGCCTTATAGACGCTGAAAGGATACTCGCCCGACTTAACGCCAGCCAATGCGCTTCCCGAAAGCGTTATTCCATTGAACACTATCATTGCGCCTTCAATTTCGACGTCGTCTGATTCGTTTTCTTCTAATACAGTGAATGTTACAGTGTATAACTCTATTGGCGCTGTTTCATCTTTCCTTAATGTAACCGTAACCGTTTCATTTTCATTTGATACCGTTACTCTGCCAATTATCGAATGATAACCCGTTTTTGATACGATGTAATGATATTCGCCCGGCTGAACGTTCAAAAGCGTATAGCCCGCCGTCAGTACTGCGCCGTTGAATATGACGTCGGCGTCGACTATGATAACGCCCCACTGATCAGTTATATTGAATGTTACGGTATGGAACGCTACCGCTCCCGTTACAAGTTCAACGTTTACAGATAAATTATCATTCACAATCACGCTGCCGGCTTTCGTAACATAACCCGATTTTGATACGCTGTATGGGTACACGCCCGATTTTACGCCCACAACCGTCGCGCCCGACAACTGTATTCCGTCGAATATTATTCTGGCGTCGATAACAGTAACTTCGTTTTCATCAATTATTTCAAAAAGATTGAACGTTACAGTGAAACTGTCGCCCACAGGAGTACCGTCTTTTTCAAGTTTAACAGTTATGACAGAATTATTGTTTACTACTTCTGCTATTCCGTTGATTATTGGCTTATAGCCCGCTTTCAAAACGCTGTATACATACATGCCCGATTCAACGCCTGCTACGATATAGCCTGAAACCGCCGCGCCGTTGAATATGACCGAAGCGTCCGCAACAGTCGTATTTTCGTTGTCGCTTTCTACTATGTTGAATACGATATTGTAAGTTGCCGTTACGTATGTTTTTTCAAGTTCAATGTCTACCGTTTCATCTTCGTCATCTATTGATATTGTGCCTGTTACTGTTTTATAACCCGCTTTTGATACGCTGTAAACGTAATCGCCATCTTCAACTCCCACAATATCATAGCCCGACAGTCTTATTCCATCGAAAATTACCGTTGCGCCTTCAATTTCTTCTTCGATGTTTTTGTCTGTTATATTGAATGTTACGCGATATCCATCTAATGGCTCGCCGTCGGCGACAAGTTCTATCGGAACGATGATATTACGGTCTACCACAATTATTTCATCGGTTAAATTATTATACCCCGTTTTCGATACTGTAAATGTATATTTACCCGGTTCGACGCCAGCAGCAATATATCCCGATAATTCTGTTTCGTCGAATTTGACGTCTGCGCCGTATACTGTTACGCCGTCTTCGTTTACGATATCGAAGATTACGGTATACTTTTCAGGGGCTATTATCGGCAACCAGCCGGCATAAAGGATTTCGTTTTGGTTTACTCTATCGATTGCGAAGTTCCAGAGATTTGCAACCGCGTAATATTGTGATTTATACCAGCCTGTGAAGGCGTAATCTTCTCTGACGGGGTCGGTTGGTAAACTTAATTCGGGTATTATGTAGCCGCCGTTTGCAATAACGACAATCTTTTCGGGTATACCGCCATTACCGTCAAAGGTAACGGTAAACTGACCGGTAAAAATTGTTTTAAATTCGGCATAAAGAGTTATGTTTTCGGTAACGATATCTTTTGTGAACTGCCACATATAGCCGTCTTCTGTGTTCCAACCTGCGAAGGCAAAGTTTGTTTTGACGGGGTCAATGGCAGGTCTATTTACCTTCGCGCCACTTTCCAATATTTCAGTATACCATTCAACTCCATCAACGAAAAAGGTTGCATAGACAGGCTCCTCAAAATCATCTAATTCTGTAAACCGCGCATAAAGCCATAGCTCGTCATTTTCAACGCCATCATTGAAATTCCATGGCGTTTCTGCGTCTTTTTCAAACCAGCCCTGAAATACGTCGCCTGTTGCGCTGACAGGATTTTCAGACGGTCGGGTTGCGCGGCTGCCCCTTGCTACTACCTGCGGCGTTACAAACCTTTCAGCATCATTCAACATAAAGAATACGGCTGCATGAGTTGAAGGAACAACGTCATATTCAGGGAATGTAACGGTAACCGTTCCGCTTCCGGCATCGTTTGAAGCAGGCAACCCCGCTACCGTAAAAACGTTTGCGCCCATGCCTGCAAGCGTGTAGCCTGTTCTGGGCGTCAGTGTGATAGTGGCTGTGTATCGGGTGAAATAATTAAATCTGTTGCCAAATCCAAGGATATTGCCTTTGTCGTCTCTCCATTCTACCGTACCGCCGTATTGTGTTGCCGATGCAACGTTTCTGACGGGTATCGCATTGGCTACGGGCGTAAGTACGTCGGGTATTGCGTATTCGTCTATTGTTTTTGGAATAATTGTCACCGTAAATGTTGTTTCTGCGGCGTAGTAGTTAGCGCTTCCTGACGACGAAGCGGTTATTGTAGCAGTACCCGGCGCAGTGTAATTTAGCGTGGTTGCGCCAGAAGTTATACTTGCGCCTGTCGCACCCGCTGCGTGAACTGCGTACCTTATTGCGCCGCTTGCGTAGGTTCCGTCTATCTGTCTAATAGCATGTCCCGAAAGTTCATAAACGCGACTTTCGTCGAAAGTTACCGACGGTATGTTTTCAGCTGTTAATTGCTGTTGGGCTCTGTCAATATCATAATAAAAATTGCCAAAACCCACAAACAAGTCGCTGATTACCGTAACAGTAATCCTGTATGAGCCTGCGTTTACCGGCGCCTGCGCAACTCCGTCGATATTGTCGTTGATAGATGCGTACAGCACAGAGTATACAAAATCTTTCGGTATCGTTTTGTCATCATCTTCAAAATCTGTTATGGGAACGCCTTCTTCGTCCGTGAAAAATATATCGCCTGTGTAACCTTGCGGAACACCCGTTGCGTAAACAAGATTTTCCAATTCTTCTTCGTTAATGGAAATAAAAACAGGAAGTCGCGGGTCGGTTACAACCGTTATAACGGCTTGATACATTTCATAATTTGTACTGTTAATCGTTACAGTAACTGTGGCGGTTAGATCTTCTATTTTTGCGTTGCCCGAAATGGGAAGCGTCAAAATATTGCCCGAAACATAGTTTAATGCTCCAAGTACTCCATGTTCGTTGTTTGTTATAACGGGAGCATAAACAGCGCCTACCGATACGCCGGGTTCGCCCGGCAAAAGGTCGGTCAAATTGAAAGGAAAATTATATATCCTATCTGCCGTTACATGAACGGTTTGATGTACGCCCGATTCGATTTGGGCAGATTTATATATTCGCCATGTAAAATTCAGCGGCATTAATTTTTCGCTCTCCCTTGTCCCACTCCATTCGTAATTTTCATTCGGAGTATTATTGAGCGTCAATGTAATTTCGTATGGCGTTACTCTTGCATTTGTTTCGTTGTTTTCGCCTGAAACGGTATATTCCGCAGTTGAAACCAATCCCGACGTTTTCTCAAAACCGTCGAAAGTATGGATAGGCGTCGGCGGGGTTGGCGCCGGAACTTGCTTTCTTAAAATTGTTATTGCGCCCAACGCTATGCCGGTAAAGTTGTTATGTCCTGTAATGACAACGAATGAAATGCCTGCATTTATGCCATGACCTTCTGCAAAGGCAAATGCAAAATCGGTTTTGCTTGGGTCTGTATCATAAACTAAAGTCAAAATGTTTGAATCATAGGGGGGCGAGCCGACTTCTATTGTAACGCTGACATCTGCCGCGCTTACTGTTTGCGACGTGTTATTATTTATAAATGTATACGAACCGCCAATAACAACATTTGTATTTTTGTCTTTTGTCAGCGGTCTTGGCGCAATAATGAAGAATTTCGATACGTCGGTAACTTCAAACTCGCCGCTATAATTGCCTTGTCCATAAACGGTATATGAATACGAGCCTGCGTCAACGCCGCTGCCCGAAACAGTATAGTCCACACCCGCCGTCAACGTCGTCATATCGACTACTACCGTTACATCGGCGGCTTTTATAGATTGCTCGGCGCCGTCGTATGTAAATAATGGCGCTGAATTAACGGAAACGTTCACTTGCGAATTACTCAAATCTTTTTGGGTTACTTCAAACCTCACGTTGAACGTTCTGCTGAACGATACGCCCATACCATCGACGCCCGCTACGGTAATAATAGCAGTGTGTACACCTGTGTTCAAGCCCGAATTGGGAACAACTGTAAAGTTGTCAGTTCCTCCCGAAGCGATATTTTTGATTGTCGTTTTTGACAGCGTGAAGCTGTTATGGTTTCCTTCTAATGTAACAGTCAACTGTCCCGTAGGCTGATTGCCTGTATTGGTTATTGTTACATTAAGCGGCGGCGCTGAAGTATAGCCAAAAATTGCGCTTGGAAATGTATGAATATCTGTTTTGTCGAGAGCTATGCCCCAGTTTTTGAACTTTGCTTCAATAATTACGTCATAGCGCGGCATATCGAACTCTATATCATCGACGCCGTGATCATCGCTATCCCAAAGCGTTATAATACCTTCCAAATCATCATCATAGTATGATGCTTTTATACTTTCTGTTTCACTGTTGACTTCGTTGATTATTTGCAGAGTAACCGTTTCACCCTTCGTAGCCGTGACGCATGGTTTGGTATCAGGCATATCGCATGTATGTTCTCCTATTTTTACGGTTCCGTTTCCTGTTTTATCAACGAATATACCGTAGGGTATCAGTTCAAAGATCGCTCTTACCTCAACATTATGACGGGGCATAATAAAATCTGTTTTGGCAATATTTGGCTCTTTAATAGTAAATGTACCTTGCACAATTTCCCATTCCTTAAATTCGTACCCCGGCATAACTCCTGCTTGCAAATCAACAGTAATACCCGCTCTTTGTACTGACGGGTCTGCAGTTGCAGTTAATCCATCTACGTTATTGGGCGTTTTGGATACGGTAACATTATAAAGTTGTGCAAACTCTGCCGATACTGTTACATTATTTGCCGGCATTATAAAGGAGGCTTCCAAAGTTGTATAAACATCTGTACCTCCGCCTTCACGAACAACAGCCCATTCCACAAATTGAAAATTGGGTATCTCTTCGGCTATCAGAGTAACAACGCTTTTATCTGTAATATTTATCGTGGTAGCATCTAAAACAGGCGTTATCGGTCCTTCGTCGATTCGATATTTGACCGTACCATTGACCGGAGCAGTAAACGTTAAATCATACAGAATTGAGTTTACAGTAACTGTCGCAGGATCGCTTGTTTCTTCTTCTCTTTCTCCCGCTGCAACACAGTAAAAGTAATGAGTTCCCGCTTCAAGCGCTTGTAACGATATTTTTTTATGTTGAAGTCCTTCGAGATAAGGGGTAGATGGCGGGTGATTTAGTTCATCAGGTTTGTACCATATAATATTTTGCAATTCGCCATTTTTTGGTTTTCCATCATTATCTATGACATTGATATAGATAAACGCTATTAAGGATTCGTCATCGCCTTCATCAATTGTTGTTGTCTCCGGCGACAGAATAACAGTTATTTTTGTTTCGTCGGAAGGTGTTCCGAGGCTGCCTTTTCCGGTAAATTCTATGTTTGGATTGATTTCCCATTCGCCTCCATTGCCGCCGTTAGTTCTTGTTCCTCCTCCGCCGCCTCCTATGGCAGCGCCGTTGCCGCCGCCGTTATTTGGAGCGTCTCTGTTATATCCGCTGCCTGCGCCGGCGTTGGCTGAAATAATTGCATTGGGACCAAGTATTTGTATTCCGTTCGCATTTGCGCCGCCTTCAAAAGAAAAGCCGCTACTGCCGCCGCTACCTCCGCCGCCGCCAATACCCGCGCCGCCGCCGCCAAAACTGCCGCCGCCGCCAAATCCGCTTAAAATTCCGTAGCCGTCGCCGCCGTTAGCAGTAATATCGCCGTTGTAGATAACAATTTTCCCTGTTGTGCTTCCGCCAACGTTGTTTGACGCTCCCCCGCCGCCAATACCAGCGCCGCCGCCACTCGACCTTTCCGAAGCGATCTCTGGTCCATCGCCGTTGCCGCCCTGTGCAATAATTGTTCCGCTCCAGATATAAATATCGCCGCTATTGACGTTAAATTCGCCATTTCCGCCAATCCCCGCGCCGCCGCTGTAGTTTACATTGCCGAAGCCGCCGCTGGGAATACCATCGCCGCCAATGGCTGTCAAGCTACTGCCTTCTTCTCCCGACTGAATATGTAATGTTGCCTGATTACCATTATCGCCATGAACATACAGTCCGGCGCTTGAAACGCCGCCTTGCAGGGTGTTTTCACCCAAAATAGTCAAATAAACGGTTGAACGTTCGCCGATTGAAAATGCAGGATCATTGCCGGACGACTGCAAATGCACTCCATTCAGCGTGACGTATACTTCCAGTTCTTCTATGACATCTATATGATAATCCAACATTACATCGGCGCCTTCAATTTCATAATTGCCACGTTGGATGAATGTTAGCGTACCATTTATCCTGTCGAACGTATATCCATCTCCGTCTCCTGTAGAAATTGCATTGAGATCAATATACACAATATCATAACTACCCCATTGCGGCGGCGGCTGCGGATGTTGCGCATTCAGTCCCGTTGTTGCACATAACATCGCGCAAATTAATATGACGTACAAACGTATTTTCATTATATTTGGTACAAAGATAAGTCTTTTTACATAAACTGCAAAAAAAAATGAAAAAAATTTTATTGATTGTTAAAAAAATAAGGAAAATATATTACATTTGCAAAAATTTTAAATGAATGAAACAATTGAAATTTATAGTTTTTTTGTGTCTTTTAAGCCTTACAGCAAAGGCAAGCGACAGTATATCCTTTTCAGGTAAAACGGTTTACGTATTCGATCTCAAGCGCGAGATTGGTCCTGCTACATGGCGCACCACCATGCAAAGCATCGACCGGGCAGTAGAAATGAAGGCAGACCTGATCATCATCCACATGAATACATACGGTGGAATGGTTGACGCTGCCGATTCAATTCGTACAAAAATACTTAATTGTCCTATTCCTGTGTATGTATTTGTAGACAACAACGCTATTTCGGCGGGAGCTTTGATAGCGATTGCCGCCAACAAGATATATATGCGCGAAGGCGCCAGTATAGGCGCAGCCACCGTAGTCAACCAGACGGGCGAGACTGTTCCCGACAAGTATCAGTCGTTCATGCGTTCAATGATGCGCGCAACAGCCGAATCGCACGGAAAAGATACTATCGTCGTAGGGCGTGATACAACATACCGCTGGCGACGCGACCCGCAAATAGCCGAAGCAATGGTAGACCCGACTGTATCAATAAGAGGATTAATCGATTCAACAAAGGTGCTGACACTGACTACGCAGGAAGCAATCAGATTGCGCTATTGCGAAGGTAAGGCTGAAAATATAGAAGATATTTTGGCTGTAAACAATATCGACGAATACCAAATAGAACGTTATACGCTTACGGCTTTGGAAAAAGTAATTCAGTTACTGATAAGTCCGTATTTGCAGGGCTTATTTATTATGCTCATCATAGGCGGCATCTATTTTGAGTTACAGACGCCCGGCGTCGGTTTTCCGCTTGCGGTAGCCATAACTGCCGCCATGCTTTATTTTGCGCCGCTATATCTCGAAGGACTTGCAAATCACTGGGAATTGTTGATTTTCATAGCAGGATTGATATTGATTGCGGTCGAAATATTTGCCACGCCCGGATTCGGAGTGTTGGGTATTTTGGGAATAGTTCTTATGGTATTTGGTCTGAGTTTTGCAATGGTAGACAGTATCATTTTCGAGTGGGATTTTTCCGCCGGATTAATAGCTGTTTTCAAATCTACCTGTATAGTAGTGGGGTCGGCGTTAGCGGCAATGATTCTGTCAATGGTGCTTGGCAAATCCTTCTTGGACAATCCCCGCCTGAAAACAGTAATGTTAATGGCAGAGCAGCGCAGCAGCGAAGGATATGTAAGTTTCGACGATTTATCGGGTCTGAAAGGCGTTACCGGAACTGCGCGAACAATGTTGCGCCCATCCGGAAAAGTAGATATAGACGGAAAAATGTACGATGCAATTTGCGAAACAGGCTACATCAACGCAGGCGAACAGGTGAAGGTAATACGCTTCGAAACCGGACAATTGTACGTAATTAAGAATAATTAAATAACAAAATAATCAATAATCAATAATCAATAATCAAATGACGTCATTAAACATCATCTTAATTGCTGCGGCAGGTACGGGTTTCATTCATACTGTCTTTGGTCCCGACCATTATCTGCCGTTCATTGTTTTGTCCAAAGCCCGCAAGTGGAGTCTTCGACAGACTTTGTTTACCACTTTTTATTGCGGACTTGGGCATTTACTCGGCTCCATAATTATTGGTTTTGTAGGGATTGCGTTGGGATACGGTATTTATCAGATAGAAGGTCTTGATTCGATGCGCGGCGATTTGGCAGGCTGGGCTTTTTTCCTCTTTGGACTTGTCTATATGATATGGGGTATCACAAAAGCGGTCAAAAACAAACCGCATACGCATCTTTTTCATTCGCACGGAGGAGGCGAAATGCACGCACACCGGCATACAGAAAATGACCATGTACATTCTAAAAGTACGAAATTGCTGACGCCATGGATCT